>Ga0082212_10012938_pt1 | contig 10474 bp, 10 predicted proteins | sample TergutNt197P3_FD_71548 | JGI IMG/M metagenome (GOLD analysis project Ga0082212, IMG submission 71548) | Neocapritermes taracua P3 segment gut microbial communities from Petit-Saut dam, French Guiana - Nt197 P3 | ecosystem: Host-associated > Arthropoda: Insects > Digestive system > Gut ...
TCATTCGTTGCTCCAACTCTGCTGCGGCAGGCGACGTGTCCCATACCATACACTGTGCTCCTATAGCCGCCGTAACCATCTCGCCCAAAAGCGATTCGCACGAACTGTTTGCGGGAAAGTAGGCATGAAACGAGGGATGCTGCCAATGGGTAATGCCGGGCATAATAACCGAATCCAAATCTTTCAAGATGTTTTCAACATCTTCCCCCTTTTGGGGTGCTTCTTTATGGATTTTATTATAAATATCACGTGGTTTTGCCTGCGATTTTACGGGCAGTTCCCGCAACCGTTCAAAATAATTGTCGATCCAATCAAGTATCTTGCCGGCTTCTTCTTTGAAATTTTCGCGTTGTATCATAACCTTATGGGCGCTTCTACATTTGACATCTTTATTTCCTTATTTGATTTTGCAAAAAGCCGAAGTGCGTTAAATCTCTTTGAAAAATCACTTCAAAGGAATACATTATTTATGAATAAATATATTTGCGCAAGAAATATGATAATATATTTACCTAAACCAAGATAACGAAGTATCAATTCTTATACAATAAAAAAATATTAGTTATTCAACTTTTTTGCTTATGATTGCGCCGGTTTCCATTTTACCCATCACTAAAATTGCATTTTTAACATTTTGCCGGCAAAAGATTCAGGGTTTACCCGCAAATGTTGTTGCGATGGCTGTGTGTCCATTTTTTCATTTTTTGCCATTTGCATTTTTTGCCATAACTTGCCGCGGTTTTTCGGTAGAAGAGGCAAAATTCCGTTCAGCCGGATATTTTAAACAATTCTTAAGTAAGTTTCAGAGAAAGTGGGGAAAAATAAGTTGACAAAATTTGCGGAAATGGCCGGTTTCGAAAATGTGATACAGCCGCCGCACGAAATACATAACAACAAAGCGCATCCGCTGAAAGGTAAATGGAACGAAACACTGTTCGGCAATAACCGACCAATAGTGTTGGAACTGGGTTGCGGAAAAGGCGAATATACAGTGGCTTTAGCCGAAAAGTCTTCGGAAAAAAACCACATTGGAATCGACATCAAAGGCGCCAGAATATTCACCGGCGCGAAATATGCGCTCCGCAATAATATCAAAAATGCAGTTTTTCTGCGCACACACATCGAGAATATTGACTGCTTTTTTGACGAAAATGAGGTTTCCGAAATTTGGGTCACATTTCCCGATCCGCAAATGAAAAAAGTGCGGAAACGGCTCACTTCATCGTGGTTTATGGAAAAATACAGCCGCCTGCTGAAGCCTGACGGAATCATTCATCTGAAAACTGATTCCGGATTTTTATATGAATATACCTCCGAGTTGGTGAAAATAAATAACTTGGAAATAATTGCGAAAACCGAAGATTTGTACAATTCCGACCTGAGGAACGACATTTTGAATGTAAAAACTTTTTACGAAAAACAGTGGTCTGACAGGGGAATCGCTATTAAATACATTGCCTTTATTCTTTCGAAAAAGGGAAACTGGCTCGAACCGGAAGGAAAATTTGAAAAAGACGCATACCGGAGTTTCGGGCGGAGCGCTCGCGAATTACGCCATGAATGATTTTTATTCTAAAGTTTACGACGTGGTGAAGCTAATCCCGGCGGGAAGGGTTACATCCTATGGCGCCATTGCCGCATATTTGGGCATCAAAAGTTCGGCACGCGCAGTGGGTTGGGCGATGAACGCCTCGCGCACCGCCGACGGATTTATTCCCGCGCACCGCGTTGTGAACCGCAACGGACTACTCACCGGAAAGCATTTTTTCGACTCGCCCACGGCCATGTGCGAACTGCTGGAAAACGAAGGAATAGCCGTGATTGACGATTGCATTGTTAACTTTGCCGAAGTTTTTTGGAATCCGGCCAAAGAGTTGGATTTATTCAATGATTTTTAAAACAGCTATATATGAATGATGACAGTAAAAGAATAATACTCCCGCAAACCGTAACGCAAATTTTGCACAACGTGATTTATCCCGGAAGCGATGAAAATATCGTAGCGATGGAAATGGTGCAGGAAATCCGTATTGCCGGACAAACCGTCAATTTTTCGCTGGTATTTCAGCGTTCCGATGATCCGGATATCGAAGCCGTGGTGCAAGCCGGCGAAAAAGCACTGAAAGAAGCTTTGGGCGCCAACATCGAAGTGAACATCGCCGCGAAATTTCTCCATAATATGCAACGCCCGGTGTTGCCCGGTGTTAAAAATATTATTGCCGTGGCGTCGGGAAAAGGAGGCGTTGGCAAATCGACGGTGGCCGTTAACCTTGCCGTGGCGTTGGCGCAAACAGGCGCAAAAGTGGGATTGATCGACGCCGATATTTTCGGGCCTTCCATTCCCAAAATGTTTGCCGCCGAAAATGCCCATCCGATTGCCGAATATGTCGATGGCCGCGAACTGATTGCGCCCGTCGAAAAATATGGCGTGACGTTTCTCTCCATCGGCTTTTTCGTCGATCCGTCCAACGCCCTGATCTGGCGCGGCCCGATGGCCTCCAATGCACTGAAACAATTGATTACGGACGGATATTGGGGAAAACTCGATTATCTCATTGTCGATTTGCCGCCGGGAACTTCCGATATACATCTTACACTGGTGCAAACCGTTCCGGTTACCGGCGCCATCATGGTGACAACCCCACAGGATGTGGCCATTGCCGATGTGGTGAAAGGAATCAGCATGTTTATGAGCAAATCGGTGGATGTTCCGATTTTGGGAATCGTCGAAAATATGGCGTGGTTTACGCCCGCCGAGTTGCCCGAAAACCGCTACTACATTTTCGGGAAAGAGGGCGGGAAAAAGCTTGCCGACAGCCTCGGCCTTGAGCTTCTCGGGCAAATCCCCATTGTGCAAAGCATCAGCGAAAGCGGCGACTCCGGAAAACCTGTAGCCCTGAACCGCGATTCCATAATCGGACAAGCTTTTGCCCAATTAGCTAATCGCATCATTGAGCAGGTGGAACTGCGAAATACGCTCCAAACGCCGACACGAAAAGTGAAAACTACAAAGAAATGACGTTGGGAAGTTAGGAAAAATATAGAAAAGTGTAGGGTTACATTCATTAGTTGAATCCGCCAATCCTCAAATTTCTTTCGATATACATAATAACACGTTCAACAAGATTTGTATCTTTGCACACCCAAATTTTACTCAATGAAGGAAGTCGTGGAACATTTGTTGGATAAGGTAAAAACGCCGGAAGATTTAAAAAAACTTACTCCAAAAGATTTACCGAAAGTTTGCACCGAGTTGCGCGAATTTATTATTGATTCGGTAAGCAATAATCCCGGACACTTTGGCGCCAGTCTGGGCGTGGTCGAATTGACCGTCGCGCTGCACTATGTGTTTGATACGCCGCACGATCAGATTATCTGGGACGTGGGGCATCAGGCTTACGGGCATAAAATTTTGACAGGCCGCCGCGATGTCTTCGATACCAATCGCAAACAGGGAGGAATCAGCGGATTTCCGAAGCGCGAAGAGAGCGAGCACGACGCTTTTGGTACCGGCCATTCGTCCACTTCAATCTCGGCTGCGCTGGGAATGGCCGTGGCGTCGAAAATAAAATGTGAAAACCGGAATATTGTAGCCGTAATCGGCGACGGCGCCATGACCGGTGGAATGGCCTTTGAAGGCCTCAACAATGCAGGTTTCCTCAAATCCGATATCCTGGTCATCCTCAACGACAACAACATGGCCATTGACCCCAGCGTGGGAAGTTTCAGCCAGTCGCTGTTGAACCTTCGCAAGTCGAACACCTACAACAAAATGAAAGACGATATTTGGGTAGGCTTGGGAAAACTCAAAGGCGTTGGCATAATGGCAAAGCGCTTTGTCCAAAAAACCGAAAGCGCCATAAAATCAGCGTTGCTTCAGGAGAGCAACCTCTTCGAAGCATTTAACTTCCGGTATTTCGGGCCGGTTTACGGACACGATGTCGTTTATCTTGCCAAAGTTTTGTCCGACCTGAAAAAAATAAAAGGTCCTAAATTTCTGCATGTCGTAACCCAGAAAGGAAAGGGATTTCCTGAGGCAGAGCGCCATCAAACAATCTTTCACGCGCCCGGAAAGTTCGATAAAGAAACCGGAGAATTGGTATCCAATGGCGATGATTCGCTGAAGCCTCCCCGTTTTCAGGATGTTTTCGGTAAAACCATTGTGGAGTTGGCGGAGAAAAATCCGAAAATCGTGGGGATAACACCTGCCATGCCCACCGGCTGCTCGCTGAATATTATGATGGAAAAAATGCCCGAACGCGCTTTCGATGTGGGCATCGCCGAGCAACATGCCGTGACCTTTTCGGCAGGATTGGCAGCGCAGGGATTGACGCCTTTCTGCAATATTTACTCCACATTCCTGCAACGTGCATACGACCAGATAATACACGATGTGGCGCTTCAAAACCTGAATGTGGTTTTTTGTATCGACCGCGGCGGCTTGGTCGGCGAAGACGGCCCCACGCATCAGGGCGTTTTCGACTTGGCATACATGCGGAATATTCCCAACATGACCGTTGCCGCACCCATGGACGAAATAGAACTGCGCAACATGATGTATACCGCCCAACTCGACAATATGGGGCCTTTCTCCATACGCTATCCGCGTGGGCGCGGTGTCCATACCGACTGGCACAAACCTTTCGAAAAAATAGAAACAGGACATGGGCGCACACTGACCGAAGGCGAAGAATTTGCAATCTTGAGCATCGGGAAGCCCGGCGTTTTTGTTATGCAGGCCATCGAAAAACTGACTTCACAGAGAATAAATCCCGCCCATTACGATATGCGTTTTATCCGCCCCCTCGACGAGGATTTGTTGCATAGGATTTTTAGCAAATTCAAGAAAATCATCACCGTTGAAGACGGCGTCGTGAAAGGAGGATTCGGAAGCGCTGTGAGCGAATTCATGGTTGAAAATCAATACAAAGCAAAAATAAAAATATTGGGAGTCCCCGATAAATTCATAGAACAGGGAGAACCCGAACAACTCTATAAACAATGCGGATTTGACGCCGACGGAATTTTTTTGGCGGTTTTGCAATTTATGAATAATTAATCCTTAATTTTCACGTTATCAACAGTTATCTGTAAAAATTTTTAGAATTGGATATCTACGTAAAAAAGCGGCGATGGAAAATGTTGCTCCTGCTCGCGGCAATAATCATAGGCGTAGCTTCGTTGACCTACACCAACTGGCTGACGGAAAAACTCTCGGAGGAGGAAATGAAAAGTATATTGCTGTGGGGCGAAGCTACCGGGCGTCTGGGACGCAGCGATGTCTCTTTCGACGTTGATTTGTCGCTCATTCGGAATATTCTGGAAAACAACAGTACAATTCCCATCATTCTGGTGGACGACGAGGGAGAAATTCTGATTTACAGGAATATACGTCAATGCAGGGAAACAGAATTAAGGGTGGACGACAAAGGAGAAATCCTGATCGATGCAAACATAAAATACAATCCCAACCGCAGAGAGCAGCAGCTCAACAAAGAATTGAAACGCATGAAAGCGCGTCACACACCCATCGAAATAACCATTATCGACGACGAAAAACAATATTTATACTACCGCGAGTCGTACTTGTTGCGCAACCTGCGGGTTTTCCCTGTGTTACAACTATTGGTCATTTTCCTTTTCATAGGTGTTGCCTATCTGGCTTTCAGCGCGTCGCGCTCGGCAGAGCAAAATCAGGTATGGGTGGGCATGTCGAAAGAAACCGCTCACCAGTTGGGAACGCCCATTTCGTCGCTGATGGCATGGATAGAACTGCTGAGGCTTCAAAATGCCAACGAATCGATTCTCGACGAGTTCGAAAAAGATATTAAGCGCCTCGAAAAAATTACGGAACGCTTTTCAAAAATCGGTTCCATGCCGGAACTGTTGACGCAGAACCTGTTGACCGGCGTGCAGTCGAGTGTGGAATATTTACGCAAAAGATCTTCGGCAAAGGTAATTTACACCATTGTCGCCGATGAGAACGAAAGCTGGAATGTGCCTCTGAATGAAGCGCTTTTTTCGTGGGTTATCGAAAACTTGTGCAAAAATGCCATCGACGCCATGAACAGCGAAGGAGCCATTACACTTCAACTGAAAAAGAAAGACAAAGAAATAATTCTCGATGTCACCGACACCGGCAAAGGAATTCCCAAATCGCAGTTCAAAACTATTTTCAGCCCCGGTTTCTCGACTAAAAAAAGAGGCTGGGGGCTGGGATTGTCGCTGGCTAAGCGGATTGTGGAGAATTATCATGGCGGAAAAATATTCATCAAAAATTCGGAAATCAAAAAAGGGACTACTTTCAGGATAATATTACCTAAAAGTCACATAGCGTGATATATCTCCATTATTTTCGAAAAATGTTTCGCCAGTAAGAGAAAAAATAATAATTTTGCAGCGCTTTTTTAACGTGGAAAGATTGTCTATATATAATATTGCGTTCAAAGGGTTGAAAGAAGGCAACCATGAATTTGGTTTTAACATCGGCAAACCGTTCTTTGAGAATTTTGGGAACAGCCTTGTTGAAGATGGCGATGTACATATTCGGTTGGTTCTGGAAAAAAGAACCACTTTTATGGTTTTGCATATCAATGTTTCGGGAGAAGTGTTACTGAATTGCGACCGTTGCCTTGAGTTGTATGGACAACCCATCGAAAATACGGCAAAGCTGTATGTCAAATTTGATGAAAATCAGGAAGATAGCGGCGATGATATCATCTGGCTGACGCCCGACGAATACCAGTTCAATGTGGCGCAGTTGATATACGAGTACGTTATTACCGCTGTTCCGTTGCGCCATGTGCATCCGCACGGCAAAGACGGAAAAAGAACCTGCGATCCCCTGATGGTTGAGAAACTGAAAGAATATCGCCGGAAAGACATACAGGAAAACGACGAACGTTGGGACGAATTAAAAAGATTGATGAATAATAACTAAAATAAAAAATAATTACGATGGCACATCCGAAGCACAAAACTTCAAAAACAAGAAGGGACAAAAGGAGAACCCACTACAAAGCAGTGGCTCCGACACTTTCAACCTGTTCAAACTGCGGTACGACGGTGAAATACCACAACATCTGCCCCGAATGTGGGTATTACAGAGGCAAACAGGTAATCGAAAAAGAGATTGCAGTTTAAGCAACTTATAGGTACAGATCAGAAGCATTTCTGATCTTTTTTTATCTTTTCTGTTCGTTTTTTTATCGGCGAAATTATCGATATAAATTACGAGCAGGTTTTTTATATGCCTTTAAATAAAATATAGACGGTTATGAAAACTCCACATGCCCGCATATCAGGCATAGCGGCATATGTACCCGAATACAGGCTTACCAACAACGAGTTAAGTAAAATGATAGACACCACCGATGAGTGGATCATGCAACGGATAGGCATTAAAGAGCGCCGCATTCTCATCGACAGCAGAAAAGCGACCAGCGATTTGGCTGTCGAAGCAATTGGTTCGTTGCTCAAAAAAACGCAAACCCTCCCCGACGATGTGGATATGCTGATTTGCGCCACCATCACTCCCGACATGCCCTTTCCTGCAACGGCAAACATCATCTGCGAAAAATTGCGCCTCAACAACGCATGGGGTTACGATATCAGCGCTGCCTGCTCGGGATTTATCTATGCACTGGTTACCGCCGCGCAATTTGTGGAAACCGGCCGATACAAAAAGATAGTTGTTGTTGGCGCCGAAAAGATGTCGTCGATAGTCAACTACCAAGACCGCGCCGTGAGTCCGCTATTTGGCGATGGCGCCGGCGCCGTTATGGTCGAACCGGCTATTGATGAAAACGGGGTCATCGATCATATTTTTCACGTTGATGGCGCAGGGCGGCATTTCCTGCACCAAAAAGCCGGCGGCTCGCTGAATCCGGCATCGCACCACACCGTCGACAATAAAATGCACTTCATATTTCAGGAAGGACAAACCGTTTTCAAATTCGCTGTTTCGCGGATGGCCGAAGTAGCCGCCGAGCTGATGCAAAAAAACGGCCTCACCCACAACGATCTCGCTTGGCTGGTTCCGCATCAGGCCAACATGCGCATCATCAGCGCCACCACACGCCACATCGGTATCGACGCCAACAAGGTGATGATAAACATCGAAAAATATGGAAACACCACTGCGGCCACCATTCCGCTGTGCCTCGCAGATTACGAAAGCCAACTGAAAAAGGGCGACAAAATTATTTTGGTGGCTTTCGGTGCAGGTTTCACTTGGGGAGGCGTTTACCTCAAATGGGCAATATGAATCGGCGCAACAAAATCAATGGTTTTTCATCGAATTATTCTCAAAACAACACCAAACTATTGAACTTTGAATGTATAAATCATCCATTTATAAAGGATTTTTTATTTCTACGGACAAAAATTTCTCGCGTTATGTTTTTTTTTGTACTTTCAGACGCTCAAAAACGAATACTATTTTAACCAGTAGCAGCAAAAATTTTAATAAATAAACGAGGATGAATCAGAAACCAAATTTTGAACCGACAGGGCAGAGTATAAACCTGATAAGCAAAGGGACGCAGATTACAGGCGATATTGTTGCCGAAAGCGACATTCGGATAGATGGTTACCTGAAAGGTAACATCAAATCAAAGGGAAAACTTGTTGTGGGGACCACAGGCCAGATAGAAGGTGAAATTGAATGTAATACCGTTGAGGTTTCGGGAAATGTCAACGGCAAAATCATCACCCATGATCTGTTGACACTCAAGTCGACTGCCAACGTTACGGGTGATATTCAGGCCACTAAGCTCTCCATTGAGCCGGGTTCGATTTTTACCGGGAGTTGCACCATGGGGAGGCCTGCTGCCGATAGAACGAACATTCCTAAAAAATGACAGTTGAAATAAAACGGTTTTTAGTAAAAATTTCAATATTAACCGCTTTAATAGCGCTGATTGGATTTGTAATTTTCTATTTTTTTTTGGAAGATCACTATCGGCTGCTGTATGTTTTTTTATTGCTTTTTATCTATGTTTTCACAGCCTCGACACAGTCATATCTCATAAAACATATTCATTCTGATTTCCGGCGATTTACCGCTTTACATTCCGTCATTAATCTCTCGAGGCTGTTAGTATTTGTGATTATCATTGTGGTTTATCTCATTTTCAGAAAAGAAGACGGCCTGTTTTTCGTCATCGTAACCCTTGCTTTATATTTTATTTATTCGGTTTTTGGTACCTTCCAACTGTCGCACATCTCGAGAAAATAACAGCTCGCTAATAAAACCGATTCACCTGCAAAACCGTGCGCTGCCGCACACGGTTATAAACACGCAATCGCTCAGCTATTTTTGCAACACACATATTATGAGACTTTTACAGACAAGCAGTCTTGCATGTGAGCCATTTTCTCTCTGGAATGTGTCGGGTTTCGTTGCAATAAAAAAAAATATTTGTCGTTGATGTTACTTAATACCGATATATTTGCATTGATTTTTTTTACCTTTTTATGAACAAGAAGCGGCAGGTTGCCCGATATCTCTTTTTCGATTTTCTGGCAGCTGCATTGAGTTGGACACTTTTTTACATCTACCGCAAACAGGTTATTGAACCTGTCAAATTCGGGTACAAAATTCCCATCGAGTTTAATTCCATGTATTATCTCGGACTATTGCTGATTCCTGTTTGCTGGCTGCTTTTTTATTTCATAACAGGATTTTACCAGAACATTTATCGTCGTTCGCGGCTTATTGAGCTTTGGCAAACGGTACTCACATCAGTTGTAGGAGTTACCGCCCTGTTTTTTGCTTTGATGCTGGACGACACAATCTACTCCTACAAAAACTATTACAACCTTTATTTTACCTTGCTGGGGCTTCAATTTTTTTTCACCTACTTCGTTCGCCTCATTCTCACAGCGCAGACCACACGGCGTATTCATACCCGAAAAATCGGATTTAACACGCTGATTATCGGAAACAACGAAAAGGCATTCACCGTTTTCAAGGAGATGAGTACGCAGCCGCGTCCACAGGGAAATATTTTCACGGGATATATCCATACCGGAGGAAATGAAAAAGACCACCTCGCCAGCCACCTTGCCAGTTTGGGAACATTGGATTCGATTGAAAGCGTGATCGCCGCCAACAACATAGAAGAGGTCATCATTGCCTTGGAACCCAACCAGCACGAATTGATGAACAACATCCTCACCTCCATCGAGAATCAGGAGCTCATCATTTGGGGCATCCCCGATTTATACGATTTTTTGTCGGGAACGGTGAAAGTGAAAGCCATATACAGCAGTCCGCTGATAAAAATATCCAACGGTCTGATGCCGGCATGGCAAGCCAATATGAAACGGTTGATCGACATTTCGTTTTCGTCTCTGGCGATAATTCTACTTTCGCCTTTTTATCTTGTTCTGCCCATAATCATCAAATCAACATCGAAAGGGCCGGTAATTTACAAACAGGAACGGATCGGGCGGTTTGGCAAACCGTTCG
>Ga0082212_10012939_pt1 | contig 10474 bp, 7 predicted proteins | sample TergutNt197P3_FD_71548 | JGI IMG/M metagenome (GOLD analysis project Ga0082212, IMG submission 71548) | Neocapritermes taracua P3 segment gut microbial communities from Petit-Saut dam, French Guiana - Nt197 P3 | ecosystem: Host-associated > Arthropoda: Insects > Digestive system > Gut ...
CAGTTCAGGCTTAAATTACATTACTTCTTGGGAGGAAGTCTACAAAGGAAGCTATAGTGTATCCGGTGATACCTTGTCTTTTGTGTACACATCAGCGGAGCATCATGATTATGGTTATGGCTGGGAGTCAACATCTTCGCCGGCAAACAGATCGCTGACATACGCTCATGGTGAACTTGAGTCCAGCAGATTTATTAATCTCACAAATGGAGGGCTACCACCATTTGACGCACCTGTGCATGTTCAAAAGGATCAATCGGCATGGGAGATCCCGACATTAACAACGTTTTATTGGAAGGGTGATGTTGGCAGCACAGCATTAGGGAGATAGCGCATTAAGCCCGGTGATGCGTTTAAATGTTTTCTTGTCTTGAGTTTGGCCTTTAGACATCGCTTACCGCAAAGAGCGAGCCGCCGTTGCAGCGACCCGCTCTTTTTTAAACTCGTACCCACTTATACATTTATCCAAGTCTACACTTTTCTAAGCTTTACATTTCATATGCCGCCGTATTACCGGCGGTATAATTATGCCGTTATCGGCGAAAACATAGAGCGCATTCGCGAATTGTTTTTGACTTATTGCCGACAATGCGATACAATAAGGGCATCGAATTTAGGAGGTGCGTCGTGAAGTATCTTTCCGTCGCAACAACCGCTAAAAAATGGGATATTTCCGAACGCAGCGTCAGAGGCTACTGCGCTTCCGGCCGTATTGAGGGCGCGTTTCTTACGGGTAAGACATGGAATATTCCAGAAACCGCTGTCAAACCTGAACGGGTAAATAAGAAGCAGGTCTCACCTCGTACACTTCTCGAAGCGTTACGCGCTGAAAAAAGAAGCCGTCTGTCAGGTGGCATTTATCATAAAGTGCAGATCGATCTGGCTTACAATTCCAATCATATGGAAGGCAGCCGCCTCACCCACGATCAGACACGCTATATTTTCGAGACCAATACCATCGGCGTCGGAATTGAAAGCGTGAATGTGGATGATATTGTTGAAACGGCGAACCACTTCCGCTGTTTCGACGCGGTCGTTGAGAACGCCAAGAAAGTTCTTTCGGAAAAGCTGATAAAGGAGCTTCACAAGATATTAATGACCGGAACGAGCGGCAATCGCATGGAGTTGTTCGTTGTCGGCGACTATAAGAAAATGCCGAATGAAGTCGGCGGTATGGAAACGGCGCTTCCTGAGGAAGTCAACGAAAAAATAAAAACCCTGCTTGCAGGGTATTGCGCCATTGAAAGCAAAGAGCTGAGAGATATTATTGACTTTCATGTTCAGTTTGAACGTATCCACCCGTTTCAGGACGGCAACGGAAGGGTCGGCAGACTGATAATGTTCAAAGAGTGCCTGAAACACGGCATCGTTCCGTTTATCATTGAGGATGAGATAAAAATGTACTATTATCGGGGAATCAAGGAATGGAACACTGAAAAAGGCTATCTGACGGATACTTGCCTTTCCGCGCAGGATAAGTTCAAGAAGATAATGGAGTATTTCAGGATAGAGCATGAGGTGTGAAACCACACACTTCCTTGCGATAAACTGAAAAAATGTCAGTATGGGACTGAGCGTTCCGCCAACACAACCCCGGGAAACGCATATTGATCAGCGAAAGCCCACATATCATGGTTCTACCGACAAAAGCGCTAAAAAGAGGCGGGCGTGCTTTTGTCGGTAGAACCATATCATAACAAGGCATTTTTGTTGGTTACAAAGACGGTTTTTCACTCGCCAGCTTTTCTATCTGGCCGCAACGCTCCGTTACTGCGGACGCAATCGCAGTCCGCCGTTTCTCGTCAACGTCTTCAGACTCCGATAACACATTAATGATTTCCTCGCCCAGACCGGCAAGCTGATTGGAATCGAACCATGAAAAGTCATTGACTAGTTTTATCTGCTCAGCGTGATTCTTTCGGAAGGGCTTGCACTCCACAGTCGAGCCGACTCGTTGCGTGTTGTACCAAAGCGATGTACCGCTGTCATAGATCGGCGCAAGACCCAGCCATTCCAGCGTATCGACGTTGCGGACGAGACCGAAATTGTTCCAATGCCTGTCCTCGTTGGCGATTATATAGTCAACGGTCAGCAGCTTGCATAGCGCGTCATCTACGTTTGGCGCGCTCAGTGTCTTGCAACAGTCCAGGAAATGGCCGCGCAGGCTGCGGTTGTTTGGTTGCTTACGCATCTGCAGCACACACCACGCCGGAATAAGCTCGGTATCCGGCGTTATAAAATTTTCACACAAGCTGTAAGGCTTGCCTCCATCCGTGAGTAAGGTGTACGGGACGTGGGATATTCCCAGCCGTCGCATGAGCACGCAGGCGATTACCTCGTTGAACGGCTCCTGCTGGTAAACGCCGCTGCCGCCTTTCATCAGAAATCGTTTTCCGCCCGCGATGATCCACTTCTTGCGCAACCAGCCGTCCGAAGTGTTGTCCGGCGACACCAGGCTGACACGATCAGGATCTTTTGGCACGTGTCCGAACAGTACCTCACCCATGTCCTTTGAGAAATCGTTATTGAAAAAGTTCACGTCAGCCCAACTAAGGCCGGAACCCTTCGGGCAAATCCAGTATTGGTCGGAGAGACTCAACCCATAGCATTTCTCTATTAGCAGCAACGGCGCGGAAACACATATATTTTTCAGCGCGTCGCCTATACCGGCGCGGCTGGCCGGGATGGAGCGCCCTGTCCACCAATTGTTGAGCGCCTTGCGGTCTATGCCCGTTTTGTAGATGCCTACTCCGGGCGGCAGGCGCCGGATGTCCTGAATGGCTGTCAGTTTCGCTATATACCCGGTCTCGTCGATCCGCATATCTACGACCGGGTTATTCTTATGCATTAGCGTATACTCCAAGTCTGCCACCTCCCTCCCGGTACTGTCAATAAATATACCACAAAGTCACGGCTTATACAACCTGATGGACTTGGTTGGACTCCGTAACAAGACCCTGCAGATAGACTTGTATACGGCGAAAAATAGTAGAAATTCAAAGTATTTCTACTATTTTTCATCAACTGGTCGGAGTGGCGGGACTTGAACCCGCGGCCTCACGGTCCCGAACCGTGCGCGATACCAAACTTCGCCACACCCCGGTTTTTCGCAAGGAACAGTATAGAACACAGATATTAATATTGCAAGCACTTTTTTTTTATGTATAATGTATAGTGTAACGTGTAAAGGGGCGGGGTTCCGGATTATTGCTTAGGACCTTCCCCATAAGAAAGGCAGGGTCACTTGATATGAACGCAATATATAAAAAACTTGAAAGATGCGTGGAGGCTGTCAGGGCAAAGACAAGCTTCGCGCCGAAAGTCGCGCTGATACTGGGTTCCGGGCTTGGCGGATTCGCGGGGGAGATTAACGTTGAAGCCACCGTCGGCTACGATGAAATCGAAGGCTTCCCGGTCAGCACGGTGCCGGGGCATGAAGGAAGGTTCATCTTTGGCAGGATCGGCGACGTGCCGCTTGTAGCCATGCAGGGGCGGGTCCATTACTACGAGGGATACAGTGTAAGCGACGTAGTCCTGCCCGTTAGGCTGATGGGCCTGCTTGGCGTGCATACGCTGTTCCTTACGAATGCGGGGGGAGCTATCAACATTTCCTTCTCAGCGGGCGACTTTATGCTGATAAGCGACCATATACTGCACGCCGTCCCGTCTCCGCTGATCGGCTCGAACATCGAAGAGCTGGGCACGAGGTTCCCGGATATGTCTGAGGTCTATGACAAGGGGCTGCGCAAGCTCATTGCGGGCGCTGCCGCCGACCTGGGAATCAAGCTGCACGAGGGTGTTTACCTGCAGACTACCGGACCGAACTTCGAGACTCCTGCGGAGATCCGGGCGTTCGGCGCGCTGGGGGCGGACGTGGTTGGCATGAGCACTGCCTGCGAGGCTGTGGCGGCGAGGCACATGGGGGTCAAGGTGTGCGGCATCTCCTGCATCTCGAACCTTGCTGCGGGCATATCTAAGGCTCCGCTCACTCATGAAGAAGTTCAGGAGATGGCGGATAAGTCCGCGCCTCGCTTTAAAGCGCTCGTCACGGAGTCTATCATCAGGATAGGAGCCTTGGACAAAAGTCGCGTCATTAGATGAGTGCCGAATATTTTCGCCTGTTTTGCAGGGTTTACGCTGAACAAAGTTCAGCGGGGGCGAATACTTGGTTGTATTTAACCGAAAAACGCGCAAAACAGGTGGAGATAGGCGGTGCAAAGCCGGCAGCGCCGGCTCTAGATGATGGCGGGAGTTTTGTCCAAGGCTCCTAAGGGTAACGCTCGACATCGCCTGATAAAAACAATATGGAAGGGTAGATGGAATCATAGACAGCACTCTGGAAGGCATACTTCAAAACGTGCAAAAACCTGCGCGGTACACCGGCGGGGAGTACGGGCAGATCGCGAAAGGCGGCGCGGCTGACTACCGCGTCGCGCTCTGCTTTCCCGATACATACGAGATCGGCATGTCAAACCTCGGGATGAAAATCCTCTACGGCGTCATAAACGGTATCGATGGGGTTAGCTGCGAGAGGGTGTTCGCCCCTTGGGTAGACATGGAGCAGCAGCTTCGCCAAAATGGAGTGGCGTTATACGGGCTTGAGAGCGGAGGGGCAATCAGCGGTTTTGATATTGTCGCGTTCTCGCTGGCGTATGAACTGTCATACACAAACGTGCTCAATATGCTCGACTTGGCCGGCATTCCGCTGCTCCGCGAGGATAGGCAGGAGGACTCCCCGATAGTGATTGCGGGGGGCGCCTGCTGCTTCAATCCGGAGCCGATGGCTGACTTCATCGACCTTTTTGTCATCGGCGAGGGGGAGGAAGCGGCCGTCGAACTGGTCAGGGCTTTGCGCACCGCGAGGGATTCAGGCGAGACAAGGCGCGGAGCTATCAGAGCCGCCGCGGCTCTGGAGGGCGTCTATGCTCCATCGCTTTACCGCGTCGGGTACAACGACGACGGTACTTTGAGCGAAATCGTTGCGGAACCGGGAGCCGCTCTGCCCGTGCTCAAGCGCGTTGTGCCTGATTTGGACGGCGCGTACTTCCCGGTCGAGACTCTGATACCTTCGACCGGCATTGTGCATGACAGGGCGGTCATCGAGCTATTCAGGGGCTGCGTTCATGGCTGCAGGTTCTGCCAGGCAGGCCACACGGGCAGGCCGATGCGCGAAAAATCGAAGGAGACGCTGGCGGAGCAGGGGATTGGCGCGCTGCGGGCGTCTGGGTACGACGAACTGGCGCTGCTTTCGCTCAGTTCGAGCGACTACAGCAAGCTGCCCGCGCTCTGCGATGAGCTTCTTGCCTGGTGCCTGCCGAGGAAAGCGAACCTTTCGCTGCCTTCATTGAGGGCGAACAGCTATGACGTCAGCCTTATGGAGCGCATACAAAGGACCCGCAAGTCCGGGCTGACTTTCGCGCCGGAAGCGGGGAGCCAGAGGCTGCGGGACGTCATAAACAAGAATGTGACGGAAGAGGAGCTTCTCGACTCGTGCCGTACGGCGTTCGAAAGCGGGAGGAGCAGCGTCAAGCTATACTTCATGCTCGGGCTGCCGACGGAAACTGACGAGGACGCGGCTGCTATTGCCGCGCTTTCTCGCGAGGTCTACAGGACCTGGAGGGAGCATACGCCGGGCAGGAACAGAGGCGTTAAAATTACTGTCAGCACTTCATATTTCATTCCGAAGCCCCATACGCCATTCCAGTGGGAGCCGCAAGCTTCCATGGAGGTGTATAGAAAACGTACTGAGCTCTTGCGCAGCGAACTTAAGACGAAGGCGATAACGTACAACTGGCACGAGCCGGAGCAAGGCTTCGTCGAGGCTGTGCTGTCGCGGGGGGACAGGCGCGTCGGGAAGGCCATACTTGAGGCATGCAGGCTGGGCGCCAAGTTCGACTCTTGGAGCGAGTTTTTTACCCTGGGCACGTGGCTCAAGGCATTTGACAACTGCAACATAGACCCCGCGTTTTATACCGCGAGGGAGCGTGGAAGGGACGAAATCCTGCCCTGGAGCGTTGTGTCGACGGGGGTCGATGAGGGGTACTTCTGGGACGGGCGGATTGCGGCGCGAGAGGGCAAGGCGACGCCCGGCTGCAGGGAAGCATGTTCCGGCTGCGGTGCTTCGCGCTTTGCTGCGGAGGGCGCAGTATGCAGGACCATTGCAAATGCCGGGAGGAGGAGAGATTGAACGGGGCGCTCAGGCTGCGCTTTGCGAAGACAGGCAAAGCGGTATATTTTTCGCACTTGGACCTTATGGCTACGCTGCGCCGCGCCATATTGCGGACAGGCGTGAGAATGAGGTATTCGGAAGGGTTCAACCCACACCCGATAATCTCTGTCGCCCTGCCTCTGCCGGTCGGGTGCGCGAGTATATACGAGCTGGTGGACTTTGAGTATGAAGACGGCTTGCCGGAGGGAGATCTCAGGGCGCTGCTTAACGCTGCTCTGCCGGAAGGCCTGAAAGCCCTTGAGGTATACGCCCCGCAGGGGAAGTTCCGCAACATAGCATGGCTCGACGTTGAGGGCGAACTGCGCTTTCAGGGCGACTTACGCCCGGGGTTGCCGGATGCTCTCACGCGATATTTCCGTTCGGAGAGCATCGTCATAACGAAAAAGACAAAGAGCGGCAACGTCGAGTTCGACGTCGCGCCCTATGTGATCGACGCGACTTTCAGCCTTGGTTCCGGGGAAGGCTTAACCGGGGAGGGCTTAACCGGGGAGGGCTCGCCAGTCGAGGGCGAGGACGGATCCGCTGCGACGCCGGGCGGCGAACCAACTATTGACGAGGAGAAGCGCGGAGTCCTCCTGGTTAGGGCAAGGATCTCCGCGCAGAACCCGACTGTCAGCACAGGCAATATAGTCACTGCAATAGCGTCAGCGCCCGGCGGGGCACAGCCTGTCGCCGCGATGTTCACAAGATTGCAAGCGCGCGACGGCGGCATGGGAGTATTTCGCTAAGCGCGCCTCATGCGCGCTTTCGCGAAGGCTTAGCTTCGCTGATCAGCACGGCGGCGAACGTCAGGGTAAAACCGGCCGCCAAACGCAAGTCCAGAGTCTCTTTATATAATAGTACAGAGGTCAACGCGCCGAAAACAGACTCGAAAGTCATTATGACCGCCGCCTGCGAAGGCGGCGTGTGCTTTTGCCCGAATATCTGCAAGAACTGGCATGCCATAGTGCATACCGCGATAAGGAAGACAAGGCTCAATATGCTTTCTGCACCAAAAGCAGCAGGGACAGGGTCGAACACAAAAGCACAAGCAAGCGCCGCTGCGCCGCCGAAAGCGAACTGGTACATCATAAGCAGCAGCGGATCGCGCCCGGGCGCGTAGCGGGAAGCCGCGATGATGTGCAGCGCGTAGAACAGGCCGCAGAATATAGTAAGCGCGTCCCCCACGCCTATCGTGAGGTTGCTGTCAAGCGTGATCAAGCCGACGCCGACAATGCAAATCAGCGCCGCGATTACGTTGAACCTGTCCGGGCGTTTCTTTATCAACAGCCAGTATAAAAATGGCGTCATTATGCAGTAAGTCGAAGTGAGGAACGCATTCTTCCCGGGGGTCGTGTACTTCAGCCCGTAGGTCTGGAGCGCATAAGCGGCGAATATAGCAAGACCCATTATCAGGCCTCCCGCTATGTACGCCTTGTCCGTTTTCTTCAATTTGCGGGAGCAGGCAGGCAGAAGTATGAGCGCTGCCGCGCAAAAGCGGATAGCTATAATCGTGAAGGGCGCGATGTCGTCCAGGAGGTTCTTCATAACGACGAAAGATACGCCCCAGAGGAAAGCGGCGGCAAACAATGCCGCTCTGCCGAGCTTAGCCTGCTTGCTACTCATCCGATTTTCCCATAAACCTCGCCGCAGAGTTGAGCAGGAGCTGCTTCGTGCCCACATCGTCGAAGACGACCTCAAGCAGCGCGTCGCCCCCAGCCGGCGTGAGTTTTGTAATCATTCCGCGCCCGTATGCGCTGTGGATGATCCTGTCGCCCGCTTTATAGTCGGCGCCGGCAGCGGTTAGTTCTTTAAAAAGCTCGTTATACGCCTTTTTCCTGCTTGACGCGGTCTTGCGTGGCTGGTACTTCCTCCATGCCTCGCTTGCGTCGCGCGGAGTGTCGTCGTAGGGGTCGAAGTCGCGCCCGTACCGGTCTTCGATGACGAAGCTGAAGTCGGAATCAAAACCATAGCTCCCGCTATAATCCGGATACTCATTGACTAAATCAATATTCTCTGCGCTGACCTCTTGCACGAAGCGCGAGGGAGCGGATGCAGCGGTCCGGCCAAAGAGCGTGCGCTGCCTTGCGCTTGTAAAAACGAGTCGGCGCATTGCCCTGGTCATCGCGACATAACATAGCCGCCGCTCCTCTTCCATATCGTCGCGGCTTTCTGTTACGCGGATCCCGGGGAAGACACCCTCTTCTGCTCCGACGACGAAGACAGTATCGAACTCAAGGCCTTTCGCGCTGTGCATAGTCATCATCAGCACGCGGTCGCTCGTGTCGTCGTCGCGGTCCTGGTCGGTATAAAGCGCGGTTTCGCTCAAAAAGTCGAACAGGGAACCGCCCTCGCCGTTCTCGAAGGCGATGATATTGGTCTTAAGCTCCATGATGTTCTCAACCCGCGATGTGTTGTCGTCGGATTTCTTCTCCTCGAGCATTTTTTTGTAGCGTGTCTGCTCGAGGAGCAGTTCGTAGAGCTCGCTCAGCGCCATATCGGCGGCATGCGCTCGCAGAAAGTCGATCATGTCAGCGAACTGGTGCAGTTTGCCGGCCGATGCCTTCAGGGCATCGTTGTTTTGGGCCTCGCGAATGAACTCGAATATCGACAAGCCAAGCCGCGCAGCCTCTTCAAAGAGCCTGCCCACCGTCGTCTGGCCGATACCGCGCGGCGGGTTGTTAATTATACGCAGCAGGCGAAGGTCGTCGTGCGGGTTTTGGATGACGCACAGATAGGCGAGCATGTCCTTGATCTCCGCGCGCTCGTAAAAGCCGGTGCCGCCGTAGACGCGGTAGGGGATGCCGCTGCGCTTGAACGCGGTCTCAAGCTGGTTCGACTGGGCGTTCATCCTGTAGAGGATTGCATGCTCCTGCCATTTGCGCCCTTCAGCGGCGCTCCGCTGCACCTCCTGCGCGACAAAGCTCGCTTCGCTGCGCTCGTTTGGCACGATATGAAGCGCGGGCTTGATGCCGCGCTGCTTTTCCGTCCAGAGCTTCTTGCCTTTTCTGCCGATATTGTTGCCGATAACGTCGCCGGCGGCGTCGAGTATATGCCCTGTGGAGCGGTAGTTCTGCTCCAGCCTGATAACGCGCGCGCCTGTGAACTGCTCCTCGAAACTGAGGATGTTCTCTATCGTCGCGCCCCTGAACTTATATATACTCTGGTCGTCGTCGCCGACGACGCATATATTGCCGTGCCCGCCGGCGAGCGTCGAGGCGAAGACATACTGCAGGTTGTTCGTATCCTGGTACTCGTCGATGAGTATATAGTCGAATCTGTTGCGGTAGTAGTCCGCGACGTCCGGGTGCTCCGCAAGCAGCCTGACGGTGAGCAGCAGCAAGTCGTCAAAGTCCAGTGCGCCGGAATCGCGCATGCGGCGGGTGTACTCCATATACGCTTTTCCGATTGCTTGCCGCCTTATGTCGCCTTTGTGCAGCGTAGACTCAAGGTAACTCTCCGGGGTCTCCATTGCGCCCTTGGCGCGGCTGATATAACTGAGCACCGTCTTATGCGGGAGCGATTTTTCGTCGATGTCCATGTCCTTGAGTATTCGCTTCATAAGCGAGGCGGCGTCCGAGGTGTCGTAGATAGTAAATGAGCGCTCATAACCGAGCTTGTCGATATCTCGCCTGAGCATCCTTGCGCAGGCCGCGTGGAATGTCATTGCCCAAATCGACTCCGCTTCAGCGCCGAGCAGCTTTGAGAGCCTTTCCTTCATCTCGCCGGCCGCTTTGTTTGTGAAGGTGATCGCCATGATCCGCCAGGGCTCGGCAGGGGTAAGCGAGCATAGCCCGCGCATCCTGCCGCGATCGCCGCCGGAAGGGGAGCGGGCGTACTCGCGGAGGAAGTCAAGGTCGTCCTGCGTAGCTTTGGCAGGGACGAAACTGCTGTCAGAGCCGATGCCGTAATTGAGCAGGTTCGCGATGCGGTTGATGAGCACAGTCGTTTTGCCGCTACCGGCGCCGGCCAGCAGCAGCAGGGGGCCGCGCAGCGTCAGCACCGCTTCGAGCTGCATGTCGTTGAGATGCCCAAAGTCCGTGCTGATTGCGGCGCGCCTGGCTTCGATGAAGCTCTTTTCAAATTCATTTTTTTCCATTGTCGTATTATACACCAGCTTCCGTGAATATACTAGCGTGCGTAAATATTTGCCAATGATCCGCCAAGGATTTTTGCTCTCAGGTGGTGTGGCAAAACCGCAGGAATGCTAGCAGCCTTTCAAGGTTTTGACGCGCCGCCTGAGAGCAAAAAGACCGGCGCAGCGTG
>Ga0082212_10012940_pt1 | contig 10473 bp, 2 predicted proteins | sample TergutNt197P3_FD_71548 | JGI IMG/M metagenome (GOLD analysis project Ga0082212, IMG submission 71548) | Neocapritermes taracua P3 segment gut microbial communities from Petit-Saut dam, French Guiana - Nt197 P3 | ecosystem: Host-associated > Arthropoda: Insects > Digestive system > Gut ...
TGACAAATCCGTAGGCATTATCGTACAGATACAGACTGCCCATGGAACCTGTTTCTTTACCGACAATCAGGTTGCCATTGGCATGAATGGTCGAACGTTGACCATCATCTTTCATACCATTGACGCGGACAGTACCGGTGCTCCCGTCTTCCGTGCCGACGATGATGTCGAGACCATCTTCAGATATAAGCAGACCACCATTGATGACCCGGACATAACCTTCGCCATTATTACCGATTTTCAGGTTGTCGATTCCCGGTATCCCGTTGATATTCCAAGTGGATCGGGTCAAACCACCGTTGCGGTCGTCGATGACGACGTAACCGTAACCGGTCGCTGCATTGCCGACGATGCCGGACTGGGCATTTACGACGGCTCCGTCACTGATGAGCAATCCCGGCATGTTGTTCTGGGGAACCGGACTTGCCGTCGAACTCAAACTCCCAAGAGTGTGGACGGAATCGAACCATTGCATTGGGTCGGCAACGCCTTCTTGTCCTTTTGCGTACTGAAATCTCCTTCCCGCGACACCTTCGTTGCCGACGATCAGTGTGCCGTTGATTTGAGCGGTCGTTTTGTCGCCGTCGAACTGAGCACGACCGTGGCTGCCCTCTTTGTCGGAGACAATCATGTCGTTCTCGACCGTTGTTAACGATTCGCCGTAAGCGTACAGATTACCTTCCGCCTTTGCTTCTTGAGCAATGATGAAGTCGTTCGCAACTTGCAGTTCCGCCCTTTCATTGGCTCTTATCGGATTGACTCCGTTGACGCGGACGGTGCCGGTGCTTCCGGTCTCCTTAGCAAGGATCATGTCATGGGTAACATTCAACAGACCGCCGTTGAGGATACGCATATAAGCGTCGCCGCGGTTGGCGACAATCAAATCGTTCACATTCCATGTTGCGCGGTCAGCAGTGTTCGCATTGTCGCTTTTGTTGTCGATGATGACGTAACCATAACCGTTCGCTTGATTGGCGATAACACCGTTTAATGAATTCACGACGGCTCTGTCGGTAATCGCCATACCTGGCGCATTGTCTTGGACACTGCCTAGGTTCGTTTGCCAATTCAACATGTTTGGTGAATCGAACCACTGTGCCGGGTCGCTCGATTCGCCGTCGTATGGAACATAGACATATTTCCCTCCCGATTGTCCGGCATCGGCAACGATCAGCGTATCGACAATGTCGATGAGTGTATTGTTGCCGTCGAAGTGAGCTCGCCCCAAACTCCCTGTATTCTGTGCTAAGGTCAGATTATGACCAACGTTCACGTAGGCTTCATCATGCGCGTAAAGGTTTCCTTCGGCATTGTTCTTTTCTCCGACGATCATATCGATTTCGACCTCTACTGTTGCATGGTTGCGGTTAGTGCCGGTGCCGCTGACTCCGTTCACTCGGAGTGTGCCCCCCTCGTTGCCATTGCCGTTTTGACCAACAATCAAGACACCGTCGCCACTGCCGGCGGAACCGACATTCAACCGTCCACCGTTGATAACACGGACGTAAGCCTCGCCTTCACCACCGATAATCATGTCACGCTCGACATCCCACGTAGCCGGTCGAAACGTATTGCCGTTACCCAAATTGTCGATGACAACGTAACCGTAACCACCAGCGGATGCACCGACTTCACCTCGCCCCGACACCTCTCTGGCACCGTAGGTAATGGCAAGACCCGGCGCGTTTTCTTTAACGTCTTCCCAACTATATGGTGATGGCGGAATCGGAAATGCGTTGTCCTGCGGATTAAACCTCATGTTTGGAGAATCGAGCCATCCTAAAGAGTTGAGATAATCAGGAGGGCTATTCGGGTCAGCGTAAAGTAGTGGCGGTGTAAGGAAATCAAACGGAGCACCGGGATAATAGATATATTTACCGCCTGCCGCACCGGCATTACCAACCACCTGTGTTCCCACAACGACTTTTTCCGCATCGCGACCGGTAATCACCTGATGACCGAAACTGCCACTTTCATCACCGATAATATCATTCCCCAGGACGGTAATATCCAAACCGGACACCACTACGGTGCCGACGGAACCGTCCAGATGACCGGTAATGAGGTCGCGACCGACTTCGACGATTCCGCCATTGCCGGCTAGGGTACCAAGTCCGCGCTCCCCGACGATCAGGTCGTTTTCGACATTGAGGACACCGTCGGTGTTGACCGTAACGATACCGTGAATACCTCCGACATCGGCAATATACAGATTTCCGTTGTCCAGACCTGTTGCTGCTAACACGTCGACTCTACCTTCTCCCGATATGGTCATATTGCTGTAGTCGCCTTCACGGGCAATGACCAGATTGCCGTCCCTGATGATCATTTGGGAACCGGGACCGTCAACGTTGACAACGCCATAACTACCCATTTTTTCACCGACAACAACATCATCAGTAACGACATCAACCAAACCGCCGCCGGATACAATCAACGTGCCTTCACCGGACTCTGCAATGGTAACACCACCCCCGTCAACACGGACGAGCGATTGTTGGGTGCCTTTCGTGCCATCAACGTGGAGCGTCGCAGTGCTATTGGCTCCCTTGGCAACGATCAGTTTGTCGGCACTCAGGAATTGTCCGCCGTTCAGGATGCGACCATAGGCATCACCTGCATCACCGATGGTCGTCGTTCCGGTAACATTGATCGTGGCGCGGGTCAGGTTGCCGAACAGGTCATCAACGACGAAGTAGCCGTAACCAGTGGCTGCCTTACCTGCTGTAAAGTTTCCGGGACTCGTGGTTGTACCGACATTGACGACGGCACCATCGACCACCGCAAAACCGGGAACGTTGCCTGTGTCGGTGCCTGTGAGGGGATCATATTGTGGATCGCCGTTGATCAACGGAACATTCATCCAATTTGCCCAAAATCTGCTCGGGGTACTTCCGTCTGGGTCGAAAACGTAGCGAGAATCGAATATGTCGGCGGCATAGAGACCACCTGCCTGACCGGCATTACCGACAATCAAATCACCGCCGATGTGTTCGACAGTAGTGTCCCCTTCGTGGAGTTCTCTTCCGTTGCTTCCCTCTTCATTGGCAACGGTGTGACTACCTTGAATAGAGAGCGTTGAGCCACTCGCTTGGTGGAGATAACCTTGTGAGCCGTCTTGGTTCCCTGTAACGACGTTGCCATAGACATCCGTGGTGGCGTTATTGAAAATATTGGTCGTTCCATCGCCGCCATTCTGATTCCCGGTGATGAGGTCTGCATTGAGATGGGCATAGGCATTATTATCGACAAGCAATTCGCCCTTTCCGGCATCACCGACCGTTGTGTTACGGAAGACGTTCAAACGTGAACCGGAATCGGTAACGGTGAGTTTACCGTCGGAACCGGCATTTTGACCAATGGTGGCGTAACCCAACTGAACATCAAGCAAACCGCTGTTGGACACGACGACATCTGCCATGCCATTTTGCGCGACGATCAGATTGCCGCGTTCGAGATTTAACTGCGATCCGGATCCGTCAATCGTACCGGTTCCGACACCTGTTGCCGCCTTTCCAAACGTGGCATCGCCTCTACTAATGTTAGTTTGACCGCCGCCTGATACCGTCAGATCGCCGGTTCCCGCGTCGCCGACGACCAGATAACCGTTGGTGGCGGTGCCGTTGAGGTTGAGTGACGAACCGATACCATCGACCAGTATGTTACCGGTACTTCCAGACTGTTTGCCGACGTTGGTGTAACCATTTGTCACAATGACCGTGCCTTGGTTTGTGATATTCAAGTTGCCGGTTCCGCCATCGGCGACCGTCAAGTTATTCGTAACTGTCCACTGAGACCAGTTGTCATGAATGTTGACGGTACCTTGACCGTGAACGGGCGGCGAATTCGCGCTTACACCGATGGTAGCATCGTTCGTGGTGTTCCAAATGGCACTGTTTGACAGGTTGTATGTACCGATATTGTCAACACCGATGTAGGAGTCGGAATCGGTATGAGTGCCGCCGGATTGATCGACCAAGCCGACTCCCGTGCTTTGCAGACCGAGATTGGTGGTACCGTTTGTCCACGTTCCACCGGTCATCGTGACCGTACCGTTGGACATATTGCCAACGTTCACGATCTGACCATTAGCATTCCAAGTGCCTCCCGCTGAGAGATAAACGTCACCTTGCGACGTATAACCGACATCCGTCGTGGCATTACTGCTCCACGTACTGAAGTTTTGAACATTCACCGTTCCGACACTTCCATCTCCAATCATTGTCCAGCCATTGGCGACCCAATTCGCTCTTTGAGTAGCGGAAGTGCCATGAAGTGTTACCGTTCCGTCTCCCGCAGACCCAACATGGGCAGTATTGCTCTGGAAGGTTCCGTTGGTAACGTCAACCAAACCGGTGTAGCCAGCACCAGAACCGACGACTGCATTGTTGGCGTCGACAAGTCCGGCTTGGATGTTCAAGATCCCGTTGGACAACGTACCCACTTGTAATTCGTTGCTTGCACGCCAGGTTCCACCAGTGTTCGCGGCAGTACCATTGATGATACTGAGAGTGGTATTGAGCATTGCCCCACCTTCCTTCCGGAAATTGGTGTTACTGAGGACCGTGTATGTCGCCGCGTTCCAGTTTGCTTGGTTAGTGTTGGCAATGAAGGTATTTCCTCCTGTACCACCGACACCAACGTTCGTCGAATTGAGCGTACAGTTGACCGTTAATCCGCCATTGTTTCCAAGGAACTCGTCAATCTGGTAAGTGGTATTCCCTCGCCAAGTGGCATTGCCTGTGTCGAGAGTAAGAATGCCGGCACCATTCTTGGTCATATCCTTGATCTGATATGTGTGCACATTGCTGGCACCATTACTCCGGTCGTCCTGAAGGGTAACGCCACTACCGATGTTGACGACACTGGTATTGCTTGCATAGAGGGTGTCATCATACACGAGGGACCCCCACGCACTTCGATAATGGTAGCGAGTTCCCGGATTATAGGTAAAATTGCCGCTCGTCGCATCATTAGCGGTAACGGTGTCCGTCAGGTGGACTATGTTGCCTCCTGCACTACCCGGAGCGGCATTGATAGCCGCGATAACACCGCCGTCACTGAAGGCACCGTCGAAACTGTACATACCAGTTGCGGTGCCGCCATTAGGAACCGTCCAGTTGTTCCACGTGTTACTGTTATTCGCGGTGGTGTACCACCACTCCGTCCACGTGGTCGGAGCAGTACCATATGTTCCCGATGAAATAAGATTCCACGTTTGCCGCTGTTGGTAGTTAACGCTTACGTCCGCTTTTGCGATTGGTACAATGCCTCCGGTCGCCGAAAAGAATCCGAGCGCGGCGGCGAGGCAGAAAGGAAGGGATTGTCGTATGCGTTTCCAAAACCCCACTTCACGCTGAAGCCCGCGTACCATTGCCGGTTCTGTTGTTAGGGAGGATTGTTCCGATAAGGTTAACTTTCTTGACGGAACCGATTTGATCGATCTGTTAACGATTTCCTTGCGGGGCATGGTATTTCTCCGTGGATTGTAATTCAGGTCAGACTCTTATTGCACTCAAAATTAAAAAAAGCGCGCACCACTAAACACAATCGGCATGACCGATTCATTCAGCATTATCGTTGCATTGCTTATTTTGATCGCTTTTCAACGCTAATTTTCAAGCGCAAACAGAACGACCGATGGTATCGTCGGCAAGTCGAACAACGTGAGTTGACCGCTCCTTCAAACTTAATGCAGTTTTTACAAAACAGGCTTTCGGTTACAACGGCTGTGTTGGTAGTACGAAATATAAGGAGAGAGAACGATACAAACGTCCTGTTCTCGGAACCGCTCGAAATGTTTCGCGCGAGATGTAATACCGGTATAACCCGCATAGTCCAATTAGGCGGCATGGACGGAACGTGGTCTCGCGCCGATGACTTGTGTGAAGAGACATCAAAACAAATGGCTAACGGTATAGCAGAAGGCAATGGACACGATCACGTCAAGTGTTTGCTACCGAAGAGAGCATGTTTTTGGTGAGCACTAGATGCGGTGGGATAGTCGGGAAATTCCAAAGTGGAAACATTCGGGTAAAAAGATTTTGCTTGACTCAAGCCAATCGGAAAAGTACAATGGGTTTTTTGATTAGAAGGGTGCCCCGTAGTTACCTATGCCAAAATCTCCCGTTTATCTTGTATCCAGCGGCGATTTTCGTCCTGCCGCTAATGAAACTTGCTGGCAAACACAAGCCGCCATGGAGAAACAACTGATCGATGCCATCGGCAAGTTCGGTTGCAAAGTGATCCGTGCCCATGATTACGATCCCGTACGAAAACACGGTTTCCTCGCCTCCCAACGGGAAGGACTCGATGTCCTTGCCAAAATTCCAGTAAACGCGTCCATCATCGTTGCCGAGTCCGTTTGGCAGTTTTCCCATCACGTCTCTCCCGGTTTGCTTTTGCACAAAGGTCCCATCCTCACCGTCGGGAACTGGTCGCCGACGTGGCCCGGTCTCGTCGGACTCCTCAACCTAAACGGCTGTCTTCTCAAAGCGAAGCGGGAATTCTCCACGCTTTGGAGTGAAGACTTTACCGATGAATGGTTCCTTTCCCGGCTTGAACAATGGCTTGCCACCGGAAAAGTCCGGCACCAAAACAAGCACGTCAAACCAATAAAAAAACTCGGTATCGCCGAAAAAGACAAAAAACTCGGCTACAAACTGGCGACCGAACTGAGAAAGAGCAAGCCGATCATGGGTATCTTTGATGAAGGTTGCATGGGAATGTACAACGCGATCATTCAAGATGAATTGCTCTTCCCGATCGGTATTTTCAAGGAGCGGCTCAGTCAGTCGCAACTCTTCCACGACACGATGCAGGTACCCGATGCAGAAGCGCACGCAGTGTACGCTTGGCTCAAAAACAAGGGGATGATGTTTCACTTCGGAAATAACCCTGCCAAAGATTTGACCGAAGAGCACGTCTTGATCCAGTGCAAAATGTACATTGCAGCAGTACGGACGGTCGCAAAGTATGGGTGCGATCTGCTCGGAATCCAATACCAACTCGGCTTGTCGGATGTTCTGCCAGCGAGCGATTTGGTCGAAGGTATTCTTAACAATGCTGACCGCCCGCCGGTTAAAGACGACAAGGGAAACGTGCTGTTTAATGGCAAGCCGGTCATTCATTTCAACGAAGTCGATGAGGGTTCCGCATTGGATGCACTCCTCAACAACCGGGTAGCGTCGGCATTGGGACAACCCGTCGAAACGACGCTGCACGACGTACGTTGGGGAGCGACCGACCCGACGGGAACGGTGGACGGATTCGTCTGGCTGTTCATGATTTCCGGGGCGGTACCCCCCGCACATCTCGAAGGGGGTTGGGCAGGTTCGCATGCGTATCGGCAGTCCCCGGTCTTCTTCAAGAAGGGTGGGGCAACGCTTGCAGGAATCGGACGACCAGGAGAGATCGTTTGGTCGCGAATCTGTGTCGTCGGCAACAAACTTCGCATGGACATCGGACGCGGACGAGTGGTGACTCTACCAGAAGCAGAATCACGCCGCAGGGCAGAACTGGCGAATCCAGAGTGGCCCGTCGTCAATGCCGTCCTTGACGGAATGACACGCGACCAGTTTATGGGGCGACATCCGGCAAACCATATCCAGATTATTTATGCCAACAATGCCAAAGATGCCAACCGGATGGTGGCAGTCAAAGCGGCAATGGCAGAGGAACTCGGTATTGAAGTGTTCACTTGCGGGATCTAACCGTCTCTCGTGGAGCACACCAAGCATTTATGCGGCGCATTCTTTTCCTGATCACATTAGTTTTTGTATCCTATCAGGGTATAAGGGTGTACTGTCCTGTCTGTTTGCGTTCCAAAATAAATGCAGTTCGTTTCCGTTCAAAGCATAACTTCCATTTACCCCACGAATACCATGCGAAAAATTATTCTATTTTTCATCATGTCAGGATTCCAGTGTCTGGTCGGCATGACCGTTGCCGACGAAGTGGTCAAGGATTGGATCGTCCAAGACGAACAGTACCGGGCGGCAAACAATATTGAGATTGCGTTTTCGCCGGCACACACCCAGCACGTTGTTGATTCGGCTCTTGCGTTGGCGGAACGGCTCAAGTTGTTGCCGAATGTTGATGCTACGAAACTAGCAGTGCTGTCCGCATTTCTCCGTACACTCAAAGTCGGCACGGAACCTAGCGAGGCACTCTACATAGACGCACGCAAACTCAAGCGGGAAGTCGTTCGGTGTAATCCCCACTTATCGAACCTCGACCAACTGCTGTTTATCAAAAAGCATGATGCCACCAATATCCCGTTTCTTCACATGTGCGATCAGTTTTATGGTTTCTCAGCCGTTCCCGGAGGTGGACTTTACGTTCTCGATCATCCCATCGGCGACGAACCGAAACTCGTCGACCTGCTCGAACATTCCGTCGTCGAAAAGGGACGCATGAAAGGGAAGAAACTCCACGGCGGCGCATTCCTTTCTCCAGAGGTTTCCTTCGACGGAAAAACGATTTACTTTGCTTGGTGTGAAACGAAGCCGTCCGACAAATCATGGGAAAGTGTGAAGACCAAAGACGTGAACTATTATCTCGAGTGGTCCGAAACGACGTGTTACCATATTTTCCGTTGCAACGCCGACGGCACAGGACTTGTGCAGTTGACAGATGGGAGCGTCAACGATTTCGATCCATGTGAATTGCCGGATGGACGCATTGCGTTCATCAGCGAACGGCGCGGCGGATTTCTACGTTGCGGTCGTTATTGTCCCACATACTCGCTCTTCTCCATGGAACCGGACGGAAGTGACATCGTTTGTTTGAGTTTTCATGAAACTCATGAATGGCAACCGAGCGTCAACCACGACGGAATGATTGCTTATACCCGTTGGGATTATGTCGATCGGGACACAAACGTGGCACACCACCTTTGGCTCTGCTATCCTGACGGTCGTGATCCGAGATCGTTTCACGGCAACTATCCTGAAAGGCGGGAATCGCGCCCCTGGATGGAGATGGACATCCGCGCGATTCCTGGTTCGCATCGTTACGTCGCCGTCACGGGAGCGCATCACGGACACGCTTTCGGTTCGCTTGTGCTGATTGATCAGCGCATCGAAGACGATAATGCCATGTCGCAACTCACTCGATTGACACCGGAAGTATTGTTTCCCGAATCGGAGTCCCTTCCGCCGACGAATACGCACGGACAAATGGTGTACGGCACCCCGTGGCCATTCAGCGAAGACGATTACCTTTGTGTGTATGATTCCCAGGCGAAAAATCGTGGTATCTATTGGATCGATGCTTCGGGGAACAAGGAATTAATCTATCGTGATCCGACGATCAGTGCTCACAGTCCGATACCACTGGCAGCAAGACCGAGACCGCCAGTCATTCCGACACAGACGACGCAGATGGCTCGTTACCGAACCGGTCACTCAACCGGCATGGAACCGGGAAAGGTCGGCATCATTAACGTTTATCAGAGCGACTTCGATTTTCCGCTTATTGACGACAAGCCGGTCAAAATCAAGGCATTGCGGGTCATCCAACTTTTTTCCAAGTCAACGCCGGTTCCTGACGATCCGAGGATTGGTATTGCCGATCAGACAAACGCTCGAGGGGTGCTGGGAATAGTGCCCGTGGAAGAAGACGGCAGTGCATATTTTGAGGTCCCCTACGGCAAACCGATTTATTTTCAGGCACTCGACGAACATGGTCGTGCGGTGCAGTCGATGCGGAGCGTGACATATCTTCATCCCGGCGAGCAGTTGACGTGTATTGGTTGCCATGAAAACAAGAGAAGCGTTCAACATGGGATTTCAACAACGTCTGCGCTTGCGTTCAAGCGACCACCGTCCATGTTGCGGCGGGATGTTCCGGGAAGTAATCCGCTTAATTTTGTACAACTTGTACAGCCGGTGCTGGATACGCAATGTGTTCGTTGCCACGGCGACAAAGATTCGTCGCTTGCAATCGGTCAGCAGGTCAAACATGAATTCGATTTGCGGGGCATTGCCGATGCCCGGTACGGTTGGACGCGGTCATATCAAAGCCTTGCTAAAGATTACGGATTCTATTTTAGCACGACCAACGGTTCAATTCGCGATCCGAAGCACGGCGGTTCTCGAACGACGGCGGGGCAATTTGGTGCCGCAGTGGCACCGCTCCGAAAATTTCTGGAGAAGGAACACCACGGCGTTACTTTGTCGCAGGAAGAAAGGTACCGCATCGACCTTTGGCTCGATACCAACAGTGTGTTTTATGGCACTTACGACAATCCGCGAGTTCAGGCGCAGGGGAAAGACGTGTTGCCGTCATTGGACTGACAGCCGTTTTTCTTAGTGCACGAGGTGTGCAAGATTGGATTTCATTTCACTTTTGGAGTCCTAGGCGTTTAGGAATTTTTTTGGTTTGTCCCTTACCAGTGCCGACACCGCCGTCAACGGTTCCTTGCCTTTTTTCAACAAACCCAATACGCTCACCGCTCGATTCAACAAACAC
>Ga0082212_10012941_pt1 | contig 10473 bp, 8 predicted proteins | sample TergutNt197P3_FD_71548 | JGI IMG/M metagenome (GOLD analysis project Ga0082212, IMG submission 71548) | Neocapritermes taracua P3 segment gut microbial communities from Petit-Saut dam, French Guiana - Nt197 P3 | ecosystem: Host-associated > Arthropoda: Insects > Digestive system > Gut ...
CAGGATATCCATCGACCCTGAGATTGGTAGATTCCTCTTTCCGCCGCATGTAGAAAAGGACCTGTACACCACATACTTCTTGGCGAATCAGGAAGCGACAACGGATCTCTGTCTAAAAAACCGAGCGGTTCATCCTGAAGGCGATAAAGGGCATAGTTGAAATAATTCTTTAACGGCTTACTTACCGAAGTAAGTAATTCAGCCTGATTGGGAATAACATAATGCGTACAGAAAGCTTTGCCTGCGATAACATCTTCGGGAGTACGCAGATTGTAAACATCCGAAAAACATGGACACCAGTATATAGGAAGGCCGCTAGTCATTAGTCCAACATAAGCGTAAGGGTCAAGTTGGACATTCCATTCCGTCTGGATACCTTTAGGGCCGTTACCGGCATTGACATAAATCGCTTTCACTTTTTTCCGCAAAAGGTCGGGATTTCGATTAAAAGCGACAGTGAAATCACGACAACTCCCAACCAGAAACATCACAACCTGTTCTTTTGACTGCTCTAAGGTAGAAAGTATCAACTGGACGCCACCTTGAAATTCTTCCGGCTGGTCTAATGCTTTGTCGTCTGTGGAACGTAGTGGAGAACGGAGGCCTATTTTCCAGGGGGGGGCAGCGTGTCCTGTTATTTTGGCCAACTGCTCTAAAGCGCATTTACCAACCTCTTCCGGTTTACGACGCGACGAGGCGAGATCAAATATCATCGCTTTGAGTTCAACCTCTTCCAGACTGGTAAGCATGGCAAGATCATAGTGATCATCAGGGTCGTCCGGCGGTTGGAACAAGTCGGAAGAATATATCACCGGAATACGCTGTTTATCAGTTGCTGACTGATTTGACTTCGTTGAAGGGCCACATCCGGCAAACAAAAAAACGCCTGAAAGAAAAATTGAAAAGTAAAATATTTCATGCTTCATGATGAAAAAAAAAAATTATTTATTGATAGATATGGGCAAAGATAGTGAAAAAAAGTAAATGGATAGCTTATGAAGGAAAATATTTTTGTATGAGTTATTTTTTTTCTTACATTTGCACAATCGTAAAACTATAAATATCGTAAGTTATGAATGAAAAAATCGTTTATGCCGACATTTTTAAAACTGCGTGGAAAGGCTTAAAGTCACAAATTTGGTTGTTAACCGGTTTATTGATAGGCTATACTATCCTCTATTCACTCTTGTTACTCTTCACGATTCCATCGAAAGGTGAAGCGCTAAGTATCAGTAGCGTCATTATTTTGTGCTTATGTTTATTACTGGGGTGTCTCTTTATGATGGGATACCTTAAAAATTGTTTCCAAACTTTAGACCGAGAAGAACCCCAATTTACGGCTTACGGACAAGTAGTCGGCAAACTGTTTGGTTTCCTGTTAGCAGTTTTTGTTTTTTATGTCATTGTTGCTATCGGTTTTGCTTTGTTATTCCTTCCCGGCGTTTACCTTTGGCTAAGGCTGCAATTCTTTTTTGCTTTTATGGTGGATGCAGATGCAGGTGTGACAACATCCTTCAAGCGAAGCTGGGCTATTACCAAAGGGCATACCTTACAACTTTTTGTCCTGATGCTCATTCAATTGCTCATTTCATGTTTTGGAATAATTTTATTAGGTATTGGAATTTTTGTCGCCGTTCCACTCATATTATTAATGTACGTGCGTACATTTCAGACATTAATAGCGCCCGATACGAGTAATTAGGAAAATCCCGTTAGGGATTATTTATTGGTAGAATTATTCAAAATATTAAACATCAAAATATTATGCAAAACGAACTATTTAATGTAAAAAACAAAGTGATTATCCTGACAGGCGGTTCTGGAATACTCGGAAGTTGCATGGCCAAATACCTTGCAAAAGAAGGCGCCTCTATCGTGATTCTTGACCTCAACGAAAATGCAGGTAAAGCATTAGAAACAGCCATCTGCAATGAAGGCAGAAAAGCGCTTTTCCTGAAAACAAATGTCCTTGACAAGCAGATACTTGAAAGAAATACAAAAGATATTTTGGATGCTTTCGGGCGTATTGACGTACTCATCAACTTAGCCGGAGGAAACATGCAAGGCGCAACAATCCCTCCTGATAAGACTTTTTTCGATATGGATATTGACGCGTTCCGCAAAGTGGTCGATCTGAATCTTTTTGGCACGGTCATTCCGACGATGGTATTCGCTAAAGTGATGGTCGAACAGAAAAAAGGCAGTATCATCAATATCTCGTCCGAATCATCCTTGCGTCCGCTTACCCGTGTTGTCGGTTATGGAACAGCCAAAGCTGCTATTAACAACTTCACCCAGTCGATGGCCGGCGAGCTGGCAATCAAATTCGGCGAGGGCTTGCGTGTCAATGCAATAGCGCCTGGTTTTTTCCTGACCGAACAAAACCGCGCCCTGATGACCAATCCCGACGGTTCGCACAGCGACCGCTGTAAAACAGTAATCGCCCACACGCCCTTCCGCCGCCTCGGTCAGCCGGATGAATTGCTCGGTGTCGTTCACTGGCTTGCCAGCGACGCATCCGCTTTCGTCACAGGTACCGTCATCCCTGTCGACGGTGGCTTTGACGCCTTTTCAATTTAAAGGTTCAAAGATTTGTGTAATTTTGTGCCAAAAATTCGTAATTTCTAATTTTTTCTGTTCCGAAAATGATATTCGGTTCGTAATTTGTAATCCATTATTAAAAAAAAATGAAACTAAAAGAAAAATACCAATGGTCGCTTATTGTCCCTACAAGTATGGGGATACGCCTGACGCCGGTCGCACAGGGACAACCGATTCATACAAGTAACCAACTATTTATGCAGGCCACAAGCGCTGAAACAAACGTAGCAAACATTCCTGCCTACCTGGGTCTGCCCGTGAAGGTGTTGACAACCTTTGTGAAAGGCAGTCCAATCGCTCAATTTATCAAAGACAACCTGCGTAGCCGTAACATGGCTTTCGAAGGCAAAGAGGTTGAGCAAGGCGGCCCGTGGGGTTACCGCCATCAGATCAATATCGCCGACAGCGGATATGGTTCCCGCGGCCCCCGTGTATGGAACGACCGCAGCGGCGAAGTAGGACGGACACTTAGTGTGAACGACTTCGACCTCGACCGAATCTTCGGACAGGAAGGCGTGCAGATACTCCACCTCTCCGGCCTGATCGGCGCTTTGTCGACTGACACTAGTCGCTTCTGCCTCGAACTCGCTCGCACCGCAAAAAATTACGACACAATGATTTCCTTCGACCTGAATCACCGTGCAACCTTCTGGAAAGGACGCGAAGACGAACTCCATGCTATCTTCACAGAAATAGCTTCGATAGCCGATATCTTAGTAGGTAATGAAGAGGATTTTCAACTCTGTCTTGGGATCGAAGGCCCTGAAGCAGGAGGTAAAGGTCTCGCTTCCAAGATTGAAAGTTTCAAAGGCATGATTCAACAGGTGAAAGAATCCTTCCCTAACGCTTCAGTTTTTGCCACTACCCTGCGCGAAGTGATTAACGCAAACAGCCATCTTTGGGGAGCGATCATGCTCGAAGGCGATACATGGCAGGTAGCCGAACCACGACCTATCACCATCTTAGACCGTATTGGCGGCGGTGACGGATTTGTCGGCGGATTGCTCTACGGCATCCTCAAAGGCTGGGTTCCTGAAAAATGGCTCCAATTTGGATGGGCTACCGGCGCTCTAACAACTACCTTCCTGACAGATTACGGACAACCTGCCGACGAAGCCCAAGTGTGGAGCATCTGGGGCGGAAATGCAAGAGTAGTTAGATAACTTATAATTATTTATCCCTTTATGGCCACAGGTTTTATGGAATGCAAAAGTGAACTTTTATCTCGTAATTTGTTATTATTAATTTATGTTATTCTTTGGACAAGGTGCGCCTGGTAAAGCGTTTGGGCGCGATGAAATAATAAAGACGCTTTTTGAAGTTTTTGACGGACTGGGACCGCGTAAAAAAGCGCTGGTTATTCCACCCGACTTTACGCGTTTTCATTCGCGAGCGGGTGAACTGACACAATATGCGTATGCGTATTATGGAGAACGACTGACCGATATTCTCCCCGCTTTAGGCACCCATTTCAAAATGACGGACGCCGAAATTGAAAAGATGTTCCCCGGCGTACCTAAGTCGTTGTTCCGCATACACAACTGGCGCGATGATGTAGTGACAGTAGGCACAGTACCGGGCGCTTTTATCAAAGATGTATCTGAAGCTGCCGTCGATTATCCGATACCTATACAAGTCAATCGTTTATTAATTGAAGGCGGATACGATCTTATTCTCTCCCTCGGACAGGTCGTTCCGCACGAAGTGATAGGCATGGCCAACTATAACAAAAACATCTTTGTCGGCGTAGGCGGTTCGGATTGTATCAACAAAAGTCATTTTATTGGCGCCACCTACGGTATGGAGCGCATCATGGGACGGGCAATCACGCCTGTGCGTCGTGTATTGAATTATGCTTCAGAACATTTTACGTCAAACCTTCCGATCATTTACATTCAAACGGTTATCTCCGAAGGCGAAGACGGATTACAGATGCGCGGGTTATACATCGGCGACGATTTTGAATGTTTTGAGAAAGCAGCCAAGTTGTCGTTAGAAACCAATTTCCGTATGATGGACCGCGAGATGAAAAAAGTAGTCGTTTACCTCGATCCCGAAGAGTTTCGAAGCACATGGTTGGGAAACAAAAGCGTTTACCGTACCCGTATGGCAATTGCCGACGGCGGCGAGTTGATCGTGCTGGCGCCCGGTCTGCATCAGTTTGGCGAAGACCCTGTAAACGACCAGGTAATCCGTAAATACGGTTATGTAAACACGCCGAATGTGCTTCAATTCGTTAACGAAAACGAAGACCTCCAAAACAACCTCGGAGTAGCCGCTCACCTTATCCATGGCTCATCTGAAGGCAGGTTTAAAATCACCTATTGTCCCGGCCGCCTGACGCAAGCCGAGATCGAAAGCGTCGGCTTTCACTATGCCGACCTTACCGAAATGATGAAAAAGTATGATCCCACAAAATTAAAAGACGGCTGGAACACGGTCGCCAACGAAGAAATATATTACATTTCCAACCCCGCCTTAGGACTTTGGGCTTACAAGGAACGGTTTAAATAATGAAGCGATTGAAAATTATTGCCGATGATAAAATCCCTTTTTTGAAAGGGGTGTTAGAACCATTTACGGATATATTCTATCTGCCGGGAGCAAAGATCACGGCACAGGATGTTAATGACGCTGATGCAATTTTCATGCGTACGCGGACAAAATGCAACGAGGCATTACTAAAAAACAGCCGCGTTAAACTGATTGCTACGGCTACTATCGGTTATGACCACATTGATACGGCGTATTGTGATACGGCAGGTATCCATTGGATAAACGCGCCGGGGTGTAATTCCGGGTCTGTACAACAGTATATCACAGCAATGATAGTAACGTTAGCCTGTCATCGGAACCTCAGGTTGTCGGAATTGACGATAGGTATTATCGGCGTCGGCAATGTAGGGAGTAAAGTGGCGCTTGTAGCTCATGCACTTGGTATGCGCGTATTGCTCAACGACCCGCCGCGAGCCGACCGGGAAGGGTCAGAGGCGTTCACTTCGTTAGAACAGTTACTTGCTGAAAGCGACATCGTCACCTGTCATACGCCCTTGACGAAAGAAGCGCCCTACCCTACTTATCATTTAGCCTCCGATGATTTTTTCAACAGAATGAAAAACGGAGCGTTTTTTATCAATACAGCGCGCGGCCCGGTAACCGATACCCAATCCTTAGTTCGAGCTGCCAACACAAAATTATCCGGTTATATCCTTGATGTTTGGGAAGGCGAACCACATCTTGATGCAACCCTACTCGCCAATTCGATTATCGGAACACCCCACATTGCCGGTTATTCTGCCGACGGAAAAGCAAATGGCACAGCTGCCTGTATTCATGCGTTTTGCGATCATTTTGGATTGGAGGTATTGAAAGACTGGTATCCCTCATCCATACCTTCCCCTCCCATGCCTGTTATTTTTTCGATAGAAGGCGTCAGAAAAAGTTTTGAGCAGATAATTTACGAAGCTGTTACGCATACCTATCCGATTTGGGAAGACAGCGCACGGTTAAAAACCACACCCGATACTTTCGAAGACCAGCGTGGTAATTACTGGATACGACGCGAATTTCACAATTTCACCATCCAACCCGCAAACATAAACGAGGAAGTGTTAGAAGCATTAAAAAATATTGGTTTCAACCTAATTTGTAATTTTTAATTTTTATTTAATTTGACTTCTTCAGCAATAAACAAAGAAATAATACGCCTTGCTGTTCCAAATATGATTTCCAACATCATCATACCAATGTTAGGGATGGTTGATACGGCTATTGCTGGGCATCTCGGCGATGACCTCAATATTGCAGCCTTAGCTATCGGAACCGCTATTTTCAACTATATCTACTGGAACTGTTCTTTTATTCGTATGGGAACCAGTGGTATCACTGCCCAGGCTTTCGGCGCCGGACAAAAGAAAGAATGTGCCAATATGCTACTGCGGTCTATTTGGTTAGCCTTGGTAATTGCCTTTATTATCGTTGTTTTTCAAAAACCTTTCGGACATTTTGCGCTTTATGTCATGCAAGGCAGTGAACGGGTGCAAACAATAGCTGCCGAATATCTGTTCGTCAGGATATGGGCTGTTCCGGCGTCCATCTCACTCTTTGCGCTGCAAGGATGGTTTATCGGTATGCAGGACGCTAAAACGCCGATGAGGATATCCATCCTTTCGCTATGCATCAACGCCGTTTGTAGCATATACTTTGCATTTGCTTTAGGTATGGGAGTTACCGGGATCGCTTGGGGCACTGTTATTGCGCAATATACCGGACTTGTTGTTACCTGCATCCTGCTGTTCGTTAAATATCGCGACTATCTCCGCTTTCTTGATGTGAAAGAATCCATCCATATTACGCCTATTTTACGTTTTCTGCAAATCAATCGCGATCTATTCATCCGTTCGGCGCTTGTTGTATTTGTTTATACATTTTTCATGGCGGCCTCGGCACGCTTTGGCGATACCATACTTGCTACCAACGCCTTATTGATGCAGCTTTTCACCTTTTTTTCGTATATGTCCGACGGTTTCGCTTATGCCGGAGAATCGTTAGTTGGCCGTTTCGTCGGCGAAAAAAATACTGTTTTGTTAAAGCGATTTATCAATAAGTTGATATTTTGGTCGATTATCATCGGTTTATTTTATGTTTTGACCTATTTGGTGGCATGGAAAGAAATATTGTCGATATTTTCCTCATCAAAAGAACTGTTAGACACTGCCGAAAGATATATCGGTTGGGTGATAGCTGTCCCGCTCATCGGAAGTATTCCTTTTATGATGGACGGTATCATGGTAGGCGCTACAAAAACCAAACTCTTACGTAATACAGTTATTGTCGCTACCGTTCTTTTTTTTATAGCTTACTACGCACTTTCCCCCCTCATAGGAAACAATGCGCTATGGACTGCCTTCCTCATCTTCCTTTTTTTCCGCGGCTTATTACTCTACCTCTATTCCAACAAGCTAAATGTCAACTATATTACGAGCAAATAAATATATAGTCATAATAAGATTGCAGCCATAATCCAAAGATACGGCTATTATCTTCGATCCCTGAAGGGATATGAAGGTACTGTCAAATAAAAAAGAAAAAAACATGTTGTAAAGCATAAATCGCCTTTTTTCAGTATCAGATGAGGGACTGAAAAAAAAATCACCTTCTTTGTATTTATTTTAAAAAATCATTTTTATCTTTGCTGCGAAATTTAAAATTGAGAGCTTATGATTAAATAATTATTGAGAGGTAATTCTCTCATATTTAGATATTTACGAAAAAGCATTGAGCTTTGTTTTCTTTGCTGTTTATAAAATCTGGCGATTAGATGACAGTATGTAAAGAAAAAGTTGAATGTTCACGCTAATGGCGTGGACTTAACTTGCTTCCTTACATATAAGGTTACGCCAGATACCATAAACAGCGGGAAACGGTTGAGTTTCACGCTTTTTTTATGCCCAAAACAAAGTGAAAGAAATGATATAAAGAGAGAAAGAAATGAAACAGCTATACATTAAATTATATAGGATACTGGCAGCGCTTAGCATAGTTCTGCCATTAAACGTCTGTGCCCAGCCGCTTTTCAAGCTGTCATTGTCGATGGTTATCTACACTTTGACATTAGAAGCGCCATCCGCACAAATTCAGCGTTTGAGCTTTGAGAACGAACTGCTTCAGTTTGAAAACTACAAAAAGGGCTTCCTGTCGTCTGTTTCAATCAACATGTCCTTCAACCGCTCAATTGTCAAGTTACAACAAGCGACAGACGGCCAGTACAATTATGTAGAAGATTATTCAAGTAACAGTAGCGCTGGTGTATCCGTATCGCAAAAAATACAGACCTTATCAATCTATTCATCCAAAATCCCTCCCCCCAACGTCATTGCGGGCATGACCCGCAATCTCATCTTTAAATCTTTAAATTCTTAAATCAAATGTTTAAACGTTTTCCCGTAGAATACCAGATGGATTCGCAAGATTGCGGTCCTGCTTGCCTGAAACTCATCGCCAAGCATTTCGGGCGATACTATTCGTTGCAGTTGATGCGCGACAAATGCGGATTGTCGAAAGAAGGCGTCTCGCTATTAAGTCTCAGTACCGGCGCAGAAAGTATTGGTCTGCGCACATTGGTTATCAAAGGCACAGTTGATGACATCGCTTTGAAAGTACCTCTTCCTGCCATATTGTTCTGGAAAGAAAACCACTTCATCGTCGTGTATCATGCCGACAAAAAACACATTTACGTTTCTGACCCCTCCAAGGGGCGTGTGAAGTATTCGCATGAAGAATTTCAAAAAGGATGGTATCTAAAGGGTGAGAAACAAGGGATTCTATTAGCAGTAGAGCCAACCGTCGATTTCATGGAAACAAAAGCCGAACGTGAGCATAAGAAAAACAGCTTTTGGAGTATCCTCCGCTACTTCTACCCCTACATCAAAGATTTCGCGCTGATTTTTGCGATCATGCTTATTGTTACGGCTTTACAGGCTATCCTGCCGTTTATCAGTAAGGCGGTGATTGACGTCGGCATCAAAACGTCCGACCTGAAATTCATCAACATGGTTTTGATAGGCAATATTTCCATTCTGCTCAGCGTGACCATCTTCAACGTGATCAGAGACTGGATTCTGATGCACATCACATCGCGTGTCAACATCTCCCTGATTTCCGATTACCTGATCAAACTGATGAAACTGCCCGTCACCTTCTTCGAAAACAAGCTGCTTGGCGATATCCTCCAACGAGCGCACGACCATGAACGTATCCGTAGTTTCATTATGAACAACTCCCTGTCGCTTATCTTTTCAACCCTGACATTTATTGTTTTCAGTGTTATTCTGCTGGTTTACAATTCCATCATCTTTTACATTTTCCTTGCGGGTTCCATACTGTATGTTTCGTGGGTGTTGCTGTTTTTAAGCGTCCGTAAGAAATTAGACTGGGAATATTTTGAGTTGGTATCGAAAAACCAAAGTTACTGGGTCGAAACCGTTTCTTCCATTCAGGACATCAAGATTTACAACTACGAGAAACACCGTCGCTGGAAGTGGGAAGCGATACAGGCGCGGTTGTACAAGGTGAACAAGCGTGTTTTGACGGTCACCAACTCTCAGAATCTTGGCGCTCAGTTCATTGAAAACATCAAGAACATGGCCATCGTCTTCTTTTGCGCCAATGCGGTCATCACGGACAACATCACTTTCGGTGTGATGATTTCGACACAGTTCATACTCGGCATGTTGAATGGTCCGTTGGTGCAGTTCATCAATTTTATCGTTTCCGCCCAATATGCTAAAATCAGTTTCCTCCGCATGAATGAGATACGACAGTTAGAGGACGAAGAAGAGCTGTTATCCATTGGCAACGCGACCATCCTCCCGGAAGATACAAGCATCACCCTCGAAAACGTCATGTTTCAGTACACGAGTAATGCCCCGCTTGTGCTGAACCACATCTTTTTGAGAATCCCGGAAAACAAAGTAACCGCCATCGTAGGCGGCAGCGGCAGCGGAAAATCGACACTTTTAAAATTATTGGTACGCCTGTATATGCCGACTTTTGGCGAGATCAAGATGGGCGGCGTGAATGTGAGCAGTATTAACTTACGACAGTGGCGGTCGTTATGCGGCGTTGTCATGCAGGATGGCAAAATATTCAGCGACACCATCCTCAACAACATTGTGCTTGACGACGAACATATTGATTACGAGCGTGTGCGCGAAGTAATCCGTATAGCGCAGATAGAAAGCGAAATAAACGAGATGCCCAAAGGATTAGACACGATGGTTGGAGAGACCGGTCGCGGACTAAGCGGCGGACAGAAGCAACGGTTACTTATTGCCCGCGCTTTGTACCGAAACCCGAAGTTGCTGTTCTTAG
>Ga0082212_10012942_pt1 | contig 10473 bp, 8 predicted proteins | sample TergutNt197P3_FD_71548 | JGI IMG/M metagenome (GOLD analysis project Ga0082212, IMG submission 71548) | Neocapritermes taracua P3 segment gut microbial communities from Petit-Saut dam, French Guiana - Nt197 P3 | ecosystem: Host-associated > Arthropoda: Insects > Digestive system > Gut ...
CTGGGCCTCCGCTATTATATGAAGCGTAAGTGTTGTCTTGCCGGACGACTCGGGGCCGAAGACCTCGACGATCCTTCCTCGCGGCACGCCGCCGATCCCCGTAGCGACGTCGAGGCTGACGGACCCGGTGGAGATTGCGCCGATATTCTGCGCCGCCCCTTCCCCGCCGAGCTTCATCACCGCGCCCTGGCCAAATTGCTTGTGAATCTGGTTCAGCGCCGCCTCGAGCGCTTTTTCCTTCTCATCCTTGCTGACGTCTTTAATATCTTTATCTTTGCTATCCGCCATTTCATCCTCCGTTCTTAAACATATGTTCTCAAGTATTATCACGCAACCGGGCCCGCTTGTCAAGCCCTGTAATAATTACATATAATACCAATAATAATATAATATGTCAATAGGGAAAATGTGGAATTTTATCAGTCGTCCGGATCCCTGTAATCCTCGTCCTCGCCGTAGGTGTCGCCGTCCCCGTAATCGTCTTCAAGCAGGGCGTCAAGGGAGACGATGTATTCGTCGAGAGGGTAGTCAAGGGCGTCGTTGAAGTCAAATACGTAGTCGCTGTCCGTGAAGTTTTGCGCGCGGTAGTTGGTCAGCGCCTCCATGAGGCCCATGTCGCTCTCGGTCCCTTCATTCAGGTCAGTGCAGAAGACGCAGCTGTCGAACAAGTACCACGAACGGAACCGGTACAGTTCCTCCGTGAAGGCGCGCGCGGCGTCATCGTCGCCCGAGCCCGCAAGTGATTTCAGGGTTGTGCCGATGTTGGTCAGGAGCGTGAAAAGCTCGTCTTCGGCGTCCGGCACGCATTTGATGATGTCTTCGAAATACGCTTCGGTGAGTTCGGACAAAACGTCCGGCTCCACATCGTCAAACAGGGCGCTGAGCGTTTCGAACGGGATGTCCTGCGGGGTCTCTATGAGGTCCGCAAACTGTTCGAAATAGGCGAGTTCTGACGGCGTATCAATGCCAAGCAAGGCGAGCAATTCATCAATATCCACTTCTGTCACCTCCTTTGTCCAAGGCAGTTTCAAGGTCAAACTTTTTAAACGTGATCGGGCAGCCTGTCCCCGAAAAAATAAGGTTAATCATATTGACGAAGTTTTCCGAAAGGTCGCTTGCGTAAAATGTGTGGTCGCGCTCGCAGGCCGCCGCGTACAGTCCGCCGCGCTCAAGAGCCTCTTTGACGCTTTCGAGCATTTCCTCCGACGGGTCCAGAATCCTGAGGCCGGGGTAGAGTTTTTCGATATTACGGCGGATGAGCGGGTAGTGCGTGCAGCCGAGCACGAGGGTGTCAATTGCGTTATATTCGATGAAATGGCTGAGGTAGTATTCGATTGTCAGGTCCATGATGTGGTTCTGTGTTATGCCTTCTTCGATTAGGGGGACGAACGCGGGGCAGGCTTGCTGGTATATGTCGAGGTTCGGTTTCAGGTCGAGGATTTTCTCCGGGTAGGCCCCGCTGTCGATGGTGGCTTTTGTGCCTATTATGCCGATCCGGTGGTCAGGCGTGCAGTTTTTTGCGAGCTTGTGCGCTGCCGGCCCTATAATTCCAAGTATGGGCACTTCGGGATGCCTCTTCCTGAGTTCGTCCAAGGCGATTGCGCTGACCGTGTTGCACGCGATCGCTACCATCTTGACGCCGATGGCTTCGATCAGGAAGTCGGTGATCTCTGCGGCAAATGTCTTTATAGTTGAAGCGGCTTTTGAGCCGTAGGGCGTGCGCGCGGTATCGCCAAAGTATACAATGCGCTCCTGCGGAAGCGCCCGCAGCAGGTATGGTATGCATGTGAGGCCCCCCAGCCCCGAATCAAAAAACCCGATAGGACGATTGTCCATTACGCGTCCCCTCCTGTGATATACTTCAATGATAGTAATGATACCACACAATGGAGGGAAATGTTTTGAGTTCGAAGAGGGCGGAGATTGCTTATGTTGATAGCGGTGACGTCCCACAATGGAGGGAAATGTTTTGAGTTCGAAGAGGGCGGAGATTGCGGAGAAATACAAATGGGATATCGCGTCTTTGTACGCGGATGAGGCGGATTGGGAACGCGATTACGGAGAGGCGCTTGCGCTGGCGGAGGCTTTCGCGGGGTTTGCGGGGCGGCTTTCCGAAGGCGCTGCGGCGTTGCTTTCCGCGCTCAGGGCGCACGGGGAAATGTGGCGGCTTGCCGAGCGCGTCTTTGTCTACGCGCGGCAGAAGCGCGACGAGGACAACAGGGAGACGAAGTATCAGGCGATGACGGACCGCGCGCATATGCTGCTTGCGCAGATGGCCGCGCACGCCGCTTTCCTTGAGCCTGAAGTGACGGCCATGCCGGACGGGCAGGTTGAGGGTTTCCGGGCGGAATGCCAGGAGCTTGCGGAGTATGACTATGTGATCGAAAAGCTTATGCGTCAGAAGCCTCACATCCTTTCGCAGAAAGAGGAGGAGCTTCTGGCCCGCCTGTCGGAAGTCCTTGAGGCGACAAACGATATATTTACGATGATAAACGACGCCGACATGAAGTTCGGCGAGATTGCGGGGGAGGACGGTGAGCCGGTCACCCTCACGCATGCAAGCTACGGGAAACTCATGGAGTCGCGGGACAGGGGCGTGCGGCAGGCGGCATACGAAGGCATGTACGCCGCGTTCCAAAAACAGCGCAACACGCTCGCCGCTACATACAGCGCAAATACGAGGACGGACACTATACGCGCCGGCATCCGCAACTATAATTCGGCACTTGCCGCCGCGTTGTCGGGCGACAATGTCAGCGAGGACGTCTATAATAATTTAATCGGGACGGTCGGCCGGTACCTGCCGGCGCTGCATGGATATCTCGACGTCAAGCGGCAGGCGCTCGGCCTTGACAAGCTTGCGATGTACGACATATATATGCCGGCTGCGGACATGCCGGAGGAGCGGGAGATCCCGTTTGAAGAGGCTGTGTCCATAATGCGGGCTTCGCTTGCGCCGCTCGGGGAAGAGTATGTTGAGGCCGCGGTGCGCGGGGCGACGGAGGATCGCTGGGTTGACGTCTACGAAAACGAGGGCAAGAGCAGCGGCGCGTACTCATTCGGGTGCTATGACAGCAAGCCTTTCATCCTCATGAATTATCAGGGCAAACTCAAGGATGTGTTTACGCTCGTGCACGAGATTGGCCATTCCATGCACAGTTTATATACCAGGCGCACGCAGCCGTACACATACGGAAGCCATTCGATATTCACGGCTGAGGTTGCGTCGACAGTGAATGAGAACCTGCTTGTCAGACACCTCATCGCCGGGGCAAAGACCGACGCCGAGCGCGCGTACTACATTGGGTTCTATCTTGAGGGATTCCGCTCAACGCTGTTCCGTCAGACGATGTTTGCGGAATTTGAAAAGCTGACTCACGAGGCGGCTGAGCGCGGCGAAGCGCTGACCGACAGCTTCCTGTGCGATCTGTACGGGGGCCTCAACGAAAAATATCAGGGCCCGGCTGTCGCGCAGGATGATCTGATCCGCTCGGAATGGTCGCGCATACCGCATTTCTACCGCGCGTTTTATGTGTATAAATACGCGACCGGTTTTTCGGCGGCGGCGGCGATTGCCCGCCTCATTCTGACCGGCGGCGAAAGAGCTGCCGCAGACTATCTCAGGTTCCTTTCGGCCGGCGATTCGGGCGACCCTATAGAACTGCTGAAGATTGCGGGGGTGGACATGGGCCGGCCGGAGCCGGTCGAGGACGCGATGAAGACATTTGCTGAGCTCACGGATGAGCTGAGGAGGATTGTATGCACCAAAGGATAATCAGCATCATAGATTACGGGCGCGGCGAGTCCGGGCGCATCTGCGGTCTGCTTGAGGAGAAGCTGCGCTCAGCGGACTTCAGCACGGTTCGCGACATTGTCCGGGACGTTGAGCTTATCATCGTAATCGGGGGCGACGGCTCGTTTCTGCGGACGCTTGAGCGTTTCGATTTCCCGTCCGTCCCTTTTGTCGGCGTGAACACGGGGCATCTCGGGTTTTTCCAGGAGCTGAACGAGGACGATCTTGACGAGTTTATAGAGCGCTACCTTCAGGGGCGTTTCGGGCAGCAGGTGTACCGGACGGTTTTCGGCAGCGTTGAATATGCCGGCGGCAGACTGACCCTTCACGGGCTCAATGAGCTTGTCATCAAATCCGGGGACTCAAGGCTTGCGCACTTTGACATATATATAGGAGACAACTTTGTTGAGATGTTCTCGGGCGACGGGATCGTGATTTCGACGCCGGCCGGCTCGACAGCGTACAACTATGCGCTTGGGGGTTCGATCGTAGACCCGAGGCTTGAGCTGCTGCAGCTCACGCCGATCGCGCCCGTCCATACGACAGCCTACCGTTCTTTTACGAGCGGCATTGTCCTTCCGCCGGGTCTGCCGGTTCAGGTCCTACCGGTGGCTGACGACCTTGACGGCCACGGCGCCGGGCACGAAACGCTGGTTGCGATCGACGGCAATGAAACGCGGTTTTCCGATGTGCGCCGCATTGAAGCCGGGCTGTCAGAGCAGTGCGTCACGCTGCTTCGCTTCAAAGACTACGAGTTCTGGAACACGGTGAAGGAGAAGCTGCTGACGCCTTGAGGGCGGGGGCGTGATGGCGCGGGTGTTCTGGCTGGGGCGATGGCATAGGTGTTATAGCGGGAACGCGGCGACGGAGGCGTGATGGCTGGATTGATGGCGGGGGCGTGATGGCTGGCGAAGGGATTCACATGGTGGCCGGGCCGGGTGAGGACGGCATGACCGCGCGCGGGGCGCTCCGCCGCGCAAATGGCGTTTCCCAAAGGCTAATCAGAAAAATCATCCACGGAGAGGGTGAAGGCGCGGGCGCGCTGTATATCAACGGCGCCCCCGCGCTTTTTAGAGACAGGGTCAAAGCAGGCGACGAGATCCGGCTTGTTTTCCCGGCGGAGGAGACATGGATTGAGCCGGAGGATATCCCGCTGTCTGTCCTGTATGAGGACGATGATATCCTCATAGCAGACAAACCGCCGGGCCTTGTCGTCCATCCGACAAAGGGGCACAGAAGCGGAACCCTTGCCAATGCCATAGTTGGGCATATGCAGAAACGGGGGGAAAGCTACAGACCGCGTTTCATCAGCCGCCTCGACATGGACACATCGGGCGTATTGCTCATAGGGAAAAACAGCCACGCCCAGAACAGCCTCACGAGGCAGAACGAGGCAGGGCGGGTTGAAAAGATATACACAGCCGTGCTCGATGGCCGGCTCGAAGACCAACTCCCGCGCGAAGGTGTCATCGACCTGCCGATCGGGCTTGCGCAGCCTGGCGAGCCGAAGCGCGCCGTCCTGCACGAGGCAGACGGGGGTAGCCCGGCCCGGACCGCGTATGAGGTTGTGGAATGGCGCGCCGGCGCTTCGCAGCCACTCGCATCGACAGGCTTGGAGCAGAAGGCAGCGACAGCCGGAGGGCCAGCGGCGACAGCCGGGAAGCCAGCGGCGACAGCCGGGTTGCAGGCAGTGGCAGCCGGGAAGCCAGCGGCGACAGCCGGGAAGCCAAGCTCTGAGAGCCTGACCGTAGTGAGGGTGTGGCTCATAACCGGGCGCACCCACCAGATACGCGTGCATTTCTCGCACTTCGGCCACCCTGTGCTGGGCGACGCACTTTACGGGCGGCCCTCGCCTTTGATAGGACGGCAGGCGCTTCATGCCGCAGAGATAGCTTTCGCGCATCCCGGCGACGGACAGGCACTGCGGTTCACGGCGCCGCTCCCGGAGGATATCGCCGCTTTGGTTGCGGCAGGTGGTTTTTCGTAGTTGAATGCCGGCGAAGGATTCAACCCGGGAAAACGCAAGGCGGTAGCGGCAGAAGGGGTGGTTGAATGCCGGCGAAGGATTCAACCCGGGAAAACGCAGGGCGGCAGCGGCAGAAGGATGGTGCAGGATAAAAGAAGCAAACGAGGCGGGAAAAGGGGGTATTTATGAGGCTGTTCGTAGCCATTAATTTTACGGAAGAGGTAAAGGATGCGCTGTGCGAGACGATCGCGGAGCTCAGGGATGCTTCACTGCGCGGCAGGTATACGCATAGGGAAAACCTGCACCTGACGCTCGTGTTCATCGGGGAGAGCGATGATGTGGACGGCATACTGGACGTGATGGAGGATGTGGCCGAAGGGGCATTCACTTCGCCTCTTAAGATTGCGCTTTCCGGCGCAGGGGTTTTCGGCGGGCGCGATGGCGGACGCGATGGCGGGCGCGATGGCGGGTGCGGCGGAGGGCGCGGCGGAGGTTTGCACTGGGTAGGCGTTGAGAATACTCCCGGGTTGGGCGCGCTGGCAAAAGGGCTCGCGGGCGGGCTTCGCGACGCCGGCTTTGATATAGAGAAGCGCCGCTTCACACCGCACATTACAATAGGCAGGGAAATCACCCTCTCGCTGGGAGCCGTGATAAATGTGCACCCGGCGGAAATGGTGGCGGACCATATCTCCCTTATGCGCTCGGACAGGGTTGATGGCAGGCTCGTCTACACGGAGGTCGCCTCGGTCCCCTGCGGGCAGGCCAGCCAGGAAAGCCAGGAATAACCGCTGAAAGGCAAAAAAATTCAATCGTCAGCCCGGTCAGGGTGACGGCCGGGGCCGCCGGCGATGTAGCCCTCATCTTGATACAGCCCTCGGCGGCCTCACCTTCTGCCAATGGCTACTCTTCCCCCAGCAACCCATACCCAATCAGCAATTTTGCTTTCATCCGCATCATGAAAAAGAAATCGGTTTATTCGTGTCTGCCGGCAGGCCTGTCTTCACACAGCCGGACGCCTCTTTTTACCCCGCCTTTTTGCTCTGTTGTATTCTATTTGAGCCGTCTGTGTTGCAAATTGGCAGGCAATCATAAAAAAATGGCACAAAATCGAAGTTCTGTTTGATTTATGGTATAATTTGGAATGAAATATCGCCTATGTTGATACATACTAGGTAAAACATGGGAAAAATGCTGCTATTTACGCCCATATATTGGCAAAAAATGAACACAAATCAAACAGAAGTTCGATTTTGTGCCAAAAAATTGTCGGGGCAAGGACGTTTCCCGTCCCACTGCCGTCCCGCTGCGTCTCGCTCGAAACAATTGCCGCATAAAGGCTGCATAAGGCCGTATAAGGCTGAATATGTTTGCATAAAGGCCGCATGAAGCCGTAGCGTGGTTAGGCATACGTTCTTCCAGGAAATTTCCACACAGCCTTCCGTCCCCTTTTGTCTTACAAGACGCAGGATTCGTCCGAAACCACTGAAAAAGTAGGTATTGGCGCCGAAGTTTTGTGATACCACCAGAATACTGTTTTGTGCAACCACCGGAATACTGTTTTGTGCAACTGCCGGAATACTGTTTTGTGCAACCACCGACAACTGCCGGGGTGGTCCGTGATGCATCATTGCATCATAATAAAACAACGTCGAAATGCGTGGTTTTGCTATTCGCGGGGGAAAGCAGTATAATACATATTTGTACGCGAAAGGTACGATGTGGCGGCGGGCTGCGTGGAAACGCGCGGTTTTCGCCATTGAGCAGGCTTGGTAAAGGAGAATACTAATGGCAAAGATTTATTATCAGAGTGACACGGATCTGTCGTATCTTGGCGGGAAGACTGTTGCGATAATCGGCTATGGCAGCCAGGGGCATGCGCATGCGCTCAACCTGAGCGAGAGCGGCGTCAATGTCGTTGTAGGGGAGCTGCCGGGGGGCAGGCCGTGGCAGGCGGCCGCAGACGCGGGGCTCAGTGTAATGACGGCCGACGAGGCCGCGGCGGCGGGGGACGTCATCATGGTCCTTGTGCCGGACGAGTACCAGGCACGTATATATAGGGAAAGCATTGCGCCCAACCTTACGGAAGGCAAGGTGCTGGCGTTTGCGCACGGGTTCAATATACACTTCCGGCAGATCGCGCCCCCGGAGTATGTTGACGTCATCATGATCGCGCCCAAGGGCCCGGGGCATACGGTGCGCAGCGAGTACCTCGAAGGCAAGGGCGTGCCGTGCCTGATAGCTGTGTACCAGAACCCGTCTGGCAAGGCTTATGATATAGGGCTTGCCTACGCGGCGGGCATCGGCGGCGCACGGGCGGGTGTGCTTGAGACGACCTTCCGCGAGGAGACGGAGACGGATCTCTTCGGCGAGCAGGCGGTGCTCTGCGGGGGCGTGACGGCCCTTATGCAGGCGGGCTACGAGACGCTTGTTGATGCGGGCTACGAGCCCGAGAGCGCGTACTTTGAGTGCATCCACGAGATGAAGCTTATCGTCGACCTCATCTACCAGGGCGGGTTTGCGAAGATGCGAGACTCGATCTCAAACACGGCTGAGTTTGGCGACTACGAGACGGGCAAACGCATCATCACAGACGAGACCAAGGCGGAAATGAGGAAGATCCTTGAGGAGATACAGGACGGCTCGTTTGCGAACAAGTGGATCACGGAGAACGCGGTCGGGGGACCGCACTTCCTTGCGACTCGCCGCATCAAGGCCGGGCACCAGCTTGAGAAGGTCGGCGGGGAGCTGCGCCAGATGTACAGCTGGGGCAAGCAGTAAGCCGCCCCCAGCGAGGCTTATGACAGGAGATTGTTGGGACAGATGCTGCTGACAGGCGGGAAAATAATAATGGAATCGCTGCTCGAACAGGGGGTCGATACGATTTTCGGGTACCCGGGCGGGCAGATAATGCCCCTGTACGACGCGCTTTACGACTATACACAGGACGGGCGCATCAGGCATATCCTGACGGCGCATGAGCAGGGCGCGACGCATGCCGCGGACGGCTATGCGCGCTCGACGGGCCGGGTCGGCGTCGCCTTTGCGACGAGCGGGCCGGGCGCTACCAATACGGTCACTGGCATTGCGACTGCCAATATCGACAGCTCGCCCATCGTGGTCATCACGGGCCAGGTGCCCGCGTCGTCCATCGGGCGCGACGCGTTTCAGGAAGTCGATATCATAGGGATCACTTACCCGATCACCAAGCACAGCTACGCGCTGCGCCGCACCGATGAGATAGCGGACGCCGTGCGCGAGGGCTTCCGCATCGCAAGGAGCGGCAGGCCGGGGCCGGTCGTGATCGATGTGCCGAAAAACCTGATGACGGAGATGTTTGAGTATGAGAGGCAGACGCCGCTCCCGGCATTCCCGCCGCCGGCCTTAAGGCACGACAAGATAAAAAAGCTTGCGGAGCTGATCAACACGGCGAAGAGGCCTGTGATCCACGCAGGCGGGGGCGTGCGGATATCGGGCGCGTCAAAAGAGCTTACCGAGCTCGCGCACAAGGCGGATATACCTGTAGCCACGACGCTTATGTGCCTGGGCTGTTTTTCACGCCTCGACCCGCTGTCGCTTGGCATCATGGGCATGCACGGCAGACGCGAGTCCAATCTGGCCGTGCACAACGCGGACCTGCTCATCACGCTGGGCGGGCGGTTTTCCGACCGTATCACGGGCGACCCCGGCGGCTTCGCGAAGGGCGCTACGGTCGTACATATCGACATTGACCGCGCTGAGTTTGACAAGAATGTGCAAACCGGGCTGAGGATCACAGCGGATATCAAGGAAGCGCTTACGGCGCTGCTGCCGCTTGTGGATGAGCGCAGCCATGAGGAATGGCATGCGGAGATCGATTCGTGGCGGCAGGCGCCAGCGCCGGAGCCGGAGGCGGATGCTTTCACGCCGGAGAATATCCTAAAGACGCTTTATGGGGTGTTCGGCGAAGATACCATAGTGACGACGGATGTGGGGCAGCACCAGATGTGGACGGCGCAGTACTGGCCGTTCTCAAAGCCGAACAAGCTCATTACGAGCGGCGGCCTGGGGACGATGGGCTTTGGGCTCGGGGCCGCAATCGGCGCGGCTGTCGCGAACCCCGGGACGCAGACGTTATGCATCTCGGGCGACGGGAGCTTCCGCATGAATATGAACGAGCTTATCACGGCCAGGATACAGGGCGTGCCTGTAATAGTCTTCGTCCTGCGCAACGGGACGCTGGGCATGGTAAGGCAGTGGCAGAAGCTTTTCTTTGGCAAGCGTTACAGTTCGACCGACCTGCCCGATGTCATAGACTACGGGATGCTTGCGCAGGCGTTCGGGCTGAACGGGTGGCGCGTGGGAAGCCTTCCCGGGCTGAAGCAGGCGATAGAAGAGGCGCGCGCGACGGGCAAGGCGGCTGTCATCTGCTGCGACATCTTTATCGACGAGAATGTATGGCCGATCGTGCCGCCGGGCGATACGATCGAAAACCTGAGGACGGAGGAGTGAGGCTATGAGTGAACCGCAGGAGAAGCGTGTGGCCGTGCTCATTGACGCGGAGAACATCGCTGCAAAGTATATCGACGAGATACTCGACAAGGCGTCGCTTGAAGGGCGCGCGACGGTCAAGCGTATCTACGGGGATTTCTCGTCGGGCACCAAATCGGGCCAGGCGCGCGGGTGGAACAGCACCGTCGCGGAGCACGCGCTTTCCCAGGTGCAGCAAATCCAGAAT
>Ga0082212_10012943_pt1 | contig 10472 bp, 7 predicted proteins | sample TergutNt197P3_FD_71548 | JGI IMG/M metagenome (GOLD analysis project Ga0082212, IMG submission 71548) | Neocapritermes taracua P3 segment gut microbial communities from Petit-Saut dam, French Guiana - Nt197 P3 | ecosystem: Host-associated > Arthropoda: Insects > Digestive system > Gut ...
GACTTTGGCACGTTGAGATTTACGAAAGCAGGGGAATATAAATTTACCATCGCGGAAGTGGATGGGGGCGAAAGCAACTACTACTACGACTTCTTCAATGTAACGGTAACCATCACCGTAGAAGAAGACAACGACGGTGAGCTGCAGGTTATATCTACTATCTACAACAAGGGCGGCCTGCCTGCCAATAGCATCCGCTTTACTAACACTTATGAACCACCGCCGACTACACCGCCGGATGACGACACGGTTCATTTGTACGGCAAAAAGACCCTGAAAAATGCACTCGGCACGGACTTGTCTATCGCGCCGGGCCAGTTCACCTTCACTCTGACCGCGGATGAGAGCAACCCCAGCGGATGGACGTGGAGCGAGAGCAACCAGAGCAATCCGCCTACCGCAGTGGCCAGCGGCACTATAGACTTTGGTACGTTAAGATTTACGGAAGCAGGAGATTATATCTTTACCATTAAGGAAGTGATACCAACTCCGAAACCTGTGGGCTGGGTCTATGATACAGGCATAGTAACGGTGACGGTCACCGTGGAAAATAATGGCGGTGTGCTGGAGGTAACATCCACGAACTACCGTAAAGACGGCCAGCAAGCTACCGGCATCGAATTTAACAACACCTATACAAAACCGCCGTCAACCTCCCGGCTCGATATACCTTTGGAAGGAACAAAGATCCTGCGGAATGCGAGCGGCACGAACTTGCCGGTACCGTCAAACACGTTTAAATTCACGTTGACCCCAAGTGCCAACAATCCAAGCGGCTGGTCGCATACAGGGAGTAATCCGAGCACTGCGGCAGCGGGCGGTAATATTATTTTTGGTACACTGGAATTCACACAAGCTGGGGTCTATAGATTTACAATCGCGGAAGTGAACGGGGGCGAAAGCGGCTACAGCTACGATTCCGAAATAGCAACGGTGACGGTCACCGTAGAAGAAAACAGTAACGGCGTGCTGCAGCATACATGCGTTTATAGAAAAGACAACCGCAACCTCGACGCCGAAACTATAGTGTTTAACAACACCTACTCCCCTACGCCGGGTGAAGGCGGAGGTGAGGGGGGCAGCAAGAATAGCGATACAGATAGGCCGAATCCACTGCCGCCGACACCGAACCCGCCTGTGCCTCCTATACCGATTCCGGATGTAGACACTCCATTAGGGGGGGGCGAAGGCGATGATAATTTGCCACTCGAAGACCCGCCCATACCCCTGGGCAAAATGCCACCGACCGGCGATAACACAAATATAGCGCGTTGGTTCGTCCTCTTCGGAATTGCTGTAATTGGCATGGGCGTACTTAGAAGGATGCGGCACACAAAACGCGCAGAGAAATAGCCTAATTTGGTATTAAAGTAAATGTTTAGACGCAAAAAACGCGGAAATCCGCGTTTTTTGCTGCCTTTAAAAGCGTTTTTCGTATATAGGCGTGTAGGTCAAAAGGCCTCCCACCCGGCTAGAATCCATGAGTGTTAGCCCCAACACGGGCACAATAAAACGTGGCGGCGGCGGCAGATCCCCACGTAAGCCGCATACCTCCCGGGCCAGGGTAATGTGGGGCGAATACGGGCGGTTTTCCGCCGCGAAGCCCACTTGGGCCAAAGCCGCATGAAGCTTTTCATGCAGCGACGTCAGCTCGACATTGCTTTTCAGCCCCAGCCAACGGATATCCCCGCCCGAACGCCTGAAAACACCCGGCTTATCGCTGTAAAGTTTAAACGGCGCACCACTTATGCCGGCCAGCGCCGCGCAAGCCTCCGCCTCCGTCAGCGCACCGCCCAAAAAGGCCATCGTAAGATGAAAATTATCCCGCCGCGTTATATTGGCGCGCTGAGCCCGCTCGCCGATAGCACCGGCATAGTCCGCCAATTGCCGCTTTACCTCCGGCGGCAAGGTTATAGCGATAAATAGACGCATGAGGTTACCTCTGCATTGTTCTTCCAATGATCTCGTCCTGAACATCCTTACCCAGCTCGGTAAAATAGGCAGTATATCCTGCTACCCGCACCAAGAGCCCCCGGTAGCGCTCCGGGTTTTTTTGTGCGGCCAGCAGTTTTTTTTGGTCTATTACATTGAACTGCACATGATATACACCCAGGCTGCACAGGCTTTTTAGTAGCGCCATCATGCGCGTGACGCCTTCTTCGCTGTTCAAAAGATCCGGCTCTACCTTCATATTCAGCAAAGTACCCTGCACAAACCGGCCATGGGGAATATTGGCCACGGATTTTAAGACCGCCGTAGGGCCTTCCTTATCCGTGCCGCCGCTGGGGCTGACCCCGTCGGCCAGCGGCTTCATGGCCTGGCGCCCCGAAGGTAGCGCCCCCACCGCCAAGCCGAAAGGGGTATTGCCTGAAACCGGCAGGATGCCGGGTGTTAGAGGGCCAAATTTGCCGCTATAGCGTTCTATCTCGTCAGCCAAAAAGGCAAACAAACCGGCCACCGCCTCATCCACCGCCGCCTCATCATTGCCGTATTTGGGGACTGTCAAGCAAAGCTGGCGTATCCGCTCGCAGCCCGCAAAATCTGCCGCAAGCGCCTGCGTAAGCTCCTCCATGCTGATGATCTTATCCTCAAATACCAATTGGCGCACGGCAACGATGCTGTTAATGAAATCGGCCACCCCGATCAGAATAATGCCGTTGCCGCAGTTATACTTAGCCCCGCCGGCCGAATAATCCAGAGCCTGCTCAATACATTCCTTAAAAGTAAGGGAAAGGGCGGGAGAAGGGCGTTCGTAACAAATATCGTCTATCACATGGGAGCCCTTGACCAGCGCCCGCACAATATGCGCATACTGCGCCTTTACGGCGGCTAGAAAATCTTCAAAACTGGCGAAAGAGATGGCCGGGCCGGTGGGCGCGCCGATGCGCTCCCCGCTTTTACGGCAGATGCCATCGTTTAAGGCCAGCTCTATCACGCTACCCAAGTTGATGTCAGCCAGTGCCGTATACTGGCGCATGCGCCCCTCCAGATTCGTCTCCACGCAACCGCAAGGGTTCCAGTCGTAAGCCTCCTTCAAAGGCACACCCTTATTCATCAGCATGCGTATGCCGATATCGTCGTTATGAAAGGCCGGGAAACCCGTACCAAGAGCTATTAAATCCACGATCTTACGCAAAAAGGCCGGAGGGTTTTTGGCCAGACTATAGCGCACGGAAAGGGAGGGCTGGTAAAGCCTTATATCCATGGTGGCCTGCAAGATCATATAAGAAAGCTCGTTCACCGCGTCTAAGCCCGCCGTATCCACCCCGCCTACGCAAACGTTCTGGAACATGGGGTAACCGGCGGCAAATTCGGCGGTTTGGGCATCCTGAAACAGGCAGGGCTCACTGAATTTCAGCCACAGGCAATCCAACAACTCCTGCGCCTGATCCTGACTGATACGTCCCGCCTCCTTATCCGCCCTATAGTAAGGAAGCAAGTACTGATCCAGACGCCCGGGGTTATAGCTGGCCGCGTTTTGCTCCATGAAGATAACAGTATGATAAAAATATAAGGATTGTAGGGCCTCGTGAAAGGAGGCGGCCGGATGCCAAGGTACGTTGGCGCAGACGGCGGCGATTTGCCGCAGTTCGGCGCGGCGGGCCGGGTTTTGCTCTTTTTCCGCCAACTCACCGGCCAACGCGGCATAGCGCCCGGAGAGTATGCCTATGCCTTCGGCCACTATGAGCAGGGCCTGCAGGAAGTTATCACGCTCCAGGTCGCCGGGGCGGGTGGTATCCAGACGGGAGCGCCTTTCCTCTATGGCGGCGCTGATACCCTGCAGCCCCGCGCGAAGCAGCCACGTGTAACCCGCGGTGGTCTCACCGAAACCGCGCACCGCCTTGCGGTCTATGTAAATGGCCCCGTTATCGCGCAGCAAGCGGGTATCCTGCGGTATCTGCCGCAGCCACTGCTCGTAATTGGAGCGGCCCCGCCAATAGGGCCTTACCTCCCGCTCAAACAGGTCTTTATCCTCCGATCGCAAATAGAACGGATCATAGCAACGGCTACCAATAGTATCCAGCTCCGCGTCCAGCACGCTCCAGCAGGCATCGGCGCAAAGGATTCCGCCCCGCAGCTTGCTGCCGGAATTACCCACGATCAGCTCATCCTCGTTGATGAAGATGGTCTTCTCCGCGCATTGCTTACGGATAGCATGCGCCTTACGCAAAATCAGCGGCAAGCCCTCGGCTTCGCGAAACCCTTCCGTAAGCAGGCGGGCGTTCTCCATATCCATTTCCGGGCGAGTGCCCAGCAACCGCTCTTTCAGGCGCTCCACCCGATCTAAGTATGTTTGTGACATGAAATTACCTCCCTATTGTGTTCATTGCCCATGATCCGCTGCCAAAGCCGCCAGAGCCTGCGTCTGCCCACCCTGCCAGTGGTCGCGTTCCAGGATAAGGCGCGCTTCCTCGAAGCGTTTTTCCCGCAAGGCCAGACAAAAGCGTTCCAGCCCGTTAATGATGTTTTCTATATAAGCTTCGTCCTCGCGACGCATATAGCTTAAGGCAATACGCACGGTTTCCTCCTGCAAAGTACCGTAGATATGCTCCACGCGCTCATTACCCAGCGCCTTCAGCATTTCCAGATGCCAGGCGCTTTCCGCCAGTTCCCGCGCGAACAAGTCACCCCGCGCGGCTTTGATTTTCAGCAACTTTTCCTCCAGCCGGAAAGAATAATCCCAAGTAAGCCCGTTCTTGAAAATCAGCATCAAGGCATGCTCCTCCAATAAGCGGCGTAATTGATATATCTCGGTAATATCCTTGGCGGTAATGCCTTTGACCTTTGTTTGACAGCGAAATTCCGCGGTCAGCCAACCTTCGGCTTTTAAGCGCTTTATCGCAAGCCGCACCGGCATACGCCCCAGAGCAAGCTCTGCAGCTAAACCGGCCTCGCTTAAGGGGCTACCCGGCGTATAGGTCAGGTTGAGAATATTGGTCTTGATTTCTGTATAGGCAGTATCTGCCAATCCCTTTTGCGCTATATCCATATCTTCCTCTCGATCTTCCTCTCGAAAAATTTAATATCCTAAAATACTTTTGAGATATATATCTATCATAGCAACTTTCTGCCGCAAAGTCAATACCGCAAAACTATATGCATTCTTCGGTAGGTTTTTTCTTACAACCAAAATTTGATATCCTAAAACAACTATAGGGCATTAAATTTACACAATCGACAAATACCAACCTTTAGTATACACTGCTAAAAGGCAAACTCGGAAAAGAAAGGCCTTGCTGTTGGGATCCGCGGGCACAGATGCGGATATATTTATATTATGCAACCGTAGTTGCAATGACGAAAGAAAACCAAGTTTTATTTCGATCATATACCCGGAGCCTTGGCAGGGGAATAGTATGGTTTCGGCGAAGATAATAAGGTTAGAGAATTACAAAACCGGCAAGGAGAGATGTTTATGTCCGGACATTCTAAATGGGCCACGATCAAAAGAAAGAAATCTAAGATAGACGACGAGCGCGGCAAGATTTTTACCAAAATAGCGAAGGAAATTGCCGTGGCCGTGAAACAGAGCGGTGCGGATCCGGATGGCAATTTCCGTCTTAAGCTGGCCATACAGAAGGCTAAAAGCAATAATATGCCGGCCGACAATATCAACCGCTGCATACAAAAGGCTGCCGGCAACACGGAAAATACCGCCTACGAGGAATTTTTCTACGAAGGTTATGGTCCCGGCGGGGTGGCGGTGCTCGTTGCCATTATGACCGATAACCGCAACCGTACGGCCAGCGAAATACGCTACATTTTCTCGCGCAACAGCGGCAACTTAGGCGAAACTGGCTGCGTGGCCTGGATGTTCGAGCGCAAGGGACAGATCATGGCGGAGCTTGGCGGCCAGGAAGAGGATGATTTAATGCTGCTGGCCCTGGAAGCCGGAGCCTATGATATAGCGTTGGACGAGGACACGGCGGAGATCGTCACCAGCACGGAGGCACTGGAACCGGTACGCGCGGCGCTGCTAGCGGATGGGTTTACGGTGACCAGCGCGGAGATAGCCATGCTACCCGCCAACACCGTGGAAATAGACGACGAGGAAACGGCCAAAACGTTGCTGAAACTGCTGGACGCGCTGGAAGATAACGATGATGTACAGCAGGTATATGCCAACTATGATATCAGCGATGAAATCATGGCTATGCTGGAAGATTAGGTTATAAAAAACTACGGGTGGCCCAGTGGGCCACCCGTAGTTTTTTTTAACCTCTAACCTTCTACTATGGAAGTTCTGTTATGGCGTAGATAGCGCTACGTTCATTCTTTAACATTTTGCCGGAGAACACCACTGTTTTGCTATTCACCCAACTGGCGCAACTGACTATGCCGTTGTAAAGAGGCACTATATTTTTCTCACCATAGATATAGTAGACAAACAGCTTACCGGTGTTATCGGTATAAAGAAACTTATTATTGTCGGAGAACCAGCATAAAATCTTGCCACCGCCCAAGGCGGAAATCAGCTCACCCAACTCCTGCGGTTCTTCCGCAGATTCCTCCACCAGTACGGCGCTTTCGTAGAGCCATATACCGGGCTGATCGCCGCCGCGGTTAATAACGGTAAAGCGGCCATCCGGCGAAACGGCGGAAACGTTACTAAAACCGGCTGTCACGCTCGTATCCATGCTGCCGATGATTTCCGTCAAGGCAGGCAGCGCTTTCACCTGATCCTGATACGCCGGCTCTTCTTCCGCGCCTAAAGTTTGCGTCCACATTTGGAGTTTATTCTTATACTTAGTGTAGAATTCCACCTGGCCACCCTTATTAAAGGAGGGCAATAAGGCATCGCAATCCTCGTAAGCGGCCAGCACCGTTATTTCAAACGTGCTTGCCGGCTGCGGCGGGTCGAGGGCCGGGAGAGGTAAATCCACGCCGCCCTCAAAAGGTAGCAGGGGTGGGGGAGCCTCTTCAGCTATTACGGGCTTAATTTCAGGGGTTTGCAGCGGCTGCTGCGTGTCATCTTCATCTTCTTCAACCTGCTCAACATCAACCGGGCCATTTTCTTCAATGGGATCCGGCGGCACCGGTAGAAGATTAGGCTTAACCGGCCCGTAATTGGGGGCGGGCCCAGGGTCAACATCTTCGGCCACAGTGGGGGTATTAGTTTCGTCTAGTGGCAGAGGCTCCTCGCCGGGCCATAGGCTATACACACCGGCTGCTAAAAGCAACGCGGCTGCCGCGGCCACCGTACCAAAGCGCCGCCATACAGGGCGGATGACCTTTATGCGGGGCACTTGCTTTACGGTAAGTTCCGGCAAGGCCGCCATCACTCCCGCGGCAAAGCCTGCGGGCGGTTCCACGGCGCTAAGATGCGCGGAAAGCAAGACGGCCAATTCCGTCATATCTTGCAAGAGAGCGGCGCAGGACGGGCAAACTTGCGCATGCTGCAGCATATCTTTTTGCTCTGCAACAGAAAGCAGGCCGTCTATATGAAGCTGTACTTGATGTTCAAAAAACCGGCAGTCCATAACGCCACTCCTTTCATAATTTAGATGCCAGAGGATAGAAAATAGAGGATAGATAAAATTTAAGTTGTTCTTTAAAATACTTGCTATTACATTATATGCTTGTTAATTATGATATGTTTTTCAATATGACATGCTTTCAATAATGCCTTTTCAGTTCTACGCCCGTTGCTTTTGAAGCATGTTTCGTAAGTAGTTACGGCCGCGGTGTAATCTTGCTTCCACAGTGCTTTCCGGCAACTCCAGGCGCTGGCTTATTTCATAGTAGGACAGGCCTTCAAGATATTTTAAGAATATCACCGTGCGGTATTGTTCCGGTAAATCGCGCAGAGTGCGGGCCAATTCTTCCTCCTGCTCCCGTTCTCCCAGCACAGACAGCGGATCCCGGCTTATGCCGTTAGCCTCCGGCTCGTAAGACTCATAATACTCATCTAAGTTCAGGCTCTCCTTAGGTAACCCGTGCAGCACATTGATACAGGTATTCTGAGCCACCCGGTACATCCAGGGGAAAAATTTACGGCTTTGGTCAAAGCTGGGTAACTGCTGATAGACGCGAATAAAGGCTTCCTGCGCCAAGTCGCGAGCCTCGTCATAATCGTTATGCAAACGATACGCCAAGGAAAAGACCTGCTTTTGATAGCGCTCTACAAGTATATTGAATGCCGCCTGTTCCCCTTGCAGAGTAAGCGCCACTAACTGTTCGTCGGTAAGACGCTCCATGCGCCAACCTCCTGCTTTCATAATATATACAAGAATTATTTCTGTTTTCTTGCGGGCTGTAAAAAAATTTTTTTGATTTTTTTAAGCAGCTTAGCAGTATTTTTTTTAATTATAACATGATAATACCTTTTGCCATAGGTATTTTTTGTGAATATGTCCTGAAAAGGAGAAAATTGGCTTCATTTGTCATAAAAAAGCCTGCTTGAGCAGGCAGGGATAAAAAGCCTGATTTAGAATATAGCAATAACTACCTATAGACTCTTTTCTCGCTTCTAACTTCTCGCTTCTAACTTCTATCTTCGGAGGCACGATATGACTGATCTTTTGACGGGTTTGGCCTCTCGCCATCAACTGCACCTGCATCTTCCGGAGTTGGCGACTCAGGCCAATATGGCGACGCCGCTTGCTTTATTGCTGCTTAAGATACGGGACTTTTCGCTGTGGCAGAGCCGCTTAACACCGCTGGCGGCCGACCGCCTGCTTTCCATAGCAGCCACTTTATTGCGCCAGTCTGCCCCGGCGGGGGCTATCGCAGCACGCTGGGGCGGCGCGACATTCGCGTTGCTGCTACCGGCCTGCCTTTTATGGCAGGCGGAAGAACTGGCGGAGCAAATACGTCAAACCGCCGCGCAAGAAACACTGCCCGCCTTCTTCACCTACGAGGGTTTTAGCCTTGATTTCCATTATGGCTGCGCTACCCTGCCGCCTACGGATATCTGGCAGTTAGCCGCCACCGCCGAGCAATCTCTCAGACGGGCCGAGGGCGGGGCCTTTGCCGCGTTGGCCCAAGAGCCTGGCGTCAATGCCGAGCGGGAGGTTCTCTTAAGGCTGGCACGGGGCTTTTTATCTCAAGGCGGGCCCTATTTGACGCATCTTTCCTTGCTTACCTGCTCTTTAGCCCTGGCAGCTGGTAAGCGCTTGGGCCTTACTGCGACTGAACTCGGCGATTTAGAGCTGGCCGCCGCCTTTGGCGATATAGCCTTACGGGAATTAAGCGGCCCACCCTTAGATAAACCAGGCCCTTTAAACGAAAGCGAGTGGCGCAAGATACAGCGGCATCCTGATTTTGCCGCGCGTTTGACAGAGAACCTGGGGTTAAGCAAAACTGTGACAGAGACAGTGCTTTATCATCACGAGCGCTATGACGGCCTGGGATATCCAAAAGGGCGGCGCGGAGCAGAAATCCCCCCCCTAGCCGCGCTATTGCATGGGGCCACGGTGTACGCCTCGCTCTTGCTGCCGCGCCCCTACCGCCCGGCCCGCCGCCCCTTCTCCGCCCGCGCGGAACTGACCATGCTGGCCGGCAAGGCCATTGCCCCGGAAATCGTCAAGCAACTGCTGTTGGCGGATACGGTAGCTAGCTATAAAAAATAGCAAGCGGGCGGGCAGATTGCCATCTGCCCCCACAAATTCTGTTCTCTATCCTCGCGCCTACAGCCTCTGTTATGGTACACTAAACTCCATGGCTGGCAAAAAAGCCTCCGCATACACTGCGTTGGCCGTTAGATCCAGCCGATCCATCTGTGCGGCTAAACGCTCTGCCTCCGCCAGCAGATCCCTATCGCCTAAACAGAGGAAAGCTCCCTGCCAGGCCGCGTTGCCAATCACCTTCACCTTTTCCGCCGCCACTCGCGGCACCAGGCCCAAGGCCAGCGCGGCAGGCGGATCTATATGCGCGCCGAAGGATTCGCCGATCAGGATATGCGCTATATCCTGTTCCGTAACGCAAAGCTCGGCTAAAATAGCCTGACAAGCCGCATAGACATTTCCTTTGGCCAGTTGCAATTGGCGAATATCGTTTTGCTCAATGATAATAGGATTATTGTCATCTCCGCGCGAAAGTACAAATTCCCCGCCATCCAAGCCGCGGGCAAAATGCTTCAGCAGGCGCGGTGATAGCTCGCGGTCAAACATGATATGGCCGTCGGAGGAAAGCAGGCCGGCACAAAGCAGCGTATAGACGGCGGAAATCAACCCGGCCCCGGCTACACCGCGCGGTTTTGCGTCACGTACCGTGGTAAGCCGTACCGTATCCCTGATGGCTACTTTTACGATAGCCCCCACCGTAGCGCGCATACCGCAGGAAATGGAGACACCCTCCAAAGCCGGCGTACTCACGGAAACCGCCAGCAAGCGGCCTCGCCCGGCAGCCACTATCTCCGTAGAAAGGCCCAAGTCGATCAGTAGCGTAATTTGCTGCCGATCTATTTTTTGTTTCAGTCCGGCTGCCAAAGATGAGGAAACAATATCCGAGCCTATATCGGCATGGGCCGC
>Ga0082212_10012944_pt1 | contig 10472 bp, 8 predicted proteins | sample TergutNt197P3_FD_71548 | JGI IMG/M metagenome (GOLD analysis project Ga0082212, IMG submission 71548) | Neocapritermes taracua P3 segment gut microbial communities from Petit-Saut dam, French Guiana - Nt197 P3 | ecosystem: Host-associated > Arthropoda: Insects > Digestive system > Gut ...
AATCCTCTTTCCCTCCCCGGTTATGTGCCAATGGCCGGCTTCAGCCGACGGGTCACACTGCGTCAGAGTGAAATCCCGACTACCCGCAACTGTAACTTTTGTTTAATAAATGTTTTATATTCCGTTGAAAAATGCCGGATGAAATGGTAAAATCATTGGCGGGGAACTACTGGTAACCATTAATAGCCAAAGGAGATAAGAACAAATGATGAAACTGAAGAGAATCACGGCGTTTCTGATAGTCGCCATGATGCTTGCCGGGATGACGGCGATGGCCGCGCCTGGCGATGGCGGAGATCCCGCGATCAAGGTCAGCCTTCGTATCGAAGGAATCAGCGAGGCAATGTATTATTGCGCCGGGTTCGAGATTGCAGCGGGGGCGAGCATCGCCGATCTTATGGAAGCTCTCGGGAGCCTTGACGACGCCCCGGAAGTCGTCATAAACGATTCAGGATATACAGCGAAAATCGGAGAACTTGAGGAAGGCGCGTATGGCGGATGGTCCGGCTGGTCTTTCCGCTACAACGGCGAAGAACTGACAAGCGGGATGGGGGATTACTTCCTCTCTGACGGGGATGAGGTCGTGTGCTACTACGGGGATCCGTGGGGCGGGCCGGGAATGCAGTACCCGATAGTCGACCTGTCAGACATGTTCACCGGCAGCAAGGTCAGGTTTACGAGCCTCGATAACGATTTTTCCACAAATCCGCCAACGGAAACGGAAAACCCGGTAGCGGGCGCAACGGTCACACTCCATGGCGTTACCTACATCACTGACTCAAACGGCGAGATTACCATAGCGGACATGAAAGGGATATCCGGGTTCTGTACGCTTCAGGTCGAAAGGTACGACGAAGAGTCGGGCGTACCCACGGTGCTGCGTTTTGCGCCCGGTTACGCGCTGTATGTGCCTTTTGCCGATATGGTAAGCAAGATGTGGTACGATGAGGCGGTCATGTATTGCGTAAGCGAATGGGATTTCCAGGGGACAGATACCGGGCAAAACCTGTTCGAGCCCGAGCGCGAGATGAATATGGCGGAACTCGTCAGGGTGCTTGCCCTTATCGCCGGCGCAGAACCGGGCGCCCCACTTTTCCCCGACGATCCCTGGTTCAAACACGAACTGGAATGGGCAATCGACTACGGGATAATCTCCGCGGAGGATTTCCATGCTAACGCGTTCGTGACTAAAGAAATGTATCTTCACATGTTTTACCTGACCATATCCCGCACCGGGGAGAATGACATGACGGACAGGGCGGATATATCAGGCGCCGTTGACTACGATGAGATAAAAGAGGAGTACCGCGATGCGATTTCATGGGCTGTTGCTTCAGGTATCGTGAGCGGAACAAGCGATACGGCTCTGGTAATCGACCCGGCGCAGGAGTTCACCCGCGCCATGGTCTGCCAGTTGCTGTATAATTATTATTGATATGTATTGCAACAATGGTTATTTTTTGATAGAGTAGCCACGTAAACAATCAGGAAAGAACCGGAAATAATTTTGAAAGGTGATACTTATGAAACGTACGAAAAAAACCCTGGCACTCTTGCTGGCCCTGGTGATGTGCATATCGCTGCTTACCATTGGGGCGTCCGCCGCAGACCCGGCTTCGGGCGACATCGTCATTATCTACACAAATGACGTGCACAACGTCACCGCGTCCACGGACGCAGCGACTAGCGGGGCCCCCAAACTTGACGCATACGCGCAAGTGGCGGCTTATGTAAACGAGATGAAGGCAATAGTCGGGGAAGGCAACGTCACACTCGTCGACGCAGGCGACTCGATGCAAGGAGAAGCAATAGGCACCCTTACCAAGGGCGGTTTTATTGCCGAGATCATGAACGAAATCGGTTATGATATCGTCGTACCAGGCAACCATGAGTTCGACTACGGCATGGAGCGCATGCAGGAACTGATGGAAATGCTTGACGCAAAGGTCATTTCCGCCAACTTCACGGACCTCGTCGCCGGTAAGGCGGTATACGATGCTTACGCCATCGTTGAGTATGGTTCGGTAAAAGTAGCCTATGTCGGCATGACTACGCCGGAATCTTTCACCAAGTCCACGCCCGTCTACTTCCAGAATGACGCCGGGGAATGGATTTATGGCTTTTGCGAAGGTGGCGCCGGCCAGGATTTGTATGACGCCGTCCAGGGCGCGGTAGATGCGGCGATAGCCGAAGGCGCCGACTACGTCATCGCCGTAGGGCATATGGGGGTCGACGAAGTATCCGCCCCTTGGCGTTCCATCGACGTCATAGCGAATACGACCGGTATCAATGCCTTCATAGACGGTCACTCGCACACCGCCATGGAAGGCGACTACTTCAAAAATAAGAACGGCGAGGACGTCTTGCTGACCCAGACAGGCTCCAAACTCGCCAACATAGGGCGGATGGTGATTGCAGCGGACGGCACAATCACATCGGAGCTGATATCCACAAGTGACTACGAGCAGTTTGACGCGGATGCGAAAGTATACCTTGAAGGTCTGTCAGCGCTATTTGCGGAAGAACTCGGCGGCGTCGTCGCGAAGTCGGACTACGATCTGGTCGTCAACGACCCGGCCACCGGTTCGCGTATGATCCGCAGCGCCGAAACCAACCTCGGCGACCTTTGCGCAGACGCCTACCGCTACGTGCTGGGCGCTGAAATAGCTTTCGTGAACGGCGGGGGGATACGCGCTAATATCAACGCGGGCGAGATTACATTCGGTAATGTCATAGCCGTCCACCCGTTCGGCAATGTCGGCTGCGTGGTCGAGGCGACCGGGCAGCAGATAATCGACGCCCTTGAAATGTCATCCCGCGCCGTACCCGGGGAGCTGGGGGGATTCCTGCAGGTGTCGGGCATAGAATACACAATCGATTGGAGCATAGAGTCAACGGTAGTCGTTGACGATAAAGGGCTGTTCGAAGAAGTTGCGGGCGCCCGGCGCGTCTCGGATGTGAAAGTCGGCGGGGAGGATATAGTCCTTGACAAGGTTTACTCGCTTGCGTCGCACGACTACATGCTGCTCAACAAGGGCGACGGCATAAACATGTTCAGCGAAAACAAAATCCTTGTCCAGCCCGTGATCCTTGACAATCAGGTTTTAATTGACTACATTAACGAGTACCTTGACGGCGTCGTCGGGGAGGAGTACGCCAATCCGTACGGCCAGGGGCGCATCACGATCCTCAACAATCCGTCTGGCTGGGCGGCGGCGCGGGTAGCTGCAGCCGTCGAGGCCGGTCTTGTACCGCAATCCGTCATCAACGGCGGGTGGAGCAGGCCAACAACGCGTTTAGCTGCGGCGGAAACGATGGTCTTGCTTATCGAGGCGCTTTTCGGCAAGACCATGGAAGAGATTGCGATAGAAGAAGGATGGGATTTGGCTGATGGGCAATTTGAAGACACGGATTCCCCGCAGGTAACATTCCTCAGATACGCGGGCGTAGTGCACGGGGTCGACGGGGTCAACTATGAGCCCGACGGCCGGTTCAACCGCGCCATGGTCGTAACGATAATCGGCCAGGCTATCGAAGTGTTCGCGCAGATGGAAGTCAAGGGTGATAACCCGTTCGTCGACGAAGTGCCGGACTATGCGGCGCCATATGTCGGTTTCGCGGCGCAAATGGGCATCGTTGAAGGTGACGGGGACGGACAGTTCAGTTCGTTCAGGGAGATATCCAACCAGGAAATAGCGATACTCAGCCTCCAGGTGTTCACTGCAGTCCAGGCAGTGCTTAGTATGGCGGGGTAACTCCGTAAAACCCTATACCAATTATCCAGGCTATGTCTAATTAGACCAACCGCCTGCGGCGAACCGCAAGCGGTTGGTCTTTAATTACAGGTGTTCATAGCGTCAAGCGGTTGCCCGGGCAAACGCTGACTAAACCGCGCCGCCGGATTTGTGCCGGGTGTTTTCGCCTATTTTGCGGGTTTTGAGGGCGAATACCCATTGGTGTTTAACTGAAAAACGCGTGAAATAGGCGGAAAGAGACGGTGCAAAGATGGTGGTGGGATTTAGTCAGCGGTTGCCCAGGTAAATGAGATAACCTTCTAGTATTAGCGAAGCCGCGACAGCGTCGACCTTCTTCTTCCGTTTGCCCCCGTATGTACCGGCGTCTGATAGGATGCGGTGCGCGCTGATCGTAGTCATCCTCTCATCCCATAAGGCGACTGCGGGTATATTGCCGCTGTTGCCCTCTGCAAACAGCAACCGCAACGAGTCCGCCAGCCGTTCGCTCTTTTCGGCCCTCGGCCCGGTTGTCCCGTCCATGTTGACCGGATGGCCGACAACGACAATTGAAACACCTCTGGAAATGGCTTCGGCGGCCACAGCGCGTGCAAGGGCTCCCGGATTAGATTCCCGGATGGTCCAAGCCTCCCCGGCGAGCGTCGCAGACTCGTCAGAGACAGCAACGCCCGTGCGGGCGTCGCCGTAATCTATGGCCATAATCCTCATAAGTTTTCTTCGTCCATCTCTGACTCTTCATCAATGGCGTCCAGAAGCTGCCTGAACCAGTAGAGCGAACTCAGGAATGCCTCGGTCAAGACCTCGATGTCAACGTCATTTTTGACCATGTTGATTGAAGCGTTGTGCCAGTCTGCCCTCTCATATGCGAAAATGAGTGACAGTACCTGATAAATCTTACCCTCCTTGTTTAGCAGCGCGTTTCTTATCTCGTCCTCAACCGCGACTTCCGCTATGGCCCTCGAAAGGGGCATCTCCAGAATGACGTCGAGGAGCGAGAACAGCCCGGCGATGAAAAGCGAACCGGATTTACCCGCCATATCGAACGCAGGCGCGAGATTCTCGGCGAATTTTGCGCGGAGAAGGGACAGCCTCGTCAGCTCGCTTGGCCTATCCTCGCCAATCCCCACGGATATCGCGACATTAGCCCATTTCTTGACCTCTTTCTGACCAAGGATCGCGACCGCGTTCCGGATGGAGTCAATCTTCCTGCTGCGGTCAGGGTTCATGGCATTGATGAAGCGCAGCAACGAGATTGATAGCGCCGGGTCGCGCTCGATGGTGGTTGCGGCAGTCCCCAGCTCGAAACTATCATCGTTGAGTTCCTTGAAGAGCCGGAGGGCGTTTATCTTCAGCGGCGAGATATCGGTTTTGCCCTGTGTTATCGGTTGGCTGTAGAAGTCGCCGGAAAGTAACACTCCGCGCGCGCCAGACATCCTTTTATAGGTCTCCATATCGGGAACATCCGTGATGATCAGCTTGATTTTGAAAATATAAGGGCGTATCGCCTTTAGTTCGCTGGTGAAATCCGGGCCCGCGCAGCTCAGAAGGATATAGTCGAAAAAGCCAATTGCAGTTTCCATGCTTATGGCTTGTGGCAAACCCTCGATAGCCAACTGATACCCTTTCCGCTTGAGCATCCCCAGCTTTGCGTGGGCCGCAGTATCCTCAAGCGTATCCCTGTTCACGATGCATACGACGTGTCCGGGCGGAATCTCCATGCTCAGGGGCATACCTATAAGAAGCTGGTACTTACTGATATCAATAAACAAGTCATAGGATCCTGCAAACGGCTCGACCCCGATTTCCCTCACGAACTCGAGCGCATCGGCGAGCAGCTCGCCGCCCAGCATTCTGAAGTCCTCCGCCGCACCAAGCAGCTTAACTCCATCTTGTGCCATCATTCTGTAAGCGTGGACTGCCATAGTTGAGTCGAAAAACGGGACTGCGCTTATAAAAAACCTAGTACCCAAACCACCTGTCTCCTCTCCGGTTTTTACGCGGAGCCTTGTCCGCACGGTAACTTGCTTATTGAATTATCGGGCCGGCCGAGTAGTACTCCACCAGAAGATCGACGCACGCGCCGTAGGACAAAAGACCAAGCTCCTGGTCCTGGGACTTCAGGAACCCGTCGTATACCGAGTCGACAGCGCCACTCAGTGCAGAGGTCAAGGATGTCAGAAAACTATCCAGGAACCCTATGCCGGTCTCCACCTTCTTTTGCTCCCGCCAATAATCGTGATTGGCTTGCCAATCCAGGACGACCTCGTCGGACAGTGTATCCCTTATTTCATACCATGCGTCGGGATCTGCTGATATCAGGGCGTCGGACAGATACATCAAGCCTCTGAGATAGCCGGCGTACTCATAGACCGGGACTCCTGAAGTGACGCACGCCAGGATTCCGACAAAATTAGCCTCGTCCTCGGCATACACGCCCAACTGGTGCGCGAGCTCATGCGCCACTGTAGCCGGCATCAGGAACAAAGGCGCGTCCGTGTTGATATTCGACTCCCCGGTGAGCGCAAAATACACCCCTGTATAACCAGTGCGGCTCATCAGCCAGGAGAACAGCATTGTCTTGGGTGTAAACAACCTGCCGTTGAGGCTTGGGAATTCGACGGTGATGTTTTTATAGATACCGGCGGACATGCGAAAAATCTCGCGGCGATCCCCGATATAAAGGCCTTCTTCGTCCCTTTGCACGAGCGTGGACGTCTCTTTTGCTTTTAATGCAAAAAGTCTCGTCACCTCGGCAAGCTCGCCAGTCGTTATGCCTTCTTTGGCAAATCCGTTTGCCTCGGCAAAGCCCTTGGTATGGTAACCACTGCTCCACAACCAACTGAATAACGACCAAACGTATAATGCCGCCACAAGAACCGGCAACACGCGCTTTCCGAGGATTTTCAGTTTAGAGCGTCTGTGCGCCGTAACCATTATAGTCTTTATCACATAGTATACAAACCAGATAATCGCTGCCACGATTAGTATTTCCATGACAGAAATCGGGTAAATCGAGCTCAGCAAGCCGAAAAACCTCCGAATCGGGCTTGAGAGATTCTCAACGACCCAACCCATCACATCGGGGAACTGCCTGAGAATATAGAAAAGCACAATCAAGGCAACCGGAAGCGTACAAATCACAATCACAACAGCGCGTGGAACCCTAAAGCGCCCAAACCACTCTTTTACCCGATTGTTCTTTTTCATACAGCCACATAAGAGGGTGTGATGTGTATTTGCCTGACCCCCAATCCCCTGATACATTGACCTATGCGCGCTAAATCCATTACTTCCTGTTTAGGTGACGGAGTACAGCGTCGCCTATTGAGCTTAGTGGCAGTTGCTCCGATACGCCACCCCTTTTGAACGCTTCCATAGGCATACCATATACCACGCAGGACTCTTCATCCTGCCCGATTGTGTGGGCGCCCTCGCGCCTCATGCTCGTTAAGCCGTTCGCGCCATCAGCTCCCATCCCTGTCAGCAGGACCCCTACGGCATTCCGGCCGGCAACCTTGGAGACCGACTCAAACAGGACGTCGACGGAAGGGCAGTGGCCGCTCACTTTCGCCCCGTGCGTCAGGTAAACATAGTAACCTTTTGCATCCTCGCGCAGATACATCTGCTGGTCGCCACCCGGCGCTATTAGTATAGTACCCCGTTCGACACGGTCGCCGTTTTGCGCCTCAATGACCTTCATAGCGCAAATCTTATCGACCCGTTCGGCGTACATCCTGGTGAAAACAGGCGGCATATGCTGGACGATGACGACCCCCGGCGTACTCTCGGGGAAACGCGTTATGACTTCAATGATTGCTTCCGTCCCGCCTGTAGACGCGCCGATAGCTATGACGCTTTTCGACGTCGCGCCTGAAACAACCGGCCGGACAACCGGCGCGGCTGAAGGCCTGACTTGCGCCGGTTGCGAAATGCCAACGCCCGGCCTCATCACATTGGCGGCTGCCGCAATTTTGATTTTCTGTATTATTTCAGTTATAAAGTGGGCCTCATCGTAACCGGGCTGAGAACCGGGCTTCCCGACGAACTCGATTGCCCCTGCGTGCATGGCGTCGAAAACGTTGCCGGAAAGGGCGCTGATAACCACAGCCCTGACTGTCGGGTACATGGGCATGACAGTGCGCAGAAACTCGGTGCCGCGCATCCTGGGCATCTCCATATCAAGCGCAATGACGTCCGGTTTGAGCGTGTCGATGTTCTTTGACGCTTCAACAGGGTCTCCAAAGCTTCCGATGATCTCAATCGTATCGTCTTTCCCGATGTTCCTCGTGATGAATGTCCTGAAAAACAAGGAATCATCAATGACCATCAGACGTATCTTACGCATATCGGGACCCCCTTCAAGCAGTCTTCAAATGGTTCCGGATGGCCTATCGTCCGCCGCAGTCCCGACTAAGCCGGGAGCAGCGCAATTTTAGGCTTTCCAGACCACTACGATGATTACGCAGCAACCATTATAGCCCAAACAGTGATTTCATTCAATGGGTTTTCAACAAATTAATCATTATCTTCACATAATACAATTAATGTCCTATTAATTTTTGTTAACCCGATCTTCATTGACAGGGGAACCCGCGCGGTATAGAATTACCAAGGTAGCCGGCTGCCTGATCAGTGGTTATCCAAGTTGACTTTACATGAATAGGAGATATGACGATGCAGGATACCAGCGCTATGGAGTATGTGCCCAGCCTCACGCTTGACCCGGACAGCACTGCCGCCGCTGTAGCAATCACAGCGGAGAACGTACTTGAACTTGCAAAAGACGAAGCCGTGCCAAAACTGGATCTGAGCCAACTCTCAGACGCCGAGCAAAAGACAGTCCGCGATTTCGCCGAGAAAATCGACATAACCAACACAAACGCAATCCTGACATACGGCGCCGCTTCGCAAAGGAACATCGCGGGTTTTTCTGAAAGCACGCTAAAAAGCGTCCGCACGAAGGATATGGGGGAAGTTGGTGACATGCTGTCCAGCCTCGTACTGCAACTCCGGGGTTTCGGCGAGGCCGAGGAGGACAAGAAAGGTTTTCTGGGCATCAAGAAGAAGGTCAAGGACCGCATCGCTACCATGAAAACCGAGTACGACAAAGTGTCGGTGAACGTCGACAAGATATCCGAGATGCTCGAAAAGCACCAGATCGTCTTGCTGAAGGACGCAGCGATGCTCGACAAGATGTACGACGTCAACCAGGCGTATTTCAAGGAACTGACCATGTACATCCTCGCAGGCAAGCAAAAACTTGAGGAATGCACTAACATCGTCCTGCCACAACTCCGCAGTAAGGCTGCCGAGACCGGCCTTCCGGAGGACGCGCAGGCTGCGAACGATTACGCCAACATGGTAAACCGCTTCGAGAAGAAGCTGCACGATCTGGAACTGACACGGATGATATCCATACAGATGGCGCCGCAGATCCGGCTCGTCCAGAACAATGATACCCTGATGGTCGAAAAAATCCAGACCTCGATCGTAAACACGATACCCCTCTGGAAAAGTCAGATGGTCCTGACCCTTGGCATGCACCACGGGGCGCAGGCTATGGACGCGCAACGCCAGGTGACGAACATGACAAACGAGCTTCTCCTGAAAAACGCGGAGAAGCTGAAGATGGGAACTATCGAGATTGCTAAGGAATCCGAGCGCGGCATAGTCGACGTCGAGACGCTGGTCACAACGAACCAGCGGCTGATCGAGACACTCGAAGAAGTGCGTACTATCCAGACAGAGGGTTCACAACGCCGCCGCGCGGCAGAGGCTGAGCTCGGCCGGATAGAAGTTGAACTGAAGCATAAGCTGCTCGAAATTAAGGGTAAATAGCACCATCAAAGTATCCACTTGTCCATAGTCGAGACAGGCTTCCCAATCCACTAGTGGTCTGGAAAGCCTAAATTGCGCATAGCGCTGAGTGGATTTTTTGCTCAGCGAGGCGAGAGGAGGGCGAATACCTTTTGGTATTTAACCGACGAACAACGAAGTTGAGCGGAAAATCCGCCAGCGATATATGTAAGATTTAGGCTTTCCAGACCACTAGGGTTTTGTGAGATGCACGTCAACTCCAAGCTCTTCACCCCGGATCTGCTGCGCTTCATCGATGAGGCTGGTGAAAACAAGAATTATACCTGACTGATAACACCAGGTAACTTGTGGAACTGAGGAGATTATGAAAAGTATTGCAAAAGCGCTTGTTTTCATCCTGGTGCTATCTTTTGCCATAGCAGGGTGCGGCACAAGCAACGAACCTGACGACGAGGTCGCTGCTAATAGCAAAGACAATGATACGACGGAAGACGCCGTGTTGTCTGCGGCGCCGTCAGTTCAGGCAGATCCGCCCGATATTGAACCCGACGTACCGGAGGTCGCGCCGCCCCGCCCTGACAGCGATGAGCTGGCCGGGTTATGGGCCCGTATCGACGGTTCGACGGCGACGATACCGCTCACTGCAGCGCTCTACGATGAACTATGCGGCGGCGATCAGCCCCCTTTCCACAATACGACGCCGCATGCATACTATAGGCTGATTGAGTACTATGACATTGATCTTGTTTTCGTCACATATCCGTCCGAAAACGAGTTTGAACATGCTAGTATGATGTGTCAACTAAATCTTTACAATAATACCGGGTAAAGCCTTTTGAGTTTGATGCGGGCTTCCTGATTCGTAAAGTGCCAGTCAACACCTTTCTGTTCTGAGTTGCGCTT
>Ga0082212_10012945_pt1 | contig 10471 bp, 11 predicted proteins | sample TergutNt197P3_FD_71548 | JGI IMG/M metagenome (GOLD analysis project Ga0082212, IMG submission 71548) | Neocapritermes taracua P3 segment gut microbial communities from Petit-Saut dam, French Guiana - Nt197 P3 | ecosystem: Host-associated > Arthropoda: Insects > Digestive system > Gut ...
CTCCCGCGTGAAGGGCAGGGCGATCAGGATGCCCCTGTCGAAAGATAGCCGTGCCTCCTCCGGCAGGCAGCTGACATCCGCGAAGCCTACGATGGGGCGGCCCTCTTTGTTCAGCAGGGCGGTGAGCTCGTCGTTCAGGGACATCATGGGATTCTCCTTAGAATATCATTCTTCCTGATCTCCACCATCTTTTTCACAAAGCCCATCGTCCCGGCATCCGGATTCAAAAAGCTCATGGGCGTGATGCAGACGTTATCGAATTCCCTGCCGAATAGCGTCTTGCGCGTTCCCCCGCTACAGTAGCCGCAGCTTCCGCAAATATCCACATTTGCCCAGGCGATTTCTTTCAAGCGATCCTCCAGCGGGAAATCCTCGAAGCAATTGGAACCACTGTTGTCAGCCCAAACAATCCATTGGTCGGGCGTTTCGCCCGGGTGTTCAGCGCCGATCAGGATAGAGCATACGAATTCGTTTTTATGCTTTACAAGAAAATAAAGCTTGTCCTGCCAATAGCCCTTGCCCCTGACAAACTCCATCCCGTTCGCCCGCAAAAAGGCCGCGAAGTCCAGGGCGTTTTGCAGGTTATCGCCGCGCAGATTGGCCTTGACCGCGCGTTCGATGCTTTTCTTAAACATCTTCATCCCTCCTATATTCGCCTTCCAGCATATCCATATAAATGATGTCGAGATACTTCCCATCCTGGAATATCCACTCGCGCCGCCGCCCGATCTCCCGGAAGCCCACCTTTTTGTAGCAGGCGATGCCCGCGGCGTTGTCCGCGTGCACGGAGAGCATGATGTTGTGCAGGTTCATCGTCCTAAACCCGTACTCGAGGACCAGCCGGACGGCTTCGGCACCGCAGCCCTTGTTCCGGTGCTCCTCATCGCCGATAAAAATGCCGATGAAAGCGTGGCGGTGGAGGTGGTCGATGTCGTGCAGGCTGATATGGCCGATACACACATCGCCATCAATCAGCACGATGGCGAAGCGATGCCCGCTCAATTCTTCGAGGGTCTTTTTCGCGCCGGCCAGTGTCACGAGATTGCTGTGCCCGCCGTAGCCATCGGCGACAGCTCTGTCGTGCATCCACTGCGCCCACTGGGTGTAGATCTCCACATCGCCGGCGTCGAAGGGCGAAAGATAGAGACGCTCGCCGATGAGCTTACGAAAATACGGCATGGGAAACCTCCGTTTCGTATGTTTTTTAGACTACCATAAAGCCCCACAGGACGCCGAATTTGTCCATGAAATTGCCGACCAGTTTGCTGTACGGCGTCTCATGGAACGGGGCGGGGTGATTGCCGTCCGCTTTCAATATTTCATAGCAGGCGAGCAGTTTCTCCGCTGTACGAAACGTGAGCACCAGATGCGCGGTGCAATCAACGCCGAGCCCATCGCGGAAATGGGCTTTGGCGTCGTTCAAAAAAATTGTTTGCCCGTGAATGCGCATCGCGGCGTGGGCGACTGTGCCGTCCCTGTAGTCGTAATTCCCCGCCTTTGTGCGGAACGCTTTTTCGTACAGAGCGATCGCGTCCGCGCAGTCGCCGTCAAAGTGCAGGTGTGGTATCAGCATAGGTTCCTCCTTCAATTTGTTGTGGGAACGCGGCGCTTACGCGCGTGCCCTGCACAACCACCCCGGCCTGCGGGCCACCCCTCCATGGAGGGGAATTTGGGGTTTAGGTGTAAACGCCTTCTATATTTTTGGCTATTTGCTTGCACAAGCAGCTAACGCCTAATCCCCATTCCCCTCCGTGGAGGGGTGGTCCGCAGGCCGGGGTGGTTGTGCAGGGCACGCGTGAAACGCCGCGTTCCCCGCGCGGTTTCACACCAGCCCGAACCTCTCCGCAAACCCATATGCCCCGATGCCCACCGCTATCGAGAGATTCAACGAATCCACCAGCGCGGACTGCGGAATGCGCACGGGCGTGCCGATTCCGGCAAATTCCGGCGGGAGGCCCCGGGCCTCGTTGCCGAAGATCAGGGTGAACAGGGGGTGGCCCGTGCTCTCCAGAACGCGCGGCAAGGTCTCGCCGCCGAGCATGAAGGGGTAGCACGCGTGGGCGGGGAAGGCCGCCCGGTAGGCCTCGAATGTATCGAACGCCGCACAATTGATATGAAACAGCGCGCCCATGGAGGCCCGCACGGTCTTGGGGTGAAAGATATCGGCGGCGGTTGAAATGACCGCCAGGTTGGTAATATTCAGCCCGGCCATGGTGCGGATGATCGTGCCCAGATTGCCCATGTCCATGGGGCTCACCAGCACGACGTGCGGTTTGCCAGGGTCAAGCTTATCAACGTATTTGTCGAACACCCCGATGACGTACTCATTTTCTTTTTGGCGCACGCGGCGGAAGGCCTCCTCGCCGCACAGCGCGGGGATTTGCAGGCGGGCGCATTGCGCAAGAAGGCTGTCTTTTTGATCAAAGGAGGGGCGGATGTACACCTTGCGCAGCAGCCGCGGCCGGGTGTGCAGCAGCTCAATGGTCGCGAAGGCCCCCGGGGCGTAGGAGGCCGGGTGGTCTTTCTTGTAGGGGAGGATGACGTCGGGGGGCATGCGGGGCCTCCTGTATTTTTTTCTTGCACCATTTCCGCCGGGCTTCATATGATGTCAGTGTAAGCTAAGGAAAGGAGGTTCACAAATATGTTCGGTGGCGGTGGATGCAACAGCAATATCCTGTTCCTGCTCCTGATCCTCATGCTGTGCTGCGGCGGCAGCAGCTGCAACTCCTGCAACAGCGGTTGCAACAGCGATTTCAACAATTGCTGCTGCGGCTAAGCACACCAGTGCAAAGGACGCAAAAATCGGGCTGCCTGTGCATAGCGCGGGGACACGCCGCATACCATGGAGTGTGCGCAGATGCACAACAAACTAAAATGGGGGGTCATCTCATGAACTGCAACCTCAACTCGCTCCTGCCTCTGCTCATCCTCTTGCTCCTTTTGGGCGCCTTGGGCAATGGCAACGGCAACTGCTGCCCGGATAACGGCCTGTTCGGGCCCAACAGCAATGGGTGCGGCTGCGCGTGCTGACAGAAGTGCCGGTCACCATCGGCATATGGGAGCAAGATTCGGAAAGCCAAGTGAGTGCAACTCCCTGGATGAGAACGAAGAACATACAGGTTGAAAAGACCGAACTGCGGCGGCGCGGGTTTGACCTGCGCCGCCGTGACCACCTTCAATTCGGGCGGCAGGTTGCCGCCCCTACTGGAATAATCCCGTGATGAACGCCCAGGCGTCCACCAGCCAGTCCCGCACCTCCTGGAAGGCGCGGAGCAGGACATATTGGATGTGGTAGAACCACCGCCATGTGCCGTCGAACCCCGGGAAGGGCACATCCTCGTCGTAGAGGCCGTCCATCAGGCTGTTGCAAAACATCTCCAGGTAGGTGTAGCCGTCGGGGCCTATTTTCGCGCTCTCCACGGGGTCGTAGGGGTCGAAGCCGTATTCGGCCTCCCAAGCGGCCTTGGCCGCGTCGATCCATGTTGGGTCGCCGCTCAGCGCGGGCCAGCCGCCGCCCTGGGCGGGGGTATCGATGATGCGGCCGCGGCCGGTGAGCACTTCGCTGACGATGCGCTCGTCCACGGCATCGCGATGGAGCGCCGCGCCGCCGTATCGCAGCACCCGGGCGTAGGCCTGTTCGGCGCTGTCGATATCGGACATGCCGTTGTCGAAGGGCGCGGCGAGCTTCCAGGGCAGGCTGGGGTCATAATCGACCATCGCCGGCTTTTTAAAATCCTCGTAGGTGATCAGCTTGTACTGATCTTCGGGGCGCTTGCCGTTCATATAGTTGCCCGCGAAATACATGCGCGAATTGATGTTCAAATCCACCATGAAGTTGGAGGCGTTGGAGCTCGGCCCGGCGATCATGTAGTTGTTCACCAAGTTGATCGTGCAGATCTCGTCCTTGTCCAGGTTCTTCACGGCGTAGGCGCGGCCCCAGTCGTACATCACGTTGTTGGTGATGTCGCAGAAAAAACCGACGGGGTCCTCGTCCGGCTTCTTCAGACCCTGGGGGCGGGGGTTGCGGGCGTCGTTGTGGGCCCACAGGTTGTGGTGCAGGGTGACGGTCTGGCCGTCGTTGCCGCTGACTAGGGAGCCCTTGCTGTGCCTGCGCACGGTGGGGTGTATGGAGTCGTGCAGGCCCTCGGTGATGAAGCACCACTGTATTGTTGTATTTGTTGAGCGCTTGACGGAGAAGGTCTCGTCCACGCCCCAGCTGACGGAGCAGTGGTCAACGATGACGTTGTTCGCGCTGTTAATGGACATGGCGTCGTCGTCGTTCTTGTCGCCGTAGCGCACGCGGATGCTGCGGACGATGACCTCGTCCGCCGAAATGGCGAAGGTGCAGTTCTTCAGGGTAATGCCGTCGCCGGGGGCTGTCTGCCCGGCGATGGTGAGATAAGGCCTGCGCACGGTCAGGTTGGATTTGAGCTCGATCGTCCCGGCTACCTTGAATACGACCGTGCGGGGGCCCGTGGCCTCCACCGCCTGGCGCAGGGAGCCGGGGATGACGGCGTCGCCCGCGGAGGTGTTATAGTCCTCCAGGGTGGTGACTTCGTAGACCGCACCGCCGCGCCCGCCCTGGGTGTATTTGCCCTTGCCATCGGCGCCGGGGAAGGCTAAAAGCTCCGCCGCCGCCGCGGGAACGCCAAGGGGCAAGATCAGGGCAACCGCCAAAATACAGACAAGAACGGATGCCAGCAATTTTCTCATGATAGGGGGGCCTCCTCCATGATTTCTTCTATTTTGGCCTGCGCCAGTGCGCGCCTCTCCTTCAGGTCGGCCTCGATGACGTCCTTCTGGCCGGGGTCGTAGGGGAAGGCCGCGCGGGCCGCCAGCCAGATGAAGTTGTCCACCACCGCGGACAGGGTGAACACCGGCCAGGCCCATTTCAGGTAGCGTTCGGGCACCACGGGATTCGGGACGTCCACGTCGATCCCGTTGATGCCGGACCAGGCCAGGAAGCCGTTGCCCGTCAGGCTGTTGAGGTTGTTGGCGATGATCTTCTCCACGAAGGACTTGAAGGCCATGGTGATGCCCTCGCTGCGCACGCCGGTCTTCCACTCCACGTAGTCGAACATCTCGTAGTCGAGCATCTTGCCGGCGTAGCCATTGAGGGGGCCCATGGTCTCGTTGACGGTGTCCATGAGGATATTCATCGCCAGGGCGAAGCCGCTCTTGTAGCCCGCGGCGAAGCGGACCGAGTTCAGCACGATATACAGCACGCTGGAGAGCACCAGGGTCTTCTTCGGGCCGCCCAGCTTTTTCATCACCGGGCCGAGGAAGGGGTACAAAATCGTGATGGGCAGGCCGGAGAGCTGCTTGCTCAGCTGCATATAGCCCTCGCCCCGGATGGTATCGCCCAGCAGGCCGCGCAGGAGCTTGGGCGTCCTGCGCACGGGATACATGAAGCGCACGATGGGGTAGATATCTATGGCGGGAGAAATCATCTGGAGGATGTTCGCCACCGTGCCGTAGAGCATATACTTGTTGTGCTTGAGCACGGCGAAGGACTCCCGCACGCTGAGCTTCGGCTCCTCCCCGGAAATCTGCGCTTCGACAGACGCCAGCTCCTCATCGGTATCCGCCGCCGTGCGCCCGGCCATGGCCTGCGCCTGGAACTGCACCTTGTTGACGGCGTAGGTGCCGACGATGCCCGTGACGAGCTTGAGCGGCATGGTGATGGCGTAGCCCCGGGTGTAGACCCTGTAGTCCGACCAGAGCTGCCGGTCCTTGACGAAGCCGAAGATCCACGCGGGGATGTTGCCGACGGTGTAGCCGCCCTGCCGGCCGACGTTTTCCCAGGTGGTGGCCTTGCCGCGCTCCGCCGAATAGGGCGTGATCCCGGCGTAGTACTTCGCGAAGGCCACCTGCCGCATGGTGCCCAGGATATCGCGGATGCAGACCGTGACGGTGTACATCACCATGCGCTGCACGGGCGTGAGCCCCAGGTCCAGCAGGTAGATAAACCCGAAGATTACGCTGATGACGTGGTTGATGCGGATGACCCACCGGTAGGTGTTGTCCTGCCAGGGGTGGCGGTCCATCCACTGGCCGATGAAGGGGTCGTTGAAGGCGTCCCATACGCGGCAGACGATGTCGCTGATGGTGATGTGGTTGGGGTTCACCTTGAAGGTGTAGCGGTAGAGCCTGTCCCTGCCCCACTCCCACTGCTCGGTGGCGGTCTCCGTGAAGCCCTGGATGAAGAACAGCAGTTTCTCCCACGGGGCGAGGTGCCCCAGGGCCGTGGCCTCCCCCTTCAGCCAGGTTTTGGGGCTGTCGATGATCTCCTGGACCTCGGCGCGGCCCTCGTCGCTGACCTTGAATTTCACGAGCACCCTGTCCACCCAGGGGGCAAATTTGGTTTTCCTTACGCTGCTGGGCAATGCAAACCCTCCAATGACGAAGATAATTGATACCGCAATATAAAGAATGCTACACCACCGCCTCCACTTCCGCCTTCTTCGCCTCGGCCAGGGCGCGGCGCTCGATCAGGTCGGCCTCCACCTGGTCGCGCAGGCTGGCCGGGTATTTGTAGAACAGCCGGGCCAGGAAGTAGATGAAGTTGTCGAAGGCGGGCACCAGCAGATAGAGCAGGGGGGCCCACTTCACGAACAGCGCGGGCTGTTTTTCGGCCGTCGGGTCGAAGCCCAGGGCGTCTATGGTCAGGTTGCCGATGATGGTATCGACATTGTTGAGCACGAATTTGTCCAAAAGGCCGCTCACGGCCATGTTGACGCCCTCCGACCGGCGGCCGGTCTTCCACTCCACGTAGTCGAGCATCTCGTAGCTGATGATGGAGCCGGCGATGCCCTGTATCTTGCCCAGGGTGCGGATGATCAGCTCCATGGCCCAGGAGAAGAGCACCCCGAACTGTGAGCGCATCCCCACGGCGAACCGCAGGCCGCAGCACAGCGCGGCCGCCCCCTGGTAGAGCACCTGCATGTTGCGCGGGCCGCCTATCTTTTTGATGATCGGCAACGAAAACGGCTGCAGGAACACGCCCGGCGCGGATACGAGGTTGTCGCGCACCCACAGCAGGAATTCGCCCTTGATTCTGCCGGTGTGCAGCACCTCGTCCACGCCGCAGAAACGGTAGAAGTCGTTGTCCGAAATGCCGGGGGTGAGCACCGTGATGGCCTTCGCGGCGATGTTCAGCATGAAGTACTTATTGTGCTTGATGATCACGAAGCAATCCTTGAGCTCCAGGAAGAAGTCCTTGAGGGTCTGCATCTCCTTCGGGGGTGTTGGGTTATCGGGCACGCGCTGCAGCACGTAGGTCGGGCCCAGGGAGAGAAGGGCGGAGGGAAGGGTGAATATCACCGCGCCCAGGATGTATATCTGGTATTCGGATATGCCGATGAACTCCCGCAGGCCGATGAACACCAGATAGAGCGGGACCAGCATCTCGTGGATGGTCAGGCCGATGCCGGAGGCCCAGGAGAGCTTCGCGCGCTCAGAGGAGTAGGGCGTCGCGTGCGCCCAGATCTTCGCGCCGGAGACAGAGCCCGCCGTGCCGAACAGATCCTTGACAATGTTGACGGCGATGAGCATGCCCACATGCTGCCAGGTGGTCATGCCGAAGCTGAACATGGGCAGCACCACGATCAATTGGGTGACAAGCGTAGCTACGCGCGCAACCAAGCGGTGGATGCGCATGGGGTAATTTTTGCTGTCCATGTAGGCGCCGATGACCGGGTCGTTCAGGCCGTCCCAGACGGCGCTGGCCACGGAGGCCACCGCCTGCTGCCGCTTGTTGACGCCGAACACGTTCTGGAACAGGTACATCGTGTTGTAGCTGAAGCCGTTGCGCAGCCCGACGACGAGGTTGGGCACGATGTGCACGGCCTGCTCCCATGGCCGGATCTTCTCCTCCGGCAGGCCGTCACCCCGCATCCATTTGACCGGGTGGTGGGTGGCTTCGCGCAGTTGCTCTTTGAATTCCGGTGATAGTTTAGCCAATACAGAATCTCCCCTTTGTTATGATAGCAATATCGCCAATGCGATAATCATGCCCGCAATCACGCCCAGCGTCAGCAGCAGCCTGAGCCCCTTGGAGATGGCGTCGTCCACGCTGCTGGGGGTCTGGTCGGTCAGCCAGTGTTTCAGGCCGCTGACGCGCTTTCTATGGAACAGCTCGCCGTAGGTGACCACGCGGGTCTGGTAGGCGCGTACATTGGCCTCGTCGAACTCGAACACGCGCACGCCCCGGCGCACGCCGTCGCCGTAGGCCGCGAAGCCGCAGCCCGGGCAATAGCCCAGGTCGATGCCGTCCACCGGTCCGGCGAAGCTGTTCTTGTGGTCGTGGCCGAAGTACATGCCCAGCAGCTCGCCCTTTTCCCGGGCGGCGTCGAACAGCCCGGCGTCGCTGTTGGGCACGCAGAGGGTCTCCAGGTGCCGCCCGCCGGGGCGGACTTTGTTTTTGTCCAGGCTGTAATACTTGTCCTTGAAGGCGGCAAAACCCCGGATCGCGCCCTTCGCCTTTTTGTCGTGGGGGATGAGCAGTTGATACATCGCCTCCACGGGGATGTGCTGGAACAGGAGGGAGGGCACGTAGTCCCCGGCCTGTACGCGCAGCGACTCGCGTGTTTCCCTGTACCAGGCAATCTGGTCGGGCTCCAAGGGCTGGTAACCGCCCAGGCCCGCGTTGCCGTGGGAATCGAGCATGTAGATATTCAAGGCAGGTTTTTCATCGCGGCCCCTTACGATGATGTTATGGTTTCCGCAGCCGGAGAGGCCCGGGGTGTCCCGCGCCACGCACATGGGGGACTCCATGTACCAGGCCAGCTGCTTTTCCGCCGATACGCCCTGGATGTCGTGGTTGCCGAAGGCCAGGGTGAAGGGAATATTTCTCACCTCGAAGGGCCTGCAAATCTGCCGTATGGTCTTCTCGACGTCCTCCTCCTGCTTCATCGTGCGTTTAAACCCCTTGACCTGGTCGCCGGTGAGGACGGCCAGATCGGGCTTTTCTCTGTCCAGCGCCGTTTCGATCAGGCGCAGCGTCTGCTCGTCCACGTCCGCGGCGTCCTGGATGTCGGTGATCTGCATGAGCTTGAATTCGCCGTTTTGGAAGGTTAAATTATTTTCCATAAACACATCCCCCAAATCGCTTTTATTGAGTATAACACAAACTTCCTCCCTTTTCAATCACTTTTTATTTGTAATTCACGAAAAAAAACGGCTTGCAATGCAATCAAAAACATGGTAAGATGGAGGGCGAGAACGGCGCGGAGGGGCAAGTCAGATGACATACGCGATTTTATACAACCCGGGGCACAACAGGGTGTATTTCGAGACCTCCCTGCGGCTGTCCATTTCGGAATTCAGGGTGGCCGCGCGTAAACTTTCGACGGCATGCGAAAACGTGCGGCATCAGCAGCTCTGGGGGATCGACTATCTGACGTTTGAGACCGGCGAAGAGCTGTCCCAACCGGACGTCAAGCTCCTGTCCGATTTGTCGTTTGTATACGCCTTATATGAAATCGTGAACGTCAATGGCGAAACCTATCTCAAGCCCATTGACAGGAAAAAAGAACATTTCGTCGACGAGAGCATGGGCGCGCTGCTGAAGTACACCGGGAAGACCAACGAAATTTTCACAAGAATGATGATCAATATCGCTTACTGCTCGCAGGACCGCCGGGGGGAGGTCAGGCTGCTCGACCCCGTCGCCGGCAAGGGCACGACCCTGTATGAGGGCCTGGTCAGGGGGTTTCACGTCTACGGCATCGAGATCGGCGAAAGCGTGGTCAACGAATCCGTCCATTTCGCAAGAAAATTCTTCGAGACGGCACGATATAAATTTGACTATACGAGCATCCGGCTGTCCGGCCCGGGCAAATCCTTTTCGGCGGAGAGGCATACGTTCAAGGCCGCGAAGACCAAGGAAGATTTCAAAAGCAAAAACACGAGGAACATCGAGTTCATCGCCGGGAACTCCATGTACGCCAATCAATACTACCCGAAGAATACTTTCGACCTGCTTGTGGGGGACCTCCCCTATGGGGTGCAGCACGGCAACGTGACGAGGGAGCGGCAGTCGTCGCTGACGCGCAACCCGGCCGAGCTGCTGGGCGCCTGCCTCCCTGCCTGGATCGAGGTTCTCAAGCCAGGGGGCGCAGCCGTTCTGGCGTGGAACACCAACGTGCTGCCCCGCGCAAAAATGGAGAGCCTGTTGGAGGAAAAAGGGCTGCTGGTGAAACGAGACGAGCCCTATCTGCAGTTCGGGCACAGGGTCGACCAGTCGATTGCAAGGGATATTGTTGTCGCGCAAAAAGTGGGTTGACACGACCACCCCGCCTCTGCGGAGGCACCCCTCCACGGAGGGGAATTGGGGATTAGGCGAAAGCGGCCAAAGCAAATGCAGGAGGTTTGTCATGACCACCCCCCTCTCCCTCGACGGCGCATGGGAGCTGTTCGGTTTCCCGCAGCGCTCGTCGCCCGTGAAAAAGCCCGCCGATCTGGCCGGGCA
>Ga0082212_10012946_pt1 | contig 10471 bp, 9 predicted proteins | sample TergutNt197P3_FD_71548 | JGI IMG/M metagenome (GOLD analysis project Ga0082212, IMG submission 71548) | Neocapritermes taracua P3 segment gut microbial communities from Petit-Saut dam, French Guiana - Nt197 P3 | ecosystem: Host-associated > Arthropoda: Insects > Digestive system > Gut ...
AAGGACGCTTGCCTATGTAATTGATACTGCAGTTCAGGGAATTTTACTCATTGCGGTGTTAATCTACATAGAAATAAGTTTTTATAACATGGGTATCTGGCTTGCGCTGATTTTATATTTTTGCATAAGCTGGTTCTACCATGTTGTATGCGAACTTGCTTTTAAGGGGCAAAGTCCGGGAAAACGCATTACAGGAATCCGTGTTGTTAAAAGTAACGGCGCTCCCATAGATCCCGCTTCCTCTTTCCTTCGCAACCTTCTTCGTTTTGCAGATACATTTCTCTCTCTTTACCTGATTGCCTTTATTACGATTGCGGCAAGCAAAGGTTTTAGAAGGATAGGGGATCTTGCAGGCGGAACTCTTGTCGTTTACACTTCCATGGCGAGAAGCCATCCGCGCACATCTCTTAACAGACTTCTTTCAAAATACGATCCTGTTGAGCCGCCTTTCCCTCTTTCCGCCGATGAAAAAAAGACCATCCTGGATTTTGCAAGGCGTTATCCTCTGTTAGGTGAAGCGAGGGCAAACGAGATAGCCGGCATTTATGCGCCTTTTATAAACGAAAACGAAAATGAAATTTCAAACGCCGCATTCCTTCTTGGTATCGCAAAAAAATTATCGGGTGAAGTCTAATGAAAGAGCAGGATTTCATTCAAAGAAGAGAACCGTTCTGGAATGAGTTTTCGGGGTTTATCACGGGGAAAAATAAAAAATTAAAAACGACCGCCGTTCTTTTTACAAAATACTTCAGGGAGATAACGCAGGATTTAAACACTGCGCGCTCCTGCGGTTTTGATCCCGCTGTAATAGAAAAACTAAACATGCTTGTTAACGAAGGAAACCAGATTCTTTACAGCCAGCACAGCTGGTCTTTAAAAACGCCGGTCAATTTTATTTTAAAAACTTTTCCGCAAAAAGTGCGCTCACAGTGGAGGGGGATACTTGCAGTTACTCTTTTATTTTACGGAGTCTCATTTTTCTTTGGATTCCTGTGCGTCCGCTTCCCCGATATCGCACCCGAACTTGTTTCCGGATGGAGGCTTGCGGATTATGAAAGAATGTACAACCCGGAAAGCAATGATTTTCTTGTTCCGCGCAATGTAACGAGCGACGCCGATATGTTTGGATTTTATATTTACAATAATATTTCTTATGCGTTTCAGACTTTTGCGGGCGGAATTTTTGTCGGTATAGGAAGCCTTTTTATTCTTTTGTATAACGCGGGCTTCGGCGGAATAGTAAGCGGACATTTAATCAACTCCGGTTTTTCTGAAAACTATTTTTCTTTTATTATCGCCCATGCATCTTTTGAACTTACTGCGATTATTTTCAGCGCGTACGCAGGTTTGCTGCTGGGGTACAGAGTATTCATTACAGGCGGGCTCAGCCGCGGCGCTTCTTTTAAAAAAGCGGGACAGGACGCATTCCCTGTTATGGCAGGAGCTGCTGTCATGCTTTTTATCGCCGCAATTATAGAGGCGTTCTGGTCATCCAGATTTCATCTGCCGTTTGCGCTCCGTATCGGTGCGGGAGCCGGTTTGTGGATGCTGCTGCTGATTTATTTTTTATTTTCGGGGCGTGATGCGAAACTCATAAAAGGTAAAGCCGATGAATCTTTCAATTGAAGGATACGGAAGGCGCATGGATTCGCGCGAAGCAGCTGATACCGGGCTTCTTCTCTTCCGCGAAAACCTTGGTTACTTCCTGATCTTTTTTGCAGTTCCATTCTGGGTATGCGCATTTTTCTGCCGCCTTCTTCCGGGAAGAATTATATTTTTTTCATATTTAATTTTGTGGTGGCTCAAACCTCTTTTTGACAGGCTTATACTTCAGGTAATATCTATAAGATTTTTTGAAAGCGGAGCGGGTTTTAAAAGATTATGCCGCAGCCTTGGGAAAAATATTTTCCGCGGACTTGCAGGCGATCTTTTATGGAGACGCTTCAGCCCCCTGCGCGCCGTAATGATGCCTGTGCGGATGCTGGAATTTCAGGGCGTACAGGCAAGAAAAAAAAACCGGATAGCAGAGAGAAAGAAAAATCTTAAAAACGGCGGAATCGATTATTGTTTTTTACTAACTGTCTGGGGTATCGCAATGGAGATTGCGCTGCTTACAGGTGAAATTCTTTTTGCAGGATCAATTTTGGGCGATTCGCTTCCCGATATTTACGATCTTTTTAACGGCAATTTTTCACCTAACTCGGAAATTTTTTATTTTACTGCATGGTGCTTTAACTATATGCTTGTCGAGGCAATTTATATTTGCATGGGATTTAGCCTGTACATCAACAGCAGAGTGGAAGTTGAAGGATGGGATCTGGAAATTAAATTTAAAAATTTTGCAGAAAAGTACAAAAAGAAAGCCGTCCTTTTTGCATTTGCGGCGGTTTTCCTTCTAACAGGAATTTTTACTCCTGTAAAAGCGTTAGCTGAAGATTTTATCTTTGAAGGCAAAAACATTCCCCTTGAGGAACTGGAAACAATATTAAAGTCCCCGGACTTTGGAGGCGAAAAGGAAACATGGGGTATAAGAAGGAAAAACCAGTCAGAAGAGCAGGAACCGCAGAAAAGACCGGAGTATAAATTCGATATTGACGCTTTCTTAAAAATACTTAGGTCGATTTTTGCAAATACGCTCAGGATTATTTTAATTGCCCTTTTAGCCGCACTTGCTGTCATTTTATTTATTTTTGCAAGGAGAATGATCAGCAGAAGAGTTCCTAAAAGAAAGCAAAGCATGATAACGGCTTTTAACGGAATCCCTTCAGAAAACCCGGATGAGCTTTTAAGCAAGTCGCTCGATTTTTATAAACAGGGGGAATTGCGGCTTGCCTGGGGATACAGCACCGCAGCAGTTATCTATGCATGGCAGCTTTTCAGCGGAATCATTTTTCCGCTCAATGCAACGGAAAATGAATGTGCAGAAATTGCATGTGAAACCGTTTCTTTTACAAACGAAGCGGGAAAACTCAAAACCCATATAAAGCGCTGGATAAATTTCGCTTATGCAGGAATACATCCAGCTCCCGAAAGTTATGATGAAGCTGTCAGTTTATGCAGGCTGCTTTTGAATAAGCATGAGGGTATCAATGGATAAACGCATTGTTATCTGCATAATCGTTATCCTGTCGCTTGCGCTTATCGTTTTTACTGCGAGTCAGATATTTGAAATTTATCCTGTCACAAGAAGAATTATGCCGTCTGACGATGTTTATTATGATCAATTTTTCGCCGTAAAAACCTGGCTGAATGAAACAGGACATCCCTTCCGTTATGAAACTTTTTTTTATTCTTATGATATGGATATACAAGAAAAAGTTATTTTACTTTTTACAGGAGCAGTATTCTGGGAATATGCATCTGAAGTTTTTATACCGTGGATTGAAAGCGGAAATTCCCTTGTCGTTTTTTGTGATGATTATTACGATCCGATAGACAATGACTACTTTTTTGATTTTATTGATATTTTTGGAGTCAAAATCGATAAGGATATATTTATCGATGATGTCGGAAGATACGGAATCGATTTTCCGAATTTTGAATTAATGAGCAGTTTTCTTGTTGATGAAAAACCCGGCGTTTCTGTAATAAAAGACAAGCAGGGGCAGATTAAATTTGCAGAAGTACCTTACGGCGAAGGAAAGTTTTTCATAACGAGTTATCCCAACTTCATGGTTAACTATTACATTGACAGAGAGATAAATGCATCCCTTACATGGGAGATAACAGCAGCGCAGACAACTGTAGAAAATCCGGGAGTGCTTTTTATAAAAAATGAACGCATACGAATACATGAGTCCATGTTCGGTAAAATCATGAAAAGAGGAAATCTAATCCCGGTTTTTGTTTCCGCATTCCTTGCAGTAATAATCGGGTTCTGGATTGTAATACCAGTCTTTGGAATAGTAAGAGAAGAAAGGCAAAGCAATTCCCGACCCATAAGGGAACGTTTTTTCGCAGAGATAAAATTTTTAAGAAAGTACAAAGCATTAAACTGTTACGTTGAGGCTTACGAGCGTGAATTTAAAGAAGAGAAAAAACCGAAAAATGAAAAATACAATTACGGTGAAATAATAAATAAAATACGGAGTGTGTATGATGGAACAAACAGATTTAAACGCGGAAGCGGGAGCTTTAAAACTTGAACAGGTAAAAAATGAAATTGCAAAGGCGTTTATCGGGCAGAAACAGCTTGTAGAAAATGCGCTGATTACCCTTGTTGCAGGAGGGCATCTTCTTGTAGAAGGAGTTCCCGGTCTTGGAAAGACTCTGCTTGTACGCGCTTTGGCAAAAACGATAGGCGGTGATTCAAAGAGGATTCAATTTACACCGGATCTTATGCCGAGTGATATTACAGGAAACATAATGCTTGATCCCGCGACAGGAAAATTTGTTACGCGAAAAGGTCCCGTCTTTACAAATTTCCTGATCGCGGATGAAATTAACCGTGCTCCTGCAAAAACGCAGGCGGCTCTTTTTGAAGCGATGCAGGAGTTTCAGGTAAGCCTTGACGGCGAAAACAACCGGCTGCCAGTACCATTTATGGTTCTTGCAACACAGAATCCCTTTGAACATGAGGGGACTTATCCTCTTCCGGATGCGCAAAAAGACCGTTTCTTAATGAAAATAATCGCGCCATATCCGTCTTCTGAAGAAGAGAAAACAATGGTAACACAAGTCCTTAACAAAGACACCGGAGCAGAACTTTCCATAGCGGGAGTCAATACAGTCCTTAATACTGAGGAGTTTCTTGCAATTAGAAATTACGCAGCTTCAATCCTTACAGATCCCCTTGTTATTGATTACGCAGTGCGCATAACGGCTGCTACAAGGGAAACTCCCGCAGTAGAAACAGGAGCCGGTCCAAGGGGAAGCCTGTCGCTTATAAGGAGCGCAAGGGCGAGAGCTCTTCTGCAGGGAAGGGACTTTACCCTGCCAGATGACGTTAAAGCTATGGCGTCTTTCGTACTTGCGCACCGTCTGACGCTTTCTGTGGAGAGCGAACTTGAAGGAATAAGCGCAAAGTACATAATCGATAATATTGTAAAGAAAATCGAAGCTCCCAAGGGGATTAAGGGCGATGCCTGATAAAAGACGCGTCCTCCTTCTCCCCGGAAGAGTACTGTTAATAGTTTCGCTTCTCTATCTGCTTCTTGGATGTTTTGCCTTCTTTTATGAAGCGGTTTTCCTTGTCTGGTTTCTTGCAGGGTTTGGACTTATTTTATTTATCATAATCGATCTTGTTATGCTTGCCCTTCTAGGAGATCGTCTGAGCGTGGAAAGGGTTGTGCCTTCTTCCCTTGCGCAGGGTGAAATTACGCATGTTAAATTGATTATCGCCGCCGCAGGCCGTCCCTTTATTCCCTCCCCTGTCCGTCTTTATGATTTATACCCGGAATCAATGACCTCAGACGCATTTCCTGTAAAACTAAACAGAAAAATTTTAAAAAAATCCAGTTCCGTTATTTTTAATTATGATATTACACCTAACGAACGCGGGTCATGGATCTTTCCCGGTACGGAATTTCTTCTGGGTTCGCCTGCGGGATTCTGGCAGCTTCGTGTAACTCATAAAACGGAAAGCAGAGGGCGTACATATCCCAGCTTTAAACAGATGGCGCAGGGGTCGGAATTAAAAGGCAAGACGGAAAAAGGGAGTATCCGGCAGATAAGAAAACGCGGACAGGGAATGGAGTTTGAAAGCCTTCGCGATTATCAGGAGGGGGATTCTGTGCGCCTTATTGACTGGCGCGCAACAAGCCGTAACAGAAGACTGGACGGCAGCCTTAAATTTATCATAAAAAATTTCCAGGAAGAACAGGATCAGCAGGTGCTTCTTATAATTGATTCAGGCTACCGCCTTCCGGATTTCCAGTTTGACAGTGCGTTAAACGCAATGCTTATGCTCTCCTATACTGCATTAAAACACGGGGATGCGGTAGCTGCGGCAAGTTTCGGCTCCTGCGATCTCTGGATACCTCCTCGCAAAGGGGCAAGCGCTTATACCGCTTTAATGAACGGTCTTTATGATCTGCACAGCGAACCCGTTCCGTCTTCTCCCTTCTCCGCTCTGGAAAACGCTTTAAGCCGCCTTCACCGCCGCAGTTTTATCATCCTGATAAGTAACTTCAGCGAGGAAGACGACAGAACTCTTTCATGGATACTGCCGCGTATTAGAAGGCGGCATTTATTACTTTTGGTAAGTTTTCATGAAGACGAAGTTGAAACTCTCGCGTATCCGCAGACCAGTTTAGAAAAAAAATCCAGCGATGAAGTGCTGGAAACAGCCGCCGCTTTTACATACCTTGCAAACCGCCGCCGCCTTTATCGTAAGTGGGAACACTCGGGGCTCTTGGTACTGGAGACATCGCCTTCGCAAATTTCATCCGCGCTAATTAACAGATATCTTGAAGTAAAAAAATCCGGTCGTCTTTAATTACCCGGCTAATGTTTCCGCTATTTCATAGCAATAGTCGCCGAGTTTTTCGATACGCCTTACAAGTTCTATAAAGAGAAGTTCTGTCTTTACATCCCTTCCCGATTCAAGGCGCTTACGGCTAAGCTTGCGAAGCTTGTTGCGATAGCTGTCAATTTGATCTTCAAGCTTGCTCGCTTTCCTTAATGTTTCTGCAGAAACCGTGCGCCCGAAGTTTTCATGAACAAGGTTTAAAAAATCCCTTACCATATTAAGATACGGATCGAGCGATTCCATTTCTTTCTTTTCAAAAATCTGCCCCTTCTTCACCCCGCTTTCCAGAAGAAAACTCATGCTGCAGCAGTCGTCTGTCATGTTTTCAAGGTCGGAAATGACGCGTAACAGCTGCGATATCCTCTGTTCCGAACGGCGGTTAAGGCGTTTTTTTGCGCATTCCATAAGGAAGTGACTGATCTGATCGCGCATCTGATCGATAAACTCTTCCTTCTGTTTTAACTCCTCGCCGAGTTCATCAACAACAGCCTGCTTATTATTAAGGTCAAGAAGCGATTGAAGCACAATGCTAAAGCGTGTAAACATTGAAAGAACGATTCCCGCCATGTCGCGGATTTCTTTTTCCGCTCTCATTATATTGATTTCGGGAGTATCACTCATTTTGCCCGATGCATACGCAAGCTGGTAGTTTTTTTGTACAACTTCCGTTACTTCTTCGTCCTTTACAATCAGCGTAACAAGAGCCGCAAACTGTTTTACAAACGGAAGGAATACAATCGTGTTTATAAGATTAAACATTGTGTGGAACATTGCAAGGTGGACTGTGACCATAGGATCGAAAGCCAGTCCTGGAGTTATGGTTCCGGGAGTAATATAGTTAACAAGGTTAATAAGCGGAATTAACAGCGGCAGCGCCCATAATGTTCCAAGAACGTTAAACAAAATATGAACAAGCGCGGCGCGTTTTGCATTTGTCTTTGTCCCTATAGACGCAAGCGCTGCATCAATTGTAGTTCCGATGTTCGCGCCCAGAATCATGGAAGCTGCAAGTTCGTAACTGATAATGCCGTTAAATGTCATTGTTAAAATGATGGCAGTTGCTGCGCTCGATGAATGAACGAGAAGGGTAACCACCATTCCGATGATTACTCCTACAATATATTTCATAAATCCTGAATTAGCAGCTAACGCAATAAAGTCAAAGTTCTCCCCTATCCCCGGCATCGCTTTCGTCATGAAATCCAGTCCCATAAAGAGAAGACCAAAACCCAGAAGGAACTCTCCTATGCTCCTGTGTTCCCACTTAATGATGCTTAAGATGAAACCAATCCCCACTGCGGGAAGCGCAATTTCTGAAAGCTTGAGTGAAAACCCTATTAAAGAAACGATCCAGGCAGTTACCGTAGTTCCTATGTTCGCGCCCATGATCACGCCGATCGACTGGGTAAGAGTCATAAGCCCTGCGTTTACCAAAGATACCGCCATGACAGTTGTCGCCGATGATGACTGAACAATGGCAGTAATCGCGAAGCCTGTGAACACTCCCATAAATCTGTTGCCGGTAATCAGGTTGATGAAGCGCTGCATTCTCTCGCCTGCAGCTCTCTGGATACCGTCGCTCATCACCTTCATTCCGTAAAGGAAGAGGCAAAGCCCGCCGGTTATGTTAAGCAGGGTAAAAAAAATCGACATGAGTCATTATATCATTTTTAGGAAATTGTTAAAATACGGTTATGGACAGCAGAAAACTTCTTGTGTTTTCAGACACGCACGGCGGCGTTTCATCGTTGAGGACAGTATTTAACTGGGCGGTAAATTTACTGCCGCCGAACGATACATTATGCGCCGCGGCTTTTCTTGGCGATGGAATATCAGACCTTCAAACAGCAGCGTCAAAATCGAACTTTTACTGCGAATGGAAAATTGTAAAAGGCAACAACGATTTTGGTTTTTCAATACCCGAATCCGCCGTGATGGAATTTGCGGATCATAACTTTTTTCTCTGTCACGGACACAGACATAGTTTGTACGGAGGTTTTCATTCGCTTGTAAATGCCGCAAGTAAGAACAACGCAGATATTGTTTTATTCGGGCACACCCATGTCCCAAGCATTAAGACTGCAGACGGCGTTTTATTAATTAACCCCGGAAGCGTAGGAAGACCGCGGAGTAAAATCGGCGCAACTTTTGCAATAATAGAATGTGTTTCCGGTGAACCGCCTGATGTAAAATTCTACAATATCGATCATGGAAAGATTAGGGAAATATTTTTATTCTAGGGAGTGTAGTCCTTCAGTTTCCCGCTCATGTACACAACAGAAGATGCAATGCCATGAACATCTTTGGCTTCTTCATTTTGCTCTCCCGCTTTAACAGACGCAAGCAATGTTTCCAAAAGTTCATTGTTTGCTTCGCTCCAACAGGTGATCATCATGCCAGCCATTGTTCCTTTGTATCCTTTTTCCTTCGCAGACTTTCCGTACTTAAGCGCTTCATCAAGTAAAAACCTCGTTTGTTTTAATTCCCTCCACGCTGCAGGGAAAACTGTAAATCCCTTTTCAAGAAACGCTTCGATTCCTGCAAAACCTTTTTCGTTCATTTCATAATGCCAGTCCGCAAGAATTATATCTTTCGGAATCATATCGACAGCGCGCCATGTACCCCAGATATCTCCCTCCCATGCATGATAACCAAATGCATCCGCATTGTTTAACCTGTCCGCCCACATCATCATCTTCCAGCCCTTTTCGCCTGTGATATGTTCGTGGAGTTTTTTTACAGTCCTTGCAAAAAGTTCGGCGCGGTCTTTGCCCTTGCAGCGCGGGCAGTTTTCGTCCGCCATAGAAAAAGTTTCGTCCATTCCTACATGAACGCAGTCAGTATTGAAGTCATCCATTATTTCATCAATCATCGGAAAAACATATTTGTAAACATCATCATTGGAAGCGCACCAGCTGTGGCAGTAAAACTCAAGGTCGGGAGTTTTTTCCGCATCGCCGTCTTCCGGAACATGAGGAGTTTCATCAAACTCAGGATGAAGTTTTAAAAGTTTATTTTTTTCAAAACGCCAGCCTTGATGCCCAAGACACATAAATAGCGGAACAATTTTAATGCCGGCTTCCTTCGCAGCGGCGGCAACTTGCTTCGCCTGTTCTCTCCCAAAACTGCCGTCGGCAAGTTCGGGAAAACATTTGTAATTGTAACCCGGATTAAATTCAAGACAGAGAAGATTCACGCCGAGCGGTTTAAGCCCCTCCTTTATATACTGAACAAGTTTATCAGTAACATCAGCATCCTTAACCCGTAAATGAACCGCTCTAACCGTATTGCTTTCCATAATTGATCTCCTTTATTTAATTATATGATACAATACATTATGAAAATTTTCACAGGAAATAAATTCGGCAATGTCCATGTCTTAAGGCTTGACAGGGGGGACTACCTTCTTGAAAGTATAGAAAGTTTTATAAAGGAAAAAAATATTCAAAATGCAGCAGTCCTTTCAGGAATCGGCACGCTCGATTACTGCGTACTTCACATGGTGATGACAACGGGGCTGCCTCCCGTAAATCATTTTGAAAAGTGGGAAGATAAGCCGCTTGAGATAACTTCGATAGACGGAATAATCGCAGACGGTTCTCCTCATCTGCATATGACGATATCGAATCATGAGTACGCTTACGGCGGGCATCTTGAACACGGCTGCAGGGTTTTGTATCTTTGCGAAATTGTGATTGCAGAAATGGACGGATTTAATTTTAAACGGCTGGAAAATAAAGACGGCATTCTTGAACTGACAGAAAAAAAATAGAGGAAGTATTTATGGACAGAAAAGAAATTTTGGAAATGTACAAAGATTTTCGCGTAACGGATGTCCGCGACGGAATGGACTGGTGCGGCTATCATCACTACGGTACTGTTCACCACAGCATAAAGCCGCTTTGGAGAACTCATGCAATCGGTTTTGCACGCACCGCCCGCTACCTTCCTTATGAAGGACCCGTCCCGATGGTGACAGGAGACGAGTACACAAAATGGGTC
>Ga0082212_10012947_pt1 | contig 10470 bp, 10 predicted proteins | sample TergutNt197P3_FD_71548 | JGI IMG/M metagenome (GOLD analysis project Ga0082212, IMG submission 71548) | Neocapritermes taracua P3 segment gut microbial communities from Petit-Saut dam, French Guiana - Nt197 P3 | ecosystem: Host-associated > Arthropoda: Insects > Digestive system > Gut ...
ACTCAAGCATATCCGGCCGCCCGGCCCGCATGGAGGTGGATCTGGCTGCACTGCGTCATAATGTGGCGGTAATGCGCGCGCATACCTCCCCTGCTCTGTTGATGGCCGTGGTCAAGGCGGATGGCTATGGGCACGGCGCTGTGCCCATAGCCCGGGCAGCGCTGGCTGCCGGGGCCGTCCGGCTGGCCGTAGCCACTATAGACGAAGCGGTCAAGCTGCGCCAAACCGGAATTGCCGCGCCTTTGCTTAATCTGGGCTGGACAGCCCCGGCAGAGATAGAGCAGGCCCTGCGCTATAATGTGCAAATGGCCGTATTCAATTATGAGAATGGCGCGGAGATTTCCGCGGCGGCGATAAGGCTGCGCAAAAACGCCGCCATACATATAAAAGTGGATACCGGACTGACCCGGTTGGGGTTTTCCTCCTACTCTTTGGATATGACGGAATTGAAGCGCCTCTACGCTCTACCCAAGCTGAAGGTGGAAGGTGTGTTTAGTCATTTTTCCTGCGCCGACGCGCCGGATCTCAACCAGGCCGCTGCACAGCTACGGCGTTTTTTGGCCTTTACGGACGCCATGCAAGACCAAGGGTTGAAAGCTCCCCTGCGCCACATAGCCAATAGTCCCGCCGTGGTTGGCTTCCCCGCTTCCTGGCTGGATATGACGCGCCCCGGTATCATGATGTACGGCTGCTGCCCGGCAGAGCATCTGCGGGGCAAACTGCCGCTGAAGCCGGTGATGCGCGTGGTGGCAAATATCGCCCAGATCCACACCCTACAGCCGGGGGATTATGTGGGCTATAGCTGCAGCTGGCAATCCACTCGGGAAAGCCGTATCGCCACCTTGCCCTTAGGTTATGCGGACGGTGTACCGCGCTTGCTGGGTAACCGCGGAGCGGTACTGATAAACGGCTGCCGCGCATCCATAGTGGGCAGCGTGACGATGGATCAGCTGATGGTGGATATTACGGATATTACGGATGTACAGGCCGGAGACGAAGCGGTGATTTTGGGGCAGCAAGGCGGGGAGCTGATAACCTCAGAGGAAATTGCCCTGCATGCCGAGACCATCTCTGACGAGGTAGTGTCGCGTTTAGGTCAGCGCCTGCCTAAGCTGTATCTCAATGAATAATACAAAAATACGCGCGGCATTCGCCGCGCGCTTCTTATTTTTGCTTTTATTTTACGGTACTATAATGGTGTAGATAACGCTGTGTTGGCTCTTTTCCATTTTGCCGGAGAAAATCACCATCCTACTATCTTCCGCCCAACTGGCGCAATCGACTGTACCGCCATACAGCGCATCAGAATGTTTGGTAAAGAGATGGTACACGAACAGCTTACCCGTTGAGTCGGTGTAAAGCAACTTATTGCTATCGGGAGACCAGCAAAGCACTTTACTGCCGCCCAGATCGGAAATCTTCAAACCTGCTTCCAGTTGCTCCTCTGCGGATTTTTCCGCTATCAGACTGCTATCATAGAGCCACACGCCCGGTTGTTCGCCGCCACAGTTCACGGCGATAAAGCGATTATCGGGAGATTCGGCGGAAACATAACTAAAACCGGCGGTTGCGCTCTCCTCAATGCCACCCATGATCTCCACCAAAGCCGGCAGGCTTTTCACCTGCTCCTTATGTTGCGGCCCATCTTCCGCGCCTAAAACCTGCGTCCATAAATCATTTTTGCCCTTATACTTGGTAAAGAATTCTACCTGGCCTTCTTCATTGAACGAAGGCCATACGGCATCGCCATCATCGTAAGCGGCCAGCACGGTTAGGGAGAGCATACCGTTAGTAGGCGGTGGATTAGTGCTCGGGCGAGGTAAATCCACGCCGTCCTCCTGGGGGGTCACATCTTCTTCCGCTACTATTACGGACGGCGTCTCAATGACAACAGTTTCTTCCTTTTGCGGGGCAGCTTCCTCAACCGGGTCAGCGATAACGACTTCCTCATCCGACTCATTCGGTTCGACGATTTCAATGATTGGATCGATCGTCTGCGGAGGATCGTTCGGCTGAGTAACAGCCGACGGGATATCTTCCAGCTGCGGATCGGGAACAGTTTTCGCTACAATATTGGTACTAGGATCGTCCATCAACGGCGGTACATCGGAGGGAGCGGAAAACAGACCGCTGAGGCCCACCGTCAACAGCAACAGAGCCGCCGCGGCCACCGCACCCCAACGCTGCCAGACAGGACGGCTGACCCTGACGCGCTTTTCCTGCTTGACGGGGAGTTCCGGCAAGGCCGCCATCACCCCTTGGGCAAAGCCCGCCGGGGGTTCCACCGGGCTGAGGCGCACGGTAAGCAAGCCAGCCAATTCCGTCATATCCTGTAACAGAGCGGCGCAGGGCGGGCAGGCCTTGGCATGTTGCAGCATTTCTTCCCGCTCTCCAGCGGAAAGCAGGCCGTCTATATTCAGTTGTACTAGACGCTCAAATGACCGGCAATCCATAACGCCACTCCTTTCTAAATTAATTTTTGTTCTTGATTATATTGCGTAAATAATTGCGTCCCCGGTGTAATCTTGCTTCCACCGTGCTTTCCGGCAATTCCAGACGCTCGCTTATCTCGCGGTAAGAGAGACCTTCCAGATATTTTAGTAGTATCACCGTGCGATATTGCTCCGGCAGATCCCGCAACATGCTGGCGAAATCATCCGCCTTCTCACGCTCTTCCAGCATAACTAAAGGATCACGGCTTGAACCTTCCGCTTCCGGCTCATAACGCTCGTAGTATTCATCCAGATTAAGGCTTTCCTTAGGCAGACTGTGTAATACATTGATGCAGGTATTTTGGGCTACCCGATACATCCAGGGGAAAAATTTACGATCCTGATCAAAACCAGGCAACTGTTTATAGATACGGATAAAGGCTTCCTGCGCCAAATCCCGCGCCTCGTCATAATCGTTATGTAAACGGTACGCCAAAGAAAAGACCTGCTTTTGATACCGCTCTACAATAATATTAAACGCCGCCTGTTCCCCCTGCAAGGTAAGCGCCACTAACTGCTCGTCGGTAAGACGCTCCATGCACCGACCTCCTGCTTTCATAATATATACAAGAATAATTGTCGCTTTCTTGCGGGCCGAAAAAAGTTTTCTTAAATTTTAAAGCCTTATTTAATAAGCGAAATAGCCGTTTTTACTAACAGCGCCACTATTATATCACGGCTAATTATTTTGCATAGGTATTTTCTGTGAATATGACGTGAAAAAACGGAAATTTGTTCCGTTTTTCGCTACTCCGGAACGCTGAATTCCATCGCCGGCAGAAAAGCCTTGGCATACACCGCGTTAGCCGCCAGATCCAGCCGCTCCATATAGGCGGCCAGCCACTCCGCTTCCGCCAACAAAGCTCTGTCGCCCAAACAGAGGAAGGCCCCCTGCCAGGCCGCGTTGCCCAATACCTTCACCTTCTCTGGCTCGACCAAAGGTATCAGCCCCAAAGCCAGTGCCGCCGGGGGGTCTATATGCGCGCCAAAGGATTCGCTGATCAGTATCTGCTCTATATGCCGCTCCGTAGCGCACATTTCCTCCATAATCGCCCGGCAAGCTGCGTAAACATTGCCCTTAGCCAGCTGCAGCTGGCGGATATCGTTTTGCTCGATCACAATATCGGATCCGCCCTCCCGGCGGGAAAGCAGGAACTCCCCGCCATCCAAGCTACGGGCAAAATGCGCCAGCAGGCGCGGGGGCAGGTCGCGGTTGAATATTATGCGGCCGTCGGCAGAGAGCCAGCCGGCGGAAAGCAGCGCATAGGTGGCGGAAAGCAGCCCGGCCCCGGATATGCCGCGGGGGCGGGCGTCGCGTACCGTGGCAAGACGCACCGTATCGCCGATCTCCACCCTAACGATAGCTCCTGTGGTGGCCCGCATACCGTGGGCGACAGAGACCCCCTCTAAAGCCGGGGTACTCACGGAAACCGCCAATAAGCGGCCTCGCCCGGCGGCCACTATTTCTGAAGAAAGACCCAGGTCGATCAGAAGGGTGATCTTCTGATTATCGATTTTTTGCTTCAACCCCGCCGCCAAAGCAGCGGAAACGATATCCGAGCCTATATCAGCATGGGCCGCCGGCATCAGCACTATTTCCGCCCGGGGCATCAGCTCCGCCAGAGGGGTATCCAATGTCGAACGCTTTTGAGGGGCGCGCCAGGGGACGTCGTCTCCGACCGATCCGCCCGGTTGTTTTCCCCACAGCATCTGCCCCAACGAGGTATTGGCCGCCACCATTATCAGGCGCAGCTCACTGGGATCCAGACTGGTCTTATCGGCCAGGCGCAGGGTCAATTGTTCGATATCTTCATAGAGCAGATTTTGCAGCTTTACCAAGCCCTGCGCGTCGTCGCGCATAAATTTCAAGCGCGCCCCCATATCGCCCAGCAGCTCGCATTGGCGGTTGGCGCAGGCGGAAACGGCGGGAATTGCCAGCCCCGGCAGGGTGGTCATGCCAGCCGCCACCGTGCCGGATCCCAGATCAACCGCCATGGTCAGCCCCGCAAGCTGCAATTGATTGATCAGCGGTTCCGCATTTGGCAATTCATCCTCCGGCGGCTGTTCCGCTTGGGGCACATACAGCACCGCGTCGCCCTCCACCTTACGCCCGGAGGCCAGCATCCAGCCATCGGCCAGCTCGGTCATGGAAAAGCAGGCTTCTTCGCGCTCCGGGTCGGCGGCAGGGGACATAGTTCCCCTTTCCAGCCGCACCGCATCCCGACCTTCCGTCAAAACCTCGTGTACCAGCAGCAAAGTATACAAACTATCCCCCCTACGCGCGTAAAGCACCGCTTCCTGTGGGAGGATCTCTATCTTAATCTTTTTAAAAACCCTCATGATCTTCGATCTCCTTGATTCTAATTGCGCGCATTAATTCATTGCTCTATAAGCGCCACAGCCTGGGCGGCTATGCCCTGCCCTGTTCCGCAAAAGCCTAACCCCTCCGTAGTGGTGGCTTTGACGCTTACCGCCGTCGGCGCCACTTCTAAGGCCTCCGCCACCTTATGGCGCATTTCTTCAATATATGGGGAAAGCCGAGGTTTTTCGGCTATGATCACACTATCTACATTATATATACGCCAGCCCTCTTGCGCGAGCATACACCGCACCCGTGTAAGCAGCAGCAGACTGGAAACACCGGCCCAAGCAGGGTCGCTATCGGGAAAATGCTGCCCAATATCCCCCAAGGCCGCCGCCCCCAAGAGCGCGTCGGCCAAAGCGTGGCACAGCACGTCAGCGTCACTGTGCCCCAAAAGGCCCCGATCATATGGGATAATCACGCCTCCCAAAAACAAGGGCCGCCCCTCCACCAGGCGGTGTACGTCGTAGCCGATCCCTACACGCATGACGCCTACTCCTGCATCGTTCATTGCTAACCGTTCATTGCTAACCGCTCATTGCTAACCGTTCATTGCCAATCGCTCTTTCACTATCGCTTCCGCCAACACCAGATCTTCCGGGCGGGTCAGCTTTATATTTTCGTATGCGGCCCACACATAGGAGCAAGGGTAGCCGGCGGACATCACTAATGATGCGTCGTCGGTAGCGGCGGCCAGAGTTGGCTCGGTCGCTAAGGCATAGGCGGAAACGAGCCAATCGGCGCGGAAGATCTGCGGCGTTTGAGCGGCCAGTAGCTCTTGCCTGGGCAGTGGGGCGCCGCACTTGCCTTCCGCCTGAAAACGTATGGTATCGTTGAGGGGCGCAGCCAAAATGGCCGCGCCCTCTCGCTCTGCCGCTTCGATCACCAGGCTTATATCAGTGGGCGAGGTCAGGGGGCGGGCCGCGTCATGCACGGCTATCAGCTCCGGCAGATTGTCTTTATCCAGCGTTTTAAGAGCCCGCGCCACCGAATGGGCGCGCTGCTTTCCGCCTTCCGTAAGGCGCACGGCAACGCCGTAAGGAGCAATCAACGCGGCCAGAGCCGCTTGATCGGCCGCTCTGGCAGTCACCACTGTTTCTTCAGCGAAATCCCGCCACATATCCAGCACATGAGACAATACCGGACGCCCGGCTAAAGGCAGCAGGGCCTTGTTCACCGCGCCGCCCATACGCCGACTGTCTCCCGCCGCCACAATGATTGCCGTAAGCCTCAAACAGTCTAATCCTCCTCTATATCCAGCACTTCTCCGTCTTTACCGTATTTGGGGCGCACAAATACCATGCGTCCGGCCGCTGTCTGCAGGATGCTGGTTACCACCACCTGTATGTGACGGCTCATGTAGCGTTTGCCGCTTTCTACCACTATCATGGTGCCGTCGTCCAGATAAGCCACGCCCTGACCAGCTTCTTTGCCTTCCTTGATGACATGCACCGCCATTTCCTCGCCCGGCAGTACCACCGGTTTTACGGCATTGGAAAGCTCATTGATATTCAGCACCTTTACTCCCTGCAGATGCGCCACCTTGTTTAGGTTGAAATCATTGGTCAACACTACGCCCTTTAAATCTTGGGCCAGCTTAAGGAGTTTAGTATCCACCTCGGCTAAATGGGGATAATCCTTTTCCGTGATCACGATGCTGTCGGAAAACTGCTCCCTCATATGGTTCAATACATCCAAACCGCCGCGGCCGCGGTTGCGCTTCAGGCTGTCGCCGCTATCCGCGATATGACGCAATTCCTCCAGTACAAACCCGGCTACCACCAATTCTCCCTCCACAAAGCCGGTGCTGTAAATGTCGGCGATACGCCCGTCTATGATCACGCTGGTATCCAGTATCTTGGGGGGGATGCCGCCACGGGCTCTCTCCTTGGCCCGGTCTTTTTTATCCTTTTCCGGGCGTTCCGCCTTATCGCGGCTAAATATCTGCCAAATATCCAGGCTTTTGCGGTATCCCACCATTAAGCCGATATAGCCCAGCAGAATGATACAGATAATAGACAAATAGGGGCCAACTGTCGGTATACGGGTCACGGCGGTACCGATCAGGCTGGCGATGATCAACCCGATTATAAGTCCGATTACACAACCTACTATATCGCTGGTAGACATATTGGAAACCTGCGCTACCAGCTTTTCCGTGCTCTTTTCCAAGCCGCGCACCAAACCGGGGGCGATCAGCGCGCCCACTAAAGCCAACACTATGCCGGCGGCAATGGCGGCAGGCACATAGCCTCGGGGGAATGAGCCCTGTATCCAAGGACGCAACAAAGTAACGACCAGCAAGACGCCTACAACAGCAAATAAAAGGGCGATCCCGCCGTACACAATTTTTTTCAACACATCCCCACCTCCATTCACACTTACCATATTATACCGTATAAATATAACAAAAACAAGCTAATGAAAACAAGTATTTTACTTATTTTACGGAAGTTTTGTATAAAAGCTACATTTTGCGCAAAGCAGCGAAAAGTTGCTTCTCCGCCGTCTCATTATCCTCCCCGGCAGCCAGGGTCACCTCGCTCAAAAGGATCTTACGCGCGTTATCCAGCATCTTCTTTTCCCCGGTGGAAAGGCCCTTGGTGAGATCGCGGCGCATCAAATCGCGCACCACCTCGGCCAGTTGACAGATATCGCCGCTTTTGATCTTATCCATATTCAAGCGGTAGCGGCGGTTCCAGTTATCCTCCCAGGGGGAGGCCGCTTCCCGCAGGATCAGGCGCACCTCTTTAAGCTTATCCGCGCCGCAAACCCGGCGTATGCCCACGCGTTCTACCCCATCCACCGGCGCCAGCAGGCGCATATCGCCCACATAAAGCCGCAGCACATAATAGTTGCGGGTTTCCCCCAGCACCTCCTGCTGCTCTATGCCCTCGATAATACCCTCGCCATGCACAGGGCAAACTACTTTTTCTCCAACAATAAACATACGGCCAGCCCCTAAAATTCTTTTCTATTACCATCATAACAAAAAACAGGCTGGTTTGTCAAATGCAAAACATGTAATTTTATCATACAGTATTAAACATGTCAACGGGGCAATTCTTTATTTTTTTTCTTAAAAGGCTGCCTGCTGCGGCTATTTGTTACGGTTTTCTGTTGCCGTCAGCTACTTTTTGGTTTTTTCACTGACAAATTTTTTTCAAATACCCATTGGCATTTTTCGCTGTGGCATGTATAATTTGCTTAGCGGAATAATACGCACACTTAATAAGGGAGGTTGCTAAAGATGGAAAGCAAGGCGGACAGGGTTTTAGAATGCTTCAACAACGCGGAATGCTTCAATTGCGCTCAGGCTATGCTGACCACTTATTGCGAGGATCTGGGCCTAAAAAAAGAGACCGCATTTAAGCTGGCCTGCGGTTTCGGGGCGGGCATGGGGCGGTTGGGGCATACCTGCGGCGCGGTATCCGGCGCCTATATGGTCATCGGATTAAAACACGGGCTTTTTGAGCTGGGGGATCTTACACCGCGGGAGAAAACTTACGCCTTGGTACAGGAGTTTGAAAAAAGGTTTTTGGCAAAAAACCACTCTACGATTTGCCGGGAGCTGGTGCAGGCCGATTTTTTACGCGATGATAGATCCGTTTTCATGGAAAAAGTGTTAAGGATTTGCCCCGGCCTTTTGGAAGACGCCGCCGGTATATTGGAAGATCTGCTGTTTGAGCAAAATGTTTAGGAAGTTAAACAATATATTTAGAAAACTAAATATATTGTTTAGTTTTCTAAACAACAGCACTCTTTCTCGGATATTAAAGCCTGCATAGGCAGATCGTGCGGCTCGTGAGGGATGCGTTCCAGTATTTGCAGCTCCCTAGCCAGGCCCAGGCGAAAAGCGCCGCAAGCGGCCAGAAAGCGGTCATAGTAACCGCCGCCGCGGCCCAGCCGCCATAGATCCCTATCAAAGGCCAGGCCCGGAACCAAGACTATATCGATGCTGCCGGGCGCTATCAGAGACGATGCTGGCGGCGGCTCCGCTATATTGTAGCGGTTCGGCTGTAGCAGCGTCAGATCGCTCACTTCCCGCGCTTCCATAAGCCCCAGCCCGCTGATCAAGGGCAGGCATAAACGCTGCGGCCCTGCCGCCAGTTCTTTAAGGAGCGGCCAGATATCTATCTCCCCCGGCAAGGGAGCAAAGGCCATAATCGTGTGGGCCTGCCGGAGTTTTGGCAAGCTCCGTAAGCGAGCACAGATCAGCTCGTCGGCGAGCGTAAGGGCGGCCGTATCCGCTGTTTGCATTCGCCGGCGCACCCACTGCCTCAAGGTAGCCTTATCCCAAGGCGGGCCGTTTTCCGCTATGATCATTGCAGTCATCCTTTCCGAGCAACTTTCTCAGTTTATTCTAAAGGAGGATATATGAACTATGGGTAAAAAAACCTACGGTTTCGGCACACAGGCCATACATGCTTGTGACCGCCCGGAAAAATCTTATGGCGCGAATACCACACCCATCTACCAGACGGTCAACTTCCGTTTCGACAGCACAGAGCAGGGGGCCCGCCGCTTTTCCGGCGAGGAGGAAGGCTTTATCTACACCCGCTTAGGCAACCCCACCACCGCCCTCTTGCAGGATAGATTAGCCGCGCTGGAAAAGGGGGAAGCCGGGCTGGCTTTCAGTTCCGGCATGGGCGCTATAAGCTCCGCTATCTGGACTGTTTGCCATAGCGGCGATCACATCGTGGCCGACGAGCTGCTCTACGGCGGTACTTATGATCTACTTGCTCATTTGCTGCCGCGATACGGAATCGACGTAAGCTTTGTCGATACCAGCGACGAAACAGCCTTGCAGGCGGCCTTTCGCCCCCAGACCAAGCTGCTGTATCTGGAAACGCCGGCCAACCCAGATTTAAAGATTACGGATCTTCACGCCGCCAGCGCCTTGGCTAAAGCCTTTAACCCGCGTATTTTGGTGATGTGCGACAACACCTTTGCCACCCCTTATTTGCAACAGCCGCTCACGCTGGGCTGTGATATTGTAGCTCACTCCCTGACCAAGTACATAAACGGCCACGGGGATGTGGTGGGCGGAGCGCTGGTGGGGCGGCGGGAATTCATTCACGAGGCAGCGGATAAGACGCAAAAACTGATGACCGGGGCCACCATACCGGCTTTCGATTCCTATCTGGTGCTGCGAGGCTTAAAAACCCTACCTTTGCGCATGGAGCGACATTGCGCCAGTGCGGCGCGGGTAGCTGAGTTTTTACAGGAACACCCGGCGGTGCGGAAGGTCTATTACCCCGGCTTACCGGAGCACCCCGGCCACGACATAGCTAAAAAGCAGATGAGCGGTTTTGGCGGCATGGTCTCCTTTGAGCTTAAGAGCGGGCGTGAAGCCGGGAGCAAGCTCTTAAACAGCCTCTCCTTGATAATCCGGGCTGTCAGCCTGGGCCACGCCGACAGCCTGATCGAACACCCCGCCTCCATGACCCATAAAAACTACAGCCCGGAAGAGCTAGCCGCCGCTCATATCAGCGCGGATCTGGTGCGCCTTTCCGTGGGCTTGGAGGATGTGGAGGATATAATTGAGGATCTGCGGCAGGGGCTGGACGCGCTTGCGGTATGATGATCCGCGTAAAGTAGCGGCGTTATTCATTC
>Ga0082212_10012948_pt1 | contig 10469 bp, 5 predicted proteins | sample TergutNt197P3_FD_71548 | JGI IMG/M metagenome (GOLD analysis project Ga0082212, IMG submission 71548) | Neocapritermes taracua P3 segment gut microbial communities from Petit-Saut dam, French Guiana - Nt197 P3 | ecosystem: Host-associated > Arthropoda: Insects > Digestive system > Gut ...
TGTGGAACATATTGGCGGGTAGGATTTTCCCGCTTACAAAGTCGAGCACGTCGAACGTTGCACTGGTGCCGGTTGCTTCGATAGCGACGGTAATTTCCGTTAAAAGTTGCGGCAGCCCAGATGGGGCATATTTTGACCGGCGGAGGATACGTTTATATATGGGCGGTTGGCGGAAACGCACGGTTTGTGAAAATCCGCCGCACTTTGAGGAGCGGTTTATCCTCTTGACCGTCATATTTCCCGGCGTTTATGCGGGTCAACGGGATAAACAGTAATTTTCAGAACGGCAGCGGGATAAAATGGTGAACTTGGCGTACCGTGCGAACCGGTGATTTCCACCTATTTTTTGCGGTTCCAACTGGTCGGTCGGCGGATTCCACGCAAAACACGTTGGTTTTGTCGGTTCGCAGGGTTCGCGTGGTTCGCAGGAGCGCCCACAAAAAGATCGGAGTTCGGCAGCCCCGCTTGCATGGAAATGCCGAACCCCTACTTGGAGCAACCTAGCCCCTAAACTTGTTGACTCGCATAAACAAAGGTCTTGTGGTCGTGTCCGTATTTCTCGACCTCAAAATGAAGACTGCGTGCCCTCGCAGTGAAAGCGGTTTTTTCCACACCTTTGCAGCCGCCGTTATCGCAGAAATCACGATATGCCTCGTAGATTTCCTGTAACTGGATTCGGTTATTTGGGTCGGGACGGTATCTGCCTTCTTTGAGGAACCGATATACGCTGTCCGATTCGAGAATGAACTCGTCCACTGCTTGATGCACAGCGTCTGGAATCACGAAGTTGCCGTTTGCCAATAACGATTCCACACCGGCAATAACGAGGTTCAGAACACCGCTCATTTCGGTTGCGATGATCTTTTTCGCTAGTTGCGGGTCTTGCTTTTCCTTGGGAATTTTTACCGCAAATGGAACCGGCAGAAAACGGCGGAATGCTCCGCCGGTCAGTTCAAGCACCTTCGGCAGTTTATTTGCCGAAAAAATACTCGTTGCGTATTCCATGATTTTGAAAGGGCGGCCGCAGGGGTGTCTCGCATTCAATGGTTCCCGGCTTGCGATTAACTTGAACATGGCGACGTTCATCTTTGTCGAGATGTCGGGACAGACATTGAGCAGGTAGTCGCAAAACTGACCTCGCTCGTATGCTCCAACCATCCCGGTCGCAGTCAGTCCTTCAAGTCCAAAAGTGCAGCACTGCTCCTTACCGACGAGTTCAACGATCACATCGAGAAACACGCTCTTCCCGTTGTCTCCATCACCGTGAAGGATCAACAGTTTTTCGAGTTTCATGTGCCGCATAAACACGTAACCGGCATACTGAAAGAGCAGTTGCTGTACGCCAGTGTCCGGTTGCACTTCATCGAAGAATTCTTGAAACAACGGAGCAGTCGCCGCAGGATCGTAATCATAATCGAGCTGGTACGTCAAACCGTCCTGTTTATTAAAGCGAGGCTCGAATTGCGTACCGCTCGGCGTAAAGTACAACGTACCATTTCGCAAGTTGAGTTTCGGAACATTGTCTTTTGCCGGTATGGGAAATCTGGCGGCAGACCTAAACTGCTTCTCCAAATGATCCACGAACTTGTGATCCTTGGCGATATTGCGAGGCATCTCCTGTTTCACCGCGACCGCTTCCAAGAAATACCGAAACACTTTTTTGTCGAAGCGTTCCCAGTAGCACCGGTTAAAGATATTTGCTGAATCGTTTTGCATGCCAATATCAAAGCCGTGTTCCAATGCCGTTGCTTGCAGTGCTTCGATGCTCTGGATATAGTAGTCGCAAGCCTTGATTTTTTCGCCGCTCAAACTGTCGAAGTTCACCTTTTCCACCACTTCCAACATTGCATCAAGAGTATCAACGCCGATCTTTTCGGCACTTACTTCCGACGTTACAACCGGCGTAGGTGCATTGCTCCCCTGTGAATTTTCTATAAGAGTCCAGTCAAGATTGCCGGTGTTTCTATTATCATTACTCGATGTTACGCTGTTCATAGAATCTGTTGATGTTGTCATGTTGGTTTCTCCTGAGTTGGTTGAAGTTATAGAATCTGTGCCTGTATAAATTGCGCTTGTGCCTTGCGGCACGCCATTGATAACATCACTTGTTTGTGATTTACTCATTGGGTTCTCCATTGTTTTTAGAATTAACGTAGATTTTCCTGTTACAACTTGCTCCTGCGATATTTTTTATGAGCGATATAACTTCAGCGGACGCATAATGCCTAGTCCGCTTCCCGACTTTCATAATAGGAAAATTCATTCCTGTCATCGACCATTTGTCCAGAATGTGCGGAGACCAACCGAGCATACTAGCTGCCTCGCAACGGCTAATAAACTTTCGCATAAGTTAATTGAGTTAAGGGTTTAAAGATCACGAAGTCTTGTACAAGATTTTCGCACTAACATAAGAACCGCGGCTCAACGAGCCAGCGTAACACTCAAAACCAAACGCAACAAAGCGTTCACATTCACTACCCGTAATTTTACCATAAACGGAGAAGATTGCAAGCCCCCCTCCTGCGCGGTGCTTTTTTCGCCGCCAAACCCTACAAAACACGGGATTTCCCACAAAGACTGCCCGCCCCTCAAAATTGCGAGGATCGGCAGCACGGCTATTGAATGCCCCCGGCGGCAGTCCGAAAAAATACTCCGGTTTGGCAGATGGGGTATCGGTTCCATCAGACCGAAGAAGAAAATATCAAGATGCCAAGTGGCATCTTGACACAACAAGGCGGCATCCGTGCATAATGACCCGGCGAACCCGGCATATCTATGCCGCAACGCCGGTGCTAGCTGACCACTGCTTCGTCTTTTTGATCTCCGTTGCTCTTTTGCCACTATTCGTGATTGCTTTATGTGTCCAACGGGTTTATCGGGGAATGAAATAGTATCGCCAAATTTTTTCATTCCCCGTTCGTTCCCCTGTTTCACACTGGTTTTACTAGGACGGGGAGCGTGGGGAATGAAGGGAACGTTATTTCCAGAGAGGTTTGGAAAAATACAAACACCGTAACTGCTGAAAAGTTTACTCAACAGTTACGGTGAATTTGCTGTCTTCATTGACTCTATCCGATCTTCTCGGTTTTGGTCATACCATACGGCAACGAAATTGTTTGAGCCAGCCCCTGAGCTGTCTCTACGACCTGTGCCTGCTCCCTTAACGCTACGACCTGCATCATCGTGTTTTGCGGTCGGTTCCCACCCTCTACACCATCAAAATCCTGTCCCGAAAAAACGTTCCCCACGTTCCCCTCATTCCCCGACCCTGTATTTGCAGAGTCAAATAGGGGAACGCTCGGGGAATGAACCGGGGAATGAACGAAGAACGGCAGACGGTTGGATGTGGAATCGTGACTCGCCTGTCCCAGATGTCCGCTCTGATACTCCGGCGGCAGAGGATAAAGAGGATAAGGGGCAGGGTATTTTGGACTCGGTTTGGTATAGAACAAAACGACTCCCACATGCCCGTTTGGTGAATAAACCTCATATCCCAAATCCCGCAACCGCTTTGTAAACTTCTTGTCCGAAGGCGGAACATTGTTTTTCGCTTTGCAATACTCGACGAAATCGGGGTATGCCGCTTTCACGGTAACATAAGTGGTCTTCCCTCGCTGATACCCTCTCTCGTCCAGCCAGCCGTGCAAGGGATCAGCTTCTTTTTTCATCTGATCCATCTCTTCGATGCAGCACTGCGGCGCATCGAGCCGACCCGTTTCCAATAATCGGTTAAGTCCAGCAATAATCCAATTCAAAACACCGGGGAGTTCGTTCGCAATAATTTTCTCCGCAAAGTCGGTATCTTTATCCTGCGGCAAAATCTGCTGATCGAATGTGATAATGGCTGCCCGCTTGGTCAGGGCAGCATCGTTGAAGAATTGATGCGGCAGGTCATTCATTGCAAAAATCAATCGACCATAATTCTGCATATCGAAACCATCACCGTATGGGTGTCGGGCAGGTACTCTCTCTCGGCTAATAAGCGTTTTTGCCATACCTTCATCACATATCTTGGCACTGATGTCGCTTGCAATGTTCACGAGTTTACCATCAAGCCGCGCTCTTGCATAATCGCCGTGATAATCCGCCAGAGTCAATGCTGCCAATGATTCGGTCGTGAAGTTTTCCATTCCTACAAGGACTTTGTACACATCCAATGTCGTTGATTTCCCCGTGTCCTGCCGCCCATAAAATAGTGGTGCTTTTTCGATTTTCCCACGATAAAACGGCAACGCCAAACATTCGGCAAGATACTGTTGTTTTTCAATGTTCGGTAATGACCGATCTAAATGCTTTTGCCAAAGCGGAGCAGTTGCCGTTTCATCATAGTCGAAATTGAGGCAGTACCTGATGAATAACTGTGTCGAATGACTCTCAAAGCGGTGTCCTTTTTTGTCAAAAAAAAGCGTCCCATTTTGCAAATTGATATACGGCGTATCTGATTCAGCAACGCCGCTATTGTGCCGAGCAGAATTAATCATGAATTGCTTGCAAATTTTATCAACGAATAACTGATAGACCGCTACATCTGATGGAACACCGCATCGGATCGCCGCCTCAATGAGAAAGTTTTGGAGTTTAAGCTCGTTGATCGGTTTGTAATGCGTCCCCGTGAAATAGTGGATACGGTCTGCGTGATTTACTATCGGCGTATTTTCTTTGTCCCCCGTGAATAACACTTGCTCAACGGTTCGCAGAATATAATCCCTCTCGCCTGGCGGTTTACTCTCAACGTTACGTCCAATCGTTTTATACTGCGACCAGTCAATGGGGGAGATTTTTTCAAGGATGCTGTCCAAGATGGTAACACCGCAATTCACAATAGGCGGTAAAGGTTTGGAGTAGTCAACAGTAGAAGCAATGATGTCGAAGGCTTCGACCATTGATAGGTCTTGAACTTTGGCAACGAGACTGATAATATCGCCGTTAAACTCGCATACCCGGCAATGAAACGTTTCGCCGTCAGGACGAAAATAGAATCGGTCATCACCAGCTTGGCAAATGGGACAAGGCTGATGATGCTCTGGGTCATCGGGCTTGTTTCCATCAGACAATCCGCAAAAGTGTTGAGCAAGAGCAAATGTTTGCTCCGTATCCGTCAAGTGCTGTTTCAATCTACCGAACTCACATTTGCCTGTATTTTTGCTGTGGATTAAAGGAAGAGGTTTTTGCGGATACGATTCTTTGGATTCCGGTTTTTTAGCAACTGACGTAATCACGGCGATAAGGTCGTCATCAGCTAGAACTTCGTCGATACAGCGACCCTCAGTCCAACTCTCGACAAAAGCATTGGGGTTATCACCGTAGCCAAAAATTTTCTGTGCCTTGGACTTGACACTTTGGTCGCTGTGAAACGTTTTGATGCACCATTTACAGTAACAGACGAATTGGTCGCTATCGTGTAACGGAGTGGAAAGCGGAAGAAAAACGTGAAACTTCGGTCGCGGAACCTTTCCGTCTTTGGGCAGCAAATGATTACGGGAAGCGGTCATCCAAAAGTTTATACCAAGTTGTTTTAGCTGTCCGATTATATCATCAGGACTGATCCATTCAACAGGATTATCGGAATCAGAATTATCAACATCAAATGGAACCGCTGTCGCATAATCAAAATTTTCACCGAGGCTCTCGCCGTTCTTGAAACTAATCGGCGTATGGTCATAACGAAAAAATCCTTTGGCGTTAAATTGAGTTACTGCCATCGGCAGTATCGTAAACGTTTTATTCGTTTCCTGACCAATGCACGCATCCTTACTTCCGCACAAAGACAGCCGTACTGACGGCTGCTCGATTGCAGCGTCATCAATGACATCGGTTTCATTCGTGGTATAATAATTAGTAGGGATTTGATCCCGGTTGTTCAAGCCGCTTTCATTACCATCAGTGGGGGCGGCATTTTTAATTTCATTGTTTTCAAACATATTCATAGAGATAAATTGTGTTATAGATTAAAGTGATTCCATTATTAATAAAGTATTATCCATAGTGTCCATCTCCTTATTTGCTTGTAATTTTCATCCCGTGTCTAGCTAGCGCTTCGTCGGCTCTCTGCTGCCGCTCTTGAAACGATGCCGCTTGCTTTTTTGTTTGCTTCGCTGTTGGAACATTAACCGCCAGCTGCGGTGTATTCCTCGCTTGACAGAATACCTCAATATCATTGCGATTCCATAGTAATTTTCTTTTGCCGCCGTCAGTTCCGTTGACGGGAAGTGGGAATCGGCTCAATCCCTTTCTTGCTTCGGCAACCCAGCGATAGACGCACACTTGGGAGATGCTGAAAATTTGCCGGATGTCTTGGATGTTTAATAGTGGTTCGATCATACCCAAACTCTTATTCATATTTCTGTAACGGAAATGCCTCCGCTTTTGGCTTGGTCATCAACTGATGTCCATATAGATAAATGTAGAAAAAGACAAACCGGCGTAAAGACCTTTTCGGGAAATTTTTCTAATTTTTTTTCGGGTGCTGATAATGCCGGATAATCGGCAGTCAATTTTAGTGCCGGATGGGTACAAAATGGAGTCTCGTCGAGCAAATGAGACCACATGTAGCCCGCCCAGCCCAGGTGCCGCCGAGCCTCGCAGCCATTTCCTTGATTTTTCAGGGTGGGACGCAACATTTCTGCCAGATACCGCCGCCACAGGTCGGGCAAAACTCTCGCGCGAGAGAATCTTTTGGGGTGCCGGATAAGAGGCAAATCCCTTGCCGCCTCGATTTGACTGCGGAAAACAAAGAGTGTGTCGCCACGGCTCAAGAGTACCGCCGCCTTCAAGATGCTTTCCGCTCCGCAGACTCGTCCCCGGTTGCCGGTTCCTCGAAGGGATTCACTCGGTTTCGTGCCATTTCTTCTGCGATTTTCAACTGGCTGTGTGCGTACCGCCGGGTAACATTCGCCGTCTTATGTCCCAGTAACGCTTGAGCCTTATCCAGCCCTACCGTTATTTCTGCTTCCGTTCCGGCAGCGTGTCTGAGCATATACGGATACCACTTCGGTATCTTGTTTTCCTCTGGCAAAGACTTATTCCCCTTTTTGATTGCATACTCTACCGCCTTCCGGTAGGAATTTTTATCGTAAAATTCAGAATACGCATGTGGCTTCGCTGCCCGTGCCTTATTTCTTGCCGCTTGCGATGGCGTAATCTTCGTCTTCCGGTTGGCTCGTTTCTCGGCATTCCGTTCCGCCATCGCTGTACGAGGGCTGAATACCGCCGATTCTGGTTTCTTGTCCACGAGATAAGGCGCGAGCAATTCTTGTTCAGGCTTGCCTAATGGGATGTCCTTCTCTCCAACATGCTCTTCGGTTTTGTGATGTTCCGGTCTGTAATACCAAAGTTCCGGGTCGCGTGTCTTATCGATCTCCCCTGCTTTCATGCGATAAACTTCCGATGGGCGCATGCCGGTCAGTCGTTGAAGTTGTACCATTGCGGCTACGGTTTGCGCCATAAACGGTAATGTTTTGCCGATGATCTCATCGGGGACATCTTTTCGTTTGGGATTTTCAAAAGTATCGGTATGCCCTGTCCGCAAAGATTTGACGGCTTTCAGTGCCAGCGGCGTATTGGGATCAACCAATTCCTCCTCAACCCCCCAATTAAAAATGGAAACAATCCGTTTGATGTATTTGTTGATGGTGTTCCGGCAGAACCGCTTTGACTGGATCATCTCTGACCGGACGAGTTTAAGACATTTGGGAGTGAATTCATTGACGGCGGTATCGCTCCCGTATAATTTGAGCAAAAAATCAAATATGAGAACCTTGTAATGACCGTAACTCGCCTCGTCAAGTGTCGTTTTCACGTGATCGAGAAATGCGGCGGCAAGTTCTTTGACAGTAACATTCGGTTCATCGGATTTTCCTTTTTGGACGACAAAGACGGGATGACTCCGGCACTCGGCAATAAACCGGTTGTAAGCAGTCCACGACTCATCGGAGCCGTAAATCCCCAGATAAATGCGTTTTTTATTGTAGTAAATGACGGCGTAATTCTTAAATTGCGAGTACTGCGGCGGTCGGTTTTTCAATTTTGGCATAGGCAACCTCATCTGGTTAAAGTAACAATAAACGCTATTGTAGCGTTTATTGAACCAACGCAAAGCCAAAATTAAAAATTTTCTTATCGCTTGAAAGCCTTGTATTTCAAGGCTCAAAAGCCACTACGCCCGACAGGACTCGAACCTGTAACCTGCGGATTAGAAATCCGCTGCTCTATCCAATTGAGCTACGAGCGCAACGTCACATCGGAGTACCGGCTAAATGCTAGCGTGTTACACCAGCAAGTACCGAGTAAAACTTGTACCGCTCTTCCGCTTCCTTTTGTGCCTGCGTCGCAAGGTGTTCAAACTCCTCTGGATTCGCTCGATTGAGTAACGCAAACCGATTCTGCTTCATCTCGAAATCCTTGATCGTCCCTTCCGGTGCTTTAGAAACCAATTCCATCGGCTGATCCTTGCGAGGATCATACGTGTACAAAGGCCAATAACCGCACTTCACCGCTTCCTTTTGCAATTCCAAACCGATCTTCATATCCGACGGTCCGTGAGCAATACAGTGAGCATAAGCAATGATCAACGATGTGCCCGGATAAGACTCGGCTGCGCGAATCGCTTTGAGAGCGTGTGCCGGATTCGCCCCCATCGAAATTTGAGCAACGAACACGCTATTGTAAGCAATCGCCATCATTCCGAGGTCTTTCTTGTGCGTCGGCTTTCCGCCAGCCGCAAATTTCGCAATCGCTCCCAGCGGCGTTGCCTTCGATGCTTGACCACCCGTGTTGGAATAAACTTCGGTGTCCATCACCAAAATGTTTACGTCTCTGCCAGACGCAATGACGTGATCCAAACCGCCGTAGCCGATGTCGTAAGCCCAGCCGTCGCCGCCGAACGCCCAAACGCTCCGACGCACCAACGAATCAGCAATGTTCAACAGGTTTCTTTCACTCCCGCAACACGAACAAGCACCGCCGCAAACCTGACCTTGAACTTTCTTTTTCAGGTCGGCGACCCATTGCCGTTGATTGGCAATGTCCGCCTCGGTTTCCTGTTTGTTATTCAGGATTTTATCGACCAGATCGACACCGATGTTGTCCTTCTTTGCCGTCAAAATTTCTTTGGCAAACTCGTTCTGCTGATCGACTGCAGATCGAATCCCCATTGCGAACTCGGCGTTGTCTTCAAACAGCGAGTTGCACCAAGCAGGACCGCGACCTTCGGCATTGACCGTATAAGGAGTTGTCGGCAGGTTTCCGCCGTAAATCGAAGAACAACCCGTCGCATTGGCAACGATCATTCGGTCGCCGAAGAACTGCGTAACCAGTTTCACGTAAGGCGTTTCGCCGCAACCGGCACACGCCCCGGAGAATTCAAAGAGCGGCAACAGAAGTTGCGAACCCTTCACGGAATCGACGTTGACCTTCGAGCGATCCACGTCGGGAATCGATAGGAAGAAGTCCCAATTTGCCCGCTCCGCTTCCATATACGCTTTCTTGTCTTCCATGTTGATCGCTTTGCGTCCTTCTTGTGCTTTGTTCTTGCCGGGGCAGTTTTGCACGCAGAGTCCGCAACCGATGCAATCGTCGGGGGCAATTTGGATTGTCGCCTTGCAACCGGCAAAATCTTTTAAGTTGTAATCCTTCGTTTTGAAGGACTTCGGTGCGTTTTCCAGTTGATCGGGTTCGATCACTTTGTACCGAATGGCAGCATGCGGACAAACCAGAGAGCATTGAGCGCACTGGATACAGCACTCCGGGTCCCAAATCGGTAGGTCGATAGCGATGTTCCGCTTTTCGTACTGTGAAGTTGCTGTCGGGAAGGTTCCATCGGCGGCAGGGAGCAACGCACTGACCGGCAGGTCGTTACCGCGTGTTGCCAAGATTTCGCCAAGCGTATTCTTGACGAATGCAGGAGGATTACCAACTGTTCCTGTATGCCGATGGAATTTCGACGAGGCGGTCTTCGGATAGTTGACTTCCTTCAGAGCGGCAAGCGAGGCATCGACCGCCGCATAGTTCTTTTGAACGATGGCATCTCCCTTTTTGCCGTAGGTCTTTTTGATGTCATCTTTGATGTGTCCAATCGCTTCTTCGGCAGAGTCAAACAACTTTGCCAACTGGAAGAAGCAAGTTTGCATCACAGTATTGAGCCGGTTGCCCATGCCCGCCTCACGGGCAACGGTAACGGCATCGACAACGAAAAATTTCGCTTCTTTTTCGATGATTTCCTTTTGAAGTTCGACTGGGAGGTTATCCCAAACTTCGTCCGGTCCGTAAGGGGAGTTCAGCAGGAACGTTCCCCCTTTGACGAGTGCCGTCAGCATGTCCAATTTCTCGGTGAACACAAATTGGTGACACGCCACAAAGTTCGCCTTTGTAACGAAGTACGAACCCTTGATGGGACGCGGCGAAAACCGGAGGTGCGAAATCGTTACCGAACCGGCTTTCTTCGAGTCGTACTCGAAATATCCTTGTGCGGC
>Ga0082212_10012949_pt1 | contig 10466 bp, 5 predicted proteins | sample TergutNt197P3_FD_71548 | JGI IMG/M metagenome (GOLD analysis project Ga0082212, IMG submission 71548) | Neocapritermes taracua P3 segment gut microbial communities from Petit-Saut dam, French Guiana - Nt197 P3 | ecosystem: Host-associated > Arthropoda: Insects > Digestive system > Gut ...
CAGGGGCTTTCGATCCTCAACCGGCAAATCGAAATATACAACCGTTTCAACCGCGAGAAAATCAATCATCAGGTCAAAGATTTGTTCAAAAACGAAAAGCCCTGCGGAACGCTCTTTTCAGTTGAAGTGCCTTTAGAGTTTGAGTATATCAGTTAATTAAAAATTAAGAATTAGAATATTTTGTTTATAGCTTGAAAATCCATATCTTTGTATTATGCCTCGCGTTATTATCATCGAAGACGAACATTCCCCCCGCCAGATGCTGAAGGGAAAATTGGAGCAACATTTCTCCGACATGGAAATTATTGCCGAATGTGAAAGTGTGGAAGAAGCGCTGATTGTGATTCTGCAATTGCGTCCTGACCTGCTGTTCCTCGATATCCAGATGCCCGGCAAAAACGGACTTTGGTTAGCCGAGGAATTGATGCGAATGAAAGGCGAAACATTCACGCCGCCGGATATTATTTTTACTACCGGCTATACCTATTCCGACTACCTATTGAAAGCTTTTGAGCTGGCAGCCATCGATTATTTGGTAAAACCTGTCAATGTGGAAAATCTTGAGAAAGCCGTCGCACGTTACCGTGAACGCGCCGGAACCACCACCGGACTGCAAAACCTGATGGACGCCATTGATGAAGAAAAACTATTGAATTTCAAAAGTTACAATGGCTTGTTCCTGCTTCGTCCGGATGACATTGCATACGTTGAAGCCGACCGTGATTACGCCTGCATGTTCTTAACTAACGGCGTAAAGGAAGATGTTTTTGAACGCTTGGGTGAAATAGAAAGGAAACTTCCGTCCGACTCTTTCCTGCGTGCAGGCAAAAGTGTTATTGTCAACAGCAAATATATCCGTAAAATAACCGACTCTACATTACAGCTCACAACTCACGCTACAAACTACCGTGTGGAAGTGTCGAAGATTGCTATCAAACAATTAAAAGAAAAGTTGGTTTAAATGGCTCATCCGTAAAACATCACTCCCACCTTACCTGTTGCGTCGCTCTTACCTTACCTGTTGCGTCACTCCCACCTTACCTGTTGCGTCACTCCCACCTTACCTGTTGCGTCGCTCCCACCTTACCTGTGGCAACACCGTCCGTAGTGTGCAGAAAATACATTATATTCACAGCCATTGAATTATGAACAAATATATAATTCACAATTTTTAATCCTTTTTTTAATTGTTTCATTAAGGACATAGATTTATCTTTGTATCAAGTTAAAGTAATATCATGAAATGAGTCCGGTATCGAACGTATCGTATTTGATGCGGAGGTCGGACATACCTAATAATTTTGATAGATAGATGAGATTGATTATTTGTTCAACAATGATGTTTCTACTGTCGGTAGTGGGCTACGGGCAGATAGAAGTTACGGATGTGGCATCGGGGAAAGTTTACAGAACTACTTTGCGTGACAGCGCTTATCTTTTTGATCGTGCAGAATACGCTGTCTTTATTCCCGAAGGGATTGCCACACTTCGCGGAGTTTTTATACATCAGCATGGCTGCCGTATGGAAGGAATAGGCGCGTCAACTGCTTATGATATTCAATATCAAGCTTTTGCTAAAAAGTGGGGTTTGGCTGTTTTGAGTCCCGATATTTTCCCGAAGCAGGGTCGAAGTTGCCGCGATTGGATTGATACGGAAACCGGCACGGGTGATGCGCTGATTAAACTTCTCTCTCAGATAGCAACTACCTCCGGACATGATGAACTAAAACGTGTACCCTGGCTGTTATGGGGACATTCGGGCGGTGGTTACTGGACACTTTCCATGATGAAAAATTATCCTGAAAGAATCATCGGTGTGTTTGCCTATTCGCCTGCTTTTGATCCGCAATGGGAATATCCGCAAGCCGCCTATAAGATTCCGCTCCTGATGCGTCATGCAGGTCCCGCCGATCTCAATGGTCCGGGAGCTGCCTGCTGGCAAACGGCTCTTAACACATTCTCCCATTTTCGTGAGCATAACAGTTATGCCAGTCTTGCATATAACTCCGGTCAAGATCATAATTACAGCTATGTGCGTTACATGGCAATCCCTTTTTTCGAAGCGATTCTTGAACAACGATTACCCGACAATCCTTTGGGAAACCTGAAAGATATGGATCGATCAAAAGCGTGGCTCGCAGATACCACGACATATCATATCGTACCTGCATCCGCTTTCAAAGGAGATATACAATCCATGAACCTGTTGCCGGATTCGACGGTTGCCGTGAAGTGGCGGGAGTACGTCATTACGGGTACCATCGCCGATAAGACTCCGCCGCCAGCCCCCTATGGTTTACAGGTGAGCCTTGTTAATGACACGCTTGCCGTTGTCGCATGGAAAGCTGAGGCCGATATTGAATCCGGTATCCAATATTTTAATATCAGGCTTAAAGACGGACAAACCACACGTTTCCCTGCTTCCGGCGACTATCAGAGATTCGATACGAATGGTGACAATACGATTCCAATAAAGTTGCCCGAACTTAAGTGTGAAATAACGAGGCCTGCCGGTACAAAAGAATCGACGGTTTTCGTCAGTACGGTAAATCATTCCGGCTTGGAATCTTTATTTTCAGATACCTCTTTCCTATGGCCATAGTTAATAAATCACAAAAAAAATAAAAATGAAATCCCTAAACGCGTCTCTTTTTTTTGCATTGGTATATCTGTGCAGTTGTAATCCGTCTCAAAGCAATGATGTGGCGGATCTTTCCCAATACAAGGCCGTATTTACCGCGCCTCCCAAAAATGTACCTACTGTCAGAACGCCCGACGGTCCTTTAGCCGGCAACGGCGACATCGGGATTACCATGGGAGGAACTCCCGACAAGTTGTGTTTCTACATCGGCAAGAACGACTTTTGGTGGCCCTACGAAGAATATCCTTTCGGCATCGCCCTCCCCGGCGGTTTAAGCGTATCGATTCCTTCACTCGAAGGGGCAGATTATTATGCCGAACAGCGGTTGGATGAAGCCGACATCATCAGCCGGTTCACCAAAGGCGATCTTCAAGTTGACGTCAGCGTGCTGATTCCCGCCACACGGAACATGGCCATCTTCGAGTTGTCGGCAAACCAACCGTGTTCCGTGAATCTTGATCTTTGGTCGGGACAGACGCCTTCCAACCAGCCCCTTTCATCACCCGAATCTTTCAGGGTTCCCAAGTCGGACGACTATATGTCCGTCAATCGCTCCGGGTATGAAAGCGGAGTTTACTGGGTAACACGCTCGTTTGAACATCCCGATTACGTGTGGCCATGCCACATTGCCATGGCTATGAAAGCGCCTGAATCCTCAGTTTTGGAACTCAGCCCCGGCAAACCCGTCACCATTGCCGTAACCATTTATACAAGTTTTGACAGCAACGACTGGAAACAGAAATCCATTGCAGAAGCAGGCGCTTTCATCCGGTCGGATGTGAAATCAATCCGGAAGGAACACCGTGCGTGGTGGGACAGCTTCTGGAAAGAATCTTTTGTATCCATAGGAGACCCCATAGTCGAACAAATCTATTATGGTTCCACCTATGTTTTTGCCATGTCGAGTCGAGCAGGGAAATTCGCGCCCGGTCTCTGGGGTTCTTTCATTACCGATGAAAACAGCCTGTGGGGAGGCGATTATCATCTTAACTACAACTATCAGGCGCCTTTCTGGGCGTTCTACTCATCGAACCATATGAGTCTGGTTGACAATTTCGATCAACCGCTTCTCGATTATATGCCCCGCGGGCGGCAACATGCACGCGAATTTCTCGACTGTCGCGGAATCTATTATCCCGTAGGACTTGGTCCCAAAGGATATTGCACTTCCCTTTGGCCCCGCCCCGACAGGATGGAGGAAATATTCGCATCGCGGGACAATATGTTTGAAGACGGTTATCAGTTCCACGGACAGAAAATCAATGCGGTATTCAGCGTTGGAAATATGCTGATGCATTTCTACAGCACTTACGATGAAGCCTATGCCAAACGGGTATATCCCTATATACTTGCCTGTGCCGATTTTTGGGAAGATTACCTTTCATTGGAAGACGGACGTTATGTCATCCGTGAAGACCACTTCAACGAGACTTCGCCAAACCGCCGCAATCGGGGCGACCTTTCGAGGGAATGGGGCGATATGAATTCCACCCTCTCGCTCGGTTTGGTCAATATGCTTTTCAAGGGTATAATGGATGTCAGCGACTTTTTGCAGGTTGACAAAGCCCGCCATGAAAAATGGACATACATACTTGCGCACATGAGTAAATACCCGATGGGCATAAACGATGACGGACGCTTAAGCCTCAAAAGCATGGAGCGCGGACCCGGAAACGTCGAAGCGCCCGTGCGCGGAACAAACCGCATCACTATCCATGGGCTTGTTGTTCCGTCCGGAGTTGTTGGTCCTTTGACCGATCCCGAAATAAATGCCATTATGTTGAGCGATATATCGCGTTGGAAGGACAACAAACGCGGTCGCGGTGGCTGGGGCAGCGGCGGTTTTGAAACCGTCTATCCGGGAGCGATACGTGTCGGTTACGATGCCGGCATAGTGATAGAAGAGATGAAAGAACGTTTGGAAACGCATTTACCCAATCTGTGGGTTGGCGGCTGTCTGGAAACGGTTTCCGGCGTCCCGCATGCCATCAACGAAATGCTGATGCAGAGTTACGAGGGTGTGGTTCGCATATTTCCGAACTGGACGGGGAAAGACGCCCGATTCCGTGACTTGAGAGCCTATGGCGCTTTTCTTGTGAGCAGTTCGATGTCGAACGGGGAAATCCCGTCGGTGACGATTAAAAGCGAAAAGGGGAGGGTTTGCAAGATTGAAAATCCGTGGAAGGGGAGTCAGGTGCAGGTTAATTTCAGCGGCGGCAAGAAAGAAATCTACGAAGGAGATTTTATATCTGTTCCGACTTCTATAAATGAAATTCTTACCTTGACGAAAATAACTGTTGATAAAAAGTAATTGATTAATTAATAATAAATTCATATAAAAGTTCCCATTATGAAAATGTATCGTGTTTTTTTGTTGCTATCTTCCTTTTGGTGTGTTCAACTAAACGCCCAATCCTATCCTTTTCAAAATCCCGATTTACCGATCGACCAACGTGTGAATGATTTAATAAGCCGGATGACATTGGAAGAAAAAGTAGGTCAAATGGTTAATTCCGCCCCTGCAATCGAACGTTTGGGTATTCCGAGATACAATTGGTGGAATGAATGTCTGCACGGAGTAGCTCGCGCGGGTAAGGCAACTGTTTTCCCCCAAGCAATCGGATTGGCTGCTACCTTTGACACTGAAGCTATGTACAATACTGCTGAGGTGATATCCGATGAGGCTCGCGCCAAATATCATTATGCCATATCCAATGGGGATCACAGCCAGTACCATGGACTAACTTTTTGGACACCTAACATCAATATAGTCCGCGATCCGCGATGGGGAAGAGGGCAGGAAACCTACGGCGAAGATCCATATCTTACGGGAGAAATGGGTGTTGCTTTTGTGAAAGGACTACAAGGGAATGATCCCAAATACCTGAAATTAGTTGCCACAGCCAAGCATTATGCCGTACACAGCGGACCGGAATATAGCCGTCATACTTTTGACGTAAGTCCATTATTGCGGGATTTATGGGATACCTATCTTCCTGCATTTGAAAAATTGATTAAGACAGGTGGAGCCTATTCAGTCATGTGCGCATACAATCGTTTCGAAGGGGAACCTTGCTGCGGAAGCGATGAACTTCTCATTGATATTTTACGTAATCGTTGGAAATTCGACGGTTATGTTGTGTCTGATTGTGGCGCTATCAATAACTTCTACCGTACACACCGCACGTCGCCGGATGCAGCGGCTGCTTCCGCCTTGGCTGTGATTAACGGGACCGACTTAGAGTGTGGAAATACTTACAGAAGCTTGTTAGAAGCTGTCAAGCGTGGCGATATTGTAGAAGAACAGATTGATACGGCTGTTAAACGCCTTTTCACGGCACGAATGAAATTGGGTATGTTCGACCCCGACAGCAGAGTGCCTTACAGTAAAATTCCTTATTCAACAGTCGATTCGGATCGAAGTCGTGCGCAGTCACTTGAAATGGCGCGAAAATCCATTGTATTGCTGAAAAATGACAGTCAAACATTGCCATTGAAAAAAAGCATCAAGACCATTGCCGTAATAGGTCCGAATGCAGACAATCCGACTTGCCTGCTGGGAAATTACAACGGTTCTCCATCAAATATCGTAACCCCTTTGGAAGGTATTCGCAAAAAAGCGGGTAAAAGCGCAAAAGTAATATATCATCAAGGGGTAGGCCTTACCGACGATACGATTTCTATGGCTATCAATTTGGGTAATGCTTTGAAAATAGATGGAAAAGCAGGATTCAAAGCGGAATATTTCAGTAACAAACGTTTCGAAGGTAATCCCGTATTTACTCAATACGAAAAGACTATTGATCTTTTTGGAGCCAACCAGCACAAGGTATTGTCAAATTTTGAAACCCGCATGATTGCTGCGAGATGGACGAGTATTCTTACCCCGGGTACGGATGGTGACATTGTTTTCGAAATGACCGGAGACGACAGTGGATTTCGTTTATTCATCGACGGGGAAAAAGTGGTTGACAGGTTCGGTTATCAGGAAGCCCGGATAGAGTATTACCGTTTGGCGGCAAAAAAAGGAAAAACCTATCGGATACAATTTGAATTTGCTCAGGAAACGGAAGCCGGAGGAGTCAGTCTGGCTACCGTCAGACGGGAAAAAACCGATATGAAATCTGTTGCCGCCCAAGCTAAGCAAGCGGATGTCATTGTATTTGTCGGCGGTATATCGCCTTCGCTCGAAGGCGAGGATATGCCGGTGGAGGTACCGGGGTTCAACAAAGGAGACAGAACTTCTATTGCTCTTCCCGCCGTTCAGACAGCTATGCTTAAAGAATTGGCTGCAACGGGCAAACCGGTCGTTTTTGTTATGCTTACCGGAAGCGCTTTAGCCGTTGAGTGGGAAAAAAATAATCTGCCCGCAATAGTCAATGCATGGTATGGAGGACAGGATGCAGGAACTGCATTGGCTGATGTGCTTTTTGGTGACTACAATCCTTCCGGAAGACTTCCTGTTACCTTTTATGCAAGTGATAAGGATTTGCCGGATTATGAAGATTATGATATGCATGAACGTACCTACCGGTATTTTACCGGAAAACCCCTGTTTGAATTCGGACATGGATTGAGTTACACGAGATTTGAATATTCCAACATGACTGCGCCTGAAACTTTAAAAACCGGTGAAACGGCTAAATACAGCATCACTGTTACGAATAAAGGAACACGGGATGGGGAAGAAGTTGCACAACTTTACGTATCGTTGCCGGATGCCAATGTTCCCGTTCCTATCCGTTCTTTGCAGGGCATACAACGTGTTTACCTCAAGGCGGGGGAATCGAAAGAAATTACATTCAGCCTGTCTCCGGTGAATTTCTCCGCCATCGACGTCTTGATGCAGCGTTGCGTCATGTCGGGTAAAGCCTTAGTCAGCATCGGCGGAGGACAAGCTTCGGAGGTAGCTTTGAATGAAGGCCGTGCACAACAAAAAACAACCGAACTGACCGGAAGTAAGTATATTATTGATAATTAAAGTGAAAACCGGAAATATATTTATATTGGTATTTTCGGTGAGCCTTTGCCCTGAATGTGAGCCGTACAAAAAAGAGGCTGTCTTAAAAGTCTGTCATCCTGCACTTTACGCAGGATGACAGACTTTTAAGACAGCCTCTTGTATATTGATTATTATTTGCCCGAAACAATATCAGAACCAAATAATCGTCCCGACCCTTCTTTTTTTGTCTTTAGTCCGGATATATAATAGTTATTGGTAAGTTCTATTAATTCACCGGTTGGGTGTAGCCATGCATACATACTATTCTCATCAGCATTATCCGGTATGCGCTGTGCAAAATAGGAAGAGTACACATACGCTTTTCCACCCCTTACTTCAACACCAACGACTTTGCTTAAGCCGCGGGCGGTAAGACTTTGGAAATTTGCCTGCTGGTAGCGCACAATACCGTTATTTATGATACCTCCAACAGTAGGACTTCCCCAAAATGCGCTGTTATACAGGATAAGTTGAGCTTCCGGGTGAACTTTATTAGTCTTCACGTCTTCTCCCATAAGAACATATGATCTTACATCCTGTTCGGCAATTTGCGTACAGACCAATTCGGAGTTGATGGCGACTATTTTGGTATTTTTATCTGCATCTTCTACGAATAAGGAGTACGTACATCCGTCTGATCCGTGACCGATAACCGTCATTTCGCTGGGATACTTACCGGTTATTGCATCTTTCAGGAAGTGTATGCCGTAGATTGAACCGTAAACGAAATTATTGAAAATCGTCTGGTTTTTAACATCGGCGAACTTCAGTGCGCTACAATTTGATTGTATGAATCGCATCATAGATAATCTGGGATATCCCTGTCCACCTTCCGGGAGTCTTGAGCCGTAATGCGGGTTGAATTGCATATTCCGGATAAATCCGCCTTCAGCGCCTCCGCCGACCCAGATACCTGCCCTTAGGGGTATGCCGGCAAAATAATCGACATAGTGTCCGCTGGTGTTGTATGAGGCGAGGTCAATTCCTTTATCGCCGACCGAAATAGTCACATTTACAATGTAAACGTTTTTACCTTGTCCCTGTATCAGGAACGGAGTCCTTCTGGGATTGGTAGCGCTAAAATCGCCGGTTGCGATATTGAGTTGCGCGATGTTAAATCCTTTGATACCTGCGCCTGCTTCAAGTTGTATGAGCGAAGGACCGTTTTCTCCGCCGCTACCGCCGGTATAATTGGTAAACAAAGCCGAACCTCCGCTTTGCGTGTGGTGTTGAACGTCCCAAGTTCCTCTCAATTCAACTCCCGAAGGAACTTTGAGGGGATTCTCTATTAAATATCTTCCGCCCGGCAAAAACAAGGTACCACCGCCCGATGCTTTCACTTTATTAAGCGCTTCCTGTAATTCGGCCGAAACGTCTTGTGTCGGTACGTCGTTGTTAAAGCCTGTCGCTCTTGGTAAATCAACTCTCAAAACTTTGTTTGACTTGGGTCTCGGGTGTACGGCAATATCTGTTTTAATATTTTTCGGAATGGCTTCAAACACGTACTCATTTCCGGTTTTGATATCAATATTAGCGTTAGTACTGTTATTTTTCACGTCCAAATTACGGTTATAACCGGAGTTTATCGATTTGAGCGTATTCACCTGTTCGTCTAAAAACAGATGACCGGCAGGTTTTTTAAAATCACATTGAGTGAGCAATATGTTGCCGCTGTTTATTCTTAGCGCATAATCGCTGTAATCGCTAAATGTACAACTCTCAAAGGATATTACTCCACCTCTTCCGTCGCTGACAATAGGTCCCTTAAAGTCAACGCCGTTAAATTGTGTTGAGGTACTGAAATCGTTATAGAAATATGCCGCGCGTCCGTCTTTGTCGGCACCGAACGAGGAGTTGGAAAAAAGCAAACCGTACGGGTTAACATCCTCTACATATAAACCGTTTCCACAGTTATCAATATGAATTTCGTAGAACTGAGCGTTTGGAGTTTGTCTCTGACCGGGTTCTTTGCCTACCCACATTCCTGTTTTATAATTTGATATATGTAATTCAGATATATATTCCCAGTCGGAACGGTGCATTTTAAATCCAGTAGAGTTCGCTTTTGTATATGCGACGGCTTCTTCAAGAGAAGGAGAGCCGAGAAGTCCTGATTTTGCCCAGTATTTCGGGTTTATTCTAACGTTCTCAATACGCCCGATATCGGTACACACATGGACTTCTATGCCCTTATTCAACGTCGTCATGTAACTGTTCAAAACATAATGCAGTTCGCTTGGTGCAGAATAAAAGCCGTTGTAAGCATTTACAAGCGTTACGTGCTCAACCGTTGCACAATCTCCGTTTGTTTGAAATAATGTCCATGGATATGGTTTTATGTTGTTGATATCCTGTTCGGGATACCAAATGGACAGATTAGTAACAGCGGTACCTTCTCTCATCTCTATAAATCTATCGGCTGTACTGGTATAAGTAGTTAAAAGTACATTACCTGCCTGTGGATCGTTCCACCAACTCGAAACAGTTCCATCTGAATTAGGCGCATCTTTACCGACACGCACCTCAAGAATCGTTCCGAGAACTTTTCCGTTGTTTTTTTCCGGATCGGCCCAGTCACCGCGAAGTTGCACGCCTCGCGGAAGACGCAAAACATACTCGTAATTAAATTCCTTGATGCTTTCTTCAGTACCTGCACGTACTCTAACCCTGTCTCTGACGCCGGTTTGCGTGCTGCGGAATTCATAGTTTCCCGCCGGTATATACACTACGCCACCGCCGTCGTTATATGCGGCGTCGATAGCAGCCTGAAAAGCCGCTCTGTTGTCAAACCCCGGTTCGGCTTTTGCGCCGAATCTCGCGTCA
>Ga0082212_10012950_pt1 | contig 10466 bp, 14 predicted proteins | sample TergutNt197P3_FD_71548 | JGI IMG/M metagenome (GOLD analysis project Ga0082212, IMG submission 71548) | Neocapritermes taracua P3 segment gut microbial communities from Petit-Saut dam, French Guiana - Nt197 P3 | ecosystem: Host-associated > Arthropoda: Insects > Digestive system > Gut ...
TCTTATGAATAGGTGATTATTTTGAATAACTGCGGATTGACTGCTAATATTACCGCCCTTGCTTGCATCATTGCACAAGACAAGACACCGGAAGAACTTTCTTTAATGTCTTCTATTTGCATGCAATTTGGAGATACGCTGGGCACGATTGCAGCACAGCAAACATTATGCGCCGCCAAGCAGACGAGCGGAACAAACACAAATCATACAATTGAGACTAAAAATGACACCGAATCAAAAGAACAAGAGTGAAATTTGAAATTTTTAAATTTTTCGAACTTATTTGTATGCATTTCATACTATAATATTACAAATCAAAAAAATAAAGGAGATACACAATATGGATATGAATGATTTTATGGTTGATTTCCCTGAATTATACGCTATGATAGACGAGGATGTCAACAATGCGCTAACAGCAAACCAAATCAACAAAGAGGCTTCCCTTGAGGATTGGGATAATATGATTGACAGCATTGTACAAAGATATGACTTAGAAAACGCCTATGGATACAATAACGACTTGATGATGAACCAATTTCATGATGGATTCAGAGACGGAAGAAATTTTTATAGAGATAGAGATTGGTATTTCCGAAATCGCCGCCGCTTTCGGAATTCTGATGTCAGAGATATTGTAAGACTTGCGTTTTTAAGAAGATTGTTCGATAGAGGAAGGTTCTAACGTTCGTTTTTTTACGAGCAACGCAGGAATGAACAAAGCTACCTGTCAAGCTTGCTTGAAACAGGTAGCTTTGTTTCATTCGTATGCTGCGACAGCAGCGACCGAGCCGACAGGCGAGGTGACCGTTGCCAGTCCTCATTCTTATTTTCCAGTTACGATTTATTCTATTATGATTTCATCTTCATATGCTTCATAAAACGTTTCCTTATCAACAGCTACAAACCTAGTACTTTTTGTTTTTATTTTACGATTCTTTTGCTTATACACATATTCAATTTCTAAAGAAATATCATATATTCCTTCATCTGAAATTTTTAAAAACACAATAAATTCATCCATACTTTGAGGATGTACAGTTATATAATTTGACATTCTTCCATAACTTTCATTTATTGATTTCGGTGGCGAATAGCTGAAATCAAGTTCTGATTCTTCCCCAATATATTCTACCGCATAATTTCCTTGCTTTGATTCTATAACAGATATATAGTAATATGTTTCATGATCACCTCCCATTCCACTTGAAAATATATTATAAATTTGAGCTAAAGGTTTATAATTATCTATTCTAATCTTTAAATCTTTTACTAATATTTCACTAGAATTAAGATTTTCTAAATAAAAATTTATAGAGTTAGTTTCATCGATTTGAAACATTGAATAACTTTCATCATCATCTTCAATATTACAGCACCAAATATCCGAACCATTAACATGAATTACTTTCATTGATTTAGGTGGAAACAAATTATAATAATCCTGTTGAACAAAATAACCAATACATGCCGCAAAAACTACACTTAATATCCAAGTAAATATTTTACTATTCTTGTTCTTTTGAAAAGGTTCGTTATTCTCTTCTTCATTTAGTTTTTCGGGGGCTTCTGATATAAAAGATAATTCTTCATTCTTTTTATAATTTTTTATACATATACTTATTAATTCAGCTGAAACATTAGTTATTCTCTCAATTTCCTGTTCGCTTTTTCCTTCTTGATATGATAATATTATCTTCGCACATTTATACTTATCTGACTCTATAGGATTATTCAAAACAATTTGTACTAGATTTTGTAAGTCCATCAATTTTATTATCCTCCATTTAAATCCATATTTTTTCATTACATATTATAACATATTACTACAAAAATAAAAAGTAACTTTCATAATTTCAAATCCAAAAAATTCATTGACACATTATAGCAAATTTGCTATAATAATAATATCAGAAATCGGGGGAATGATACATGTATAATGTCATATTTTATAGTGATGACAAGGGAAATGAACCAATAGCGGAATACATCAAGGAGTTACGACAAAAATCCCATACTGACAAAAATGCAAGGATACATTTCAATAAAATTGTTGCTTACATTGACTTGCTTTGTGAAAAAGGCACAAGAATTGGTGAACCCGTTACAAAACATTTGGACGGCGACATATGGGAACTGAGACCACTTAACAGTCGGATTTTATATGCATATTACAAAGATGAGATATTTATTCTTCTACATCACTTCACCAAGAAGACAAAAAAACTACCACCAAGAGAACTTGCACAGGCAAAAAGGAATCTAGCAGATTATATTGAAAGGAATGATAAATAATGGCTACTAATTGGAATGATTTTAGAAACGATTTGAACCTAACGCACGAAGAAGAGGATATCATCACGCTTGAAAAATCGCTTATCAATGCGATTGTGGAAGCCCGAGAGAAAAACGGTTTGACACAAAAGCAATTATCCGAATTGTGCGGCGTAAAACAGCCAGTAATTGCGCGTCTTGAAAGCGCGATGCACTCCCCACAGATTAATAGCATACTTAGGATATTAAAACCATTAGGATATACTTTAGCGATTGTAAAAGAACCAAAAAAAAGATGACAGAATAAAAATATTGGGAGTTACAACATATAACACTTCCTAAATTCCCTCACATGGCAACGCAACATCATCTGCGCCTTCATTTCATTGTCATCATTTTGTTGCATCAATAAAAATACAACCGCATAAAATTCATATGCTAAAATATATGCATTCCCCGCATACATCTGTCCATTTTCCATGAGCCGCTTAAATACCTCGCTTTGCTTTTTTAAGGGTTCTTCAATAAAAAGCTGCCGATATAGATGTTGTTTTTCTTTGCTTTTATACTGTTCTACATTTAACATGTTTTTTACTTGACAGACCAAAGGGTCTTTTGCATAGAATCGAAAGATTGTATAACAGATATGATAAAGAGCCTCCTCAAAAGAATCAGAAGAGCATGAAAAAATCATTTGAAATTCTTGTTCGACATTATGTAAACTAATATAAGCACAAAACTCTCCGATAATCGTGTCAAAAACCTCCTGCTTACTTTTATAATGCTTATAAATGGAGCTTTCACGAATACCTACTTCTCTTGCGATGTCACGCACAGATACTGCGTCATAACCTTTTACCGCAAACAACTCTAATGCACTTTTCCATATTTGTTCTTTGGTTGACATAATGTTAGAATAATATTTCCTTCTTATCAATTAAAAGTTTCGCACCATGTATAATGCTTAATATACCGACCGTTACGCTAATTGCAATTAAAACCGTTCCCAATACGATATTCCATGCACCTGCATTTTTCATTGTCTTATAAACTTTCTCATTCATATTCATACCTCCTGCATATTTGATTTTACACTCGCACAATCCTTTGATTGGCTCGTTGCTTTCATTTATTCTACGCCATACTGCTCATAGTATGTATCAATTGCCGCTTTTAATGTATCGTCTATCACAATCTTTCCCTTATATGGCTTATTGTATAAATGCTCTATGACCTCTTGCATGGTCACAATTGCAGTTGTTTTAAAGCCATATTTCTTTTCAATCTCTTTTAATGCAGATTGGCTGCCTTGTCCTCGCTCCATTCTGTCAACAGAAACAACCATTCCTACCACCTCTACATTTCCCCTTGCTTTGATAATGGGAAGCGTTTCTTCGATAGAAGTGCCTGCCGTTGTAACATCTTCAATAATCAATACCTTATCCTCGTCCGCAATGGGACTGCCAAGAAGGACGCCGACATCGCCATGATCCTTTACTTCTTTTCGATTCGAACAATATTTGATATCCTCATCATATAAATCGGCAATTGCCATAGTCGTGGCAACGCTTAACGGAATCCCTTTATAAGCAGGACCAAACAATATGTCAAAATCCAAACCAAATTCACTATGAATGGCTTCCGCATAGTATTCGCCCAAACGTTTTAAATGCACTCCTGTCCTATAAAATCCGGTATTCACAAAAAACGGTGTCTTTCTTCCGCTCTTTGTAATAAAATCTCCAAACTGCAATACCTGACAGTCAATCATAAATTCAATAAATTCCCGCTTATAGTATTCCATCTGATTCCTCCAACGCTACCTCTTTGCTCTCCAAATCATACCATACTTTTTTTTAAATGAAAACCTTATTTAAAATAATTCCTATCAAAACCTATTTCACGCATCCGATTAAACTCCGAATATCCTCTATTCCCTCTGCTTCCATAAAGGATTTAATTCCGGCAAGAATATCCATCGTTGCATATGGATTTGCAAAATTAGCCATGCCGACTGCAACCACACTTGCACCTGCCATGATTAGTTCCAATGCGTCTTCGTGATTCATTACACCCCCCATGCCAATAATGGGAACGTCCACCGCATTTGCCACTTGATAGACCATTCTAACGGCAACAGGGTGTATGGCAGGACCGGAAAGCCCGCCTGTTCGATTGGCAAGCGCAAAGTCACGTTTATAAATATCAATCTTCATGCTTGTTAATGAATTAATCAAGGATAATGCGTCCGCACCCCCCGCACACGCCGCTTTTGCGATTACGGTAATATCCGTTACATTAGGACTTAATTTCATAATCACCGGTTGCTTTGCCTTTTTTTTGATAGCCGCCGTAATGGCTTCCAATGCTTTAGGCTCCTGTCCAAAAGCAAGAGCACCCTCTTTTACATTGGGACAAGATACATTGATTTCTAATAAATCCACAGGCTCGTCAAAAAGACGTTCCACAACCTCTAAATAATCCCTTTCAGATTTTCCGCACACATTCACAATCACCTTCGTATCATATTGTTTTAAGAAAGGAATATCCCTTTCACAAAACAAATCAATTCCCGCATTCTGCAATCCGATTGCATTGAGCATTCCGCCATAGGTTTCCGCTACTCGCGGTGTCGGATTGCCCGCCCAAGCAATATTGGATACGCCTTTGGTCGTGACCGCTCCTAATTTATTTAAATCCACCAATTCTCCATACTCCATACCGGAACCAAACGTGCCGGAAGCCACCGTAATCGGATTGGAAAATTCAATACCTGCAATATCAACTGATAAATTCATGATAAAATTACCTCCTCAGCTAAAAATACCGGTCCTTCTTTACAAATCCGCTTGCGATTGATATTGCTGTGTTCATCTTTTTTCTCGGTATTGCACGTACAGGCAAGGCAAGCCCCGATTCCACAAGCCATGCGTTCTTCTAATGAAATCTGCGCTTCTATTCCTTTTTGCTTTGCATATTCCTTGACAGCTTTTAGCATAGGCAACGGACCACACGCATAAATGATGTCACCTTTGATATTATATTTTTGAATTGCATTCAGTACAGTTCCCTTAACACCTGTTTTTCCGTCCTCACTGGAAATATAAACAGGGGCTTGCGCTTCAAAGTCTTTTATTAAAAATGTTTCATCTCGAAATCCCAACACTATGCTCTTTTCTGCGTCCAGTTCCTTTGCCAATTGCAACATAGGAGGGATTCCAATGCCGCCTCCAATGACAATTGCTTTTTCTTTCTTTAATGGAAAACCATTTCCCAAAGGACCCATGACCGCAATAGTAGTTCCGTCAGACAAACCGGAAAATTCTTTCGTCCCGCTGCCTGCCACGCGATAAACCAAACGTAGCGTACCTGCTTTTTTATCAATTTCACAGATACTAATGGGTCTTGGCAATAATTTAGAACCATCCTTGCTAAACAAAGATACAAATTGCCCCGCTTTCGCCTCTTTTGTCATAGACGGCACACGAATTACCATGTTGTATATATCATTCGCCAATGGCTCTTGACTCACTATGTTTGCAATGATTTTTTCCATGCTTATGTTCCTTTCCCTATCTTATAGCCTACGACTTTCTCTACGAAGTTCTCTGCCTATATCGCTAATCATATCAAGCACCGCCTGCCTAGAGGCTTCTGCAAAATTTTCTTCTCCAAACCTCGCGTACTGTTCCTGTTGATATGCCGCAATAATTCCTCTTGAAGAATTCACAATTGCGCCTAAGCCATCCGGATTAAAATAATGTACCAAATCCTCCGCCTTGCCACCTTGCGCCCCATAACCCGGCACTAAAATATAGGTTTTCGGCATTAACTTACGCAAAATTTTTCCTGTTTCGGGATACGTCGCACCAACCACAGCGCCTACATTGCTATATGTATCGCCCATACACTGCTCGCCCCAAGCAGCAACCTGTTCTCCGACCATTTCATAAAGAGGTTTTCCATTTATCAATTGATCTTGAAATTCACCTGAAGAAGGATTCGATGTTTTGACAAGTACGAAAATGCCTTTGTTTTCTTCTTTACAAATATCAATAAAGGGTTGTACGCCATCAGAACCCAAATACGGATTTACGGTAACAAAGTCTTCATTAAAACTCGCATGATATTGATTTCCAATTTTAACCTTTCCCAAATGTCCTAAAGCATACGCTCCGGAGGTAGAGCCGATGTCGCCTCTTTTGATATCGCCAATCACAATCAAGCCCTTTTCTTTGCAGTATGCACAAGTCTTATGAAATGCTTTTAGCCCCTCCATGCCAAAGAGTTCATACATGGCAATCTGTGGTTTTACTGCAGGAATCAAATCGTAGGTTGCATCTATAATTGCTTTGTTAAACTGCCAAATTGCTTCGCTCGCACCCTCTAAATTTTCACCATATTGATCAAACGCTGTCTTTTGAATATGCTTGGGAATATAAGATAGCATAGGATCTAATCCTACCACGACAGGTGCGTTTAATGTTTCAATTTTGTTAATTAATTGATCAATCATGCTCATTCTCCTTCTAAGATTCCAAATATTCAACAAATAATTGAAATCATAGCTGTTCAAAATATTAAGAACGCCGAAGCGTTCTTGTGTTTTTTATTTATTCTACGCTATAATTCGGCGCTTCTTTTGTGATTTGAATGTCATGCGGATGACTTTCTTTTAATGATGCGGCTGATATTTTAACGAATTCCGCTTTTTCTTGCAAATCTTGAATTGTTTTAGAACCGCAATACCCCATACCGGAACGAAGCCCGCCCATCAACTGAAATACCGTGTCTTCCACTGTTCCTTTATAAGCAACCCTGCCTTCGACGCCTTCCGGAACCAGCTTTTTTGCATTCTCCTGGAAATATCTATCCTTGCTTCCGCATTCCATAGCGGAAATAGAACCCATTCCGCGATATACTTTATATTTACGCCCTTGATATAGTTCAAAATCTCCGGGACTTTCATCCGTTCCCGCAAACAAACTGCCAACCATGCATACGCTTGCACCTGCTGCCAATGCTTTGGTAATGTCACCTGAGTATTTAATACCGCCGTCTGCAACAATCGGAATACCTGCTTCTTTCGCAATCGTATATGCTTCCATAATTGCAGTCACTTGTGGCACACCGATTCCCGCGACCACACGTGTTGTACAAATGGAACCCGGACCGATACCGATTTTTACCGCATCCACTCCCATTTCAATCATGGCTCTCGTACCTTCTCTCGTTGCCACATTCCCTGCAATCACCTGTAAATCAGGATAAGTTTCTTTTACCTGTTTAAATGTACGCAATACATTTTCAGAATGCCCATGCGCCGTATCAATCACAATTGCATCTACCTTTGCATTTACCAATTCACCGACCCTATGTAAAATATCCGGTGTCACGCCGACTGCCGCCGCGCAAAGCAACCTGCCCTGTGAATCTTTTGCCGACTGTGGATATTTAATTTGTTTTTCAATATCCTTAATGGTAATCAGACCCTTTAAATTAAAATTTTCATCTACAATAGGAAGTTTTTCTTTTCTTGCCGCCGCTAAAATCTTTTTGGCTTCTTCTAAAGTAATGCCCTCTTTAGCGGTAATCAAACCTTGACTGGTCATGGATTCTCTGATATTTTTTGTATAATCTGTTTCAAACTTTAAATCACGATTTGTAATGATACCGACTAGCTTTCCATTATCCGTAATGGGCACGCCCGATATGCGATACTTAGACATTAAATCGTCTGCATCCTCTAAAGTGCAATCCGGCGAAAGGAAAAATGGGTCTGATATCACGCCATTTTCAGAACGCTTTACCTTGTCTACTTCATCTGCCTGATGTTCAATCGACATGTTTTTGTGAATGACGCCAATGCCACCCTGTCTTGCTATGGCAATCGCCATTCTGTGCTCTGTTACCGTATCCATTCCTGCACTCATCAAAGGAATCTGTAGCTTAATTTTCTTCGTTAAATTTGTTGTTAAGTCCACATCATTTGGAATCACTTCTGAATATGACGGAACCAAAAGCACGTCATCAAATGTAATTCCCTCGCCAATAATTTTGCTCATTGTTTTGTCTGCCTTTCCATTTGAATTCCCCCCATTAAAAATTCTTTTGCACTTTCATTACTCTTCGTACACGCACACAAATAAATCTAAATATTGCTCCCCATTTAATAAAAGCGGTACGCGAATGGCGGGAATATCTGATTTCATCTCCAAATCCCGTCCAATCGTGGCAATCGGAGGCGTAATATCAATAATCTTGCCTTGCGTGGAAAAAACCGTTGCCGTATTCCCCATAATCATGTTACTCAACTCATTCAACGCCGAACATGCCATTTCATCCAACTCCGTCACCGGCATACCGTACATCATTTTACTGGCAATATCTTTTGCAGTATCTACTCTCATTCCCAAAACTGCCTGCCCCATCATTTGACCCACAATGCCTACCGTAATGGTATATGTAGGACTTTCAAAAGAAAACTGCGCTATTGCAGGCTTGCCAACCGTCAGTTCTAACTGCGTGACATTTTTAAAAACATTAATGCTTGATAGCAAAAATGGATTGATATTGTTGATATCTAATGGTTTCTTTGTCATATCCAGCCTCTTTCTGATTCGATATTGCACGTCCCAATATTATAATATGAAATTTATTATACATGAATTATAAATATATATCAAATAAAAAGTAAAAAAAAATTACCCAAACTTTACGATTGGAAAAACAGATTTGTTATGCTATAATAAATAAAATTTATATACCCTCTCATTTCTGTGCATAAAATGAGAGGAACATTTGTCCAAAAACTTTTATATTGTTAAGCAGGAGGTGAAACAAGTGGAATGGCTTAAACACATGAACGATGCTCTTGCGTATATGGAAGACAATCTTGACGGCAAAATATCCTTTGAACACGCAGCACGACTTGCCTGTTGTTCACAGTACCATTTTCAACGGATGTTCTCTTATATCATCGGAGTGCCATTGTCAGAGTATCTACGCCGTAGGCGGCTTACCAAAGCGGCTCTTGATTTGCAAAACGGTGACAAGGTCATTGACGTAGCTCTACGTTATAACTATGAGTCGCCGACTGCGTTCAATCGAGCGTTTCAAGCTGTGCATGGCATATCACCGTCAGCCGCACAAAAGCCAAATACAAACCTCAAAGCCTTTCCTCGTGTCAGCTTTCAAATAACGGTTAAAGGAGTAAAAGAAATGGATTATCGTATTGTTAAAAAAGACACATTTAGAATCGTAGGAGTACGAACGCATAACCCTGCGGACGTTGAGGAAAGTTTCAAGTGTATTCCGATTTTTTGGCAGGAGGTACATCAAAGCGGTGTCATCCCCAAAATTGCAAGTTTAATGAACGCTGAACCGATGGGCATACTTGGAGTATCAACTTGTGCCCAGGGGTGTACTTGCAAACTTGAATACGGTGTTTCTCCATGCAACGCAGATGATACAGATGGTTATTATTATATTGCTGTATCTACTGATAAACCCGTGCCTAAGGGTATGTTCGAATATACCGTCCCCGCGTGTACATGGGCAATTTTTCCCGGCTCCGGCAGTCCGGAAAGTATTGCCGACCTACAGAAACGCATATTCAGCGAATGGCTACCTACTTCGGGATATGAATGGGCGCATGCACCTGATGCGGAAGTTTATTTGAATGATGACCCTGTAAACATGAAATATGAAGTCTGGATGCCTGTTATAAAAAAATAAACCAAGTATCAACGAGGGGGGTGTATTGAATGAACTGGGAACCATGGACAGGATGCTATAAAGTCAGCGACGGTTGTACGTATTGCTATTATTATGGACCGCATTCCAAGCGTTATGGTCAAAATTCTGTGCAAAAAACCGATGAATTTGATAAACCCCTCGCAAAAACCGCCAAGGGCTTATTCAAGATACCGAGCGGAAAGATTGTCCCCACTTGCTTTGCCAGCGATTTCTTTATTCCTGAAGCAGACAAGTGGCGCACCGAGGCGTGGAATATGATAAAACAACGCCCCGACCTTGAGTTTTTGATTTTGACAAAACGCATTGACCGATTTCTTGTTTCGCTTCCGTCCGACTGGGGCGATGGCTATGATAACGTGAATATTGGTTGCACGGTGGAAAATCAAGCGTTAGCAGATGAACGACTGCCGTTATTTTTGTCTTATCCTATGAAA
>Ga0082212_10012951_pt1 | contig 10465 bp, 9 predicted proteins | sample TergutNt197P3_FD_71548 | JGI IMG/M metagenome (GOLD analysis project Ga0082212, IMG submission 71548) | Neocapritermes taracua P3 segment gut microbial communities from Petit-Saut dam, French Guiana - Nt197 P3 | ecosystem: Host-associated > Arthropoda: Insects > Digestive system > Gut ...
AGCCTGCCTTTTTATCGAAAAAGGTACGGTAAAAAACCATATTACCTCAATTCATAACAAAACAGGCATCAAGAACAGGACTGAATTGGCGGCGCGTTATGTTGCTGAATATCAGCAAGTCATAACAGTTGTTACTAATATGCCAATGGCAGATGAAACAGACCCGCAGGCGAAAATTTTTGCAAAGTTAAAACTGGTAGGTCTTTGCGGCTTGCCGGAGATTATTTGGCTCAGGCTTCTTGGACACCCATTTGTGATTGGCCGGTTTGATGCTATTGTCGGAAAAAAACAAAGTGATTTTGAATTTGAAAGTTCTACAAAGGCAGTAAGCCGCCGCCATGCCTCAATTGAGTATACTAAAAAGGGTATTTTTGTTGTAGATTTAGAATCGCGTGTCGGTACTTTTATAAATGGAAGCAGAATTACCCCCGGCGAGTCACATTTGATTAAGAATGGTGATCGCTTGTCCTTTGGTAATGCAGGCGCAGATTATATTTTAAGTACTGACGACTTCTAATTAATTGTTTTGTCTTTTTGAGAGTTCTGCTCCCAGAATCGGTTTTGGGGTGGCGGAGCTCTTTTTCTATTTTCGTTCTCGGGTATGTCTGCGAATGTGACTGGAGTCATAGCTTTCCTAACTTTGAATGTGACTGGAGTCATAGTTTTTGAAACTTTTTTTGTGACTGGAGTCACAATGGTATTGACATTTATGGGTAAATATATCTATAATAGTAACAATATGGAATTTATTGTTATATAATCATCCGGAGTAGAATAATTGATGATGAAATCAGCTAATAAAAATAATAGAGCCACATTTAATGCGGTCTTATTGGCAGCCTTTGGAGTATTATTTCCTGTATGTATAGCTCAAAGCGCAGCTAATATTTATGGTTTGCTATTTTTAGCAGGCTGTGTCTTATTTTTTCACTACATAGTTGAGATGCTGAGTGGTGCATATGCATGGAGGATAATTCTCCTGGTTTTTTTGTTTTTAACATATCTTATCTTTTGCTTTTTCTGCGCAGATTGGGTTGCTATTTTACTACTCCCGTTTCTCTTGTGCTATCATCAAATAATCAATTATAAGCGAAAAGCCGGATGGCTCATAATTGCCGGGATCTCTGTTCTTCTTTACTATTTTTTTATGATCAGAGAAATATATGAACCAGGTTTCAATGCCCAAATATCTCAATCTGTTATCGTTATGATTATTTCAATCGGCTGCATTTTGTTTTTTGCCCTTATGGAAAAATATAAGGAGATGATGCACAAGATCGAAGAATTACAAGGCGCTGTGGCTGAGAATGATTTTTTGGAAAAAAACTTCAGTAAAAAGTTGGCTTCGCAACAAGATATTGCCATTCAAAATGCCCGCTTTGAGGAAAGGGAAGCCCTCAGTATCAATATCCATAATGCAATAGGACATACGATCACATCGGCGATCCTCGACCTGGAAGCTGCGGAGGATCTATATACCATTTCCCCGGAAAAGTCGATGAAAAAGGTTTTGCAAGCCAAAGGAAAAATTTCCCATGGATCGGATTCTATTCGCAGAGCCATTAGAATGTTGGATCCCGAGAATGAAACAGCTGCTATATCCGATCTCATATCTTCATTGCGCTTATGTGCCGAACAGTTTGTCTCAAGTACGACATTGAATTTAAGGCATAATTTGAATGAGACATCCTTCGAGATGAACGTTCCCAAGAGACACATTGAATTCTTGTGCGGGGCTTTAATGGAATTATTATCAAATACCTCAAGATATGCTAGGGCAACGAATATCACTATATTGTTGTCATGTGATAATAAAAATATTAAGCTGATCGTTTCAGACAACGGAACTGTATTTACGTTGCTTTCGGATCATGAAAAACAGATCAAATTGTCTGCAGGTTATGGTCTCAAAAAGATCGAAAAGCATATCCGCAGTTTGGGTGGAGAATTTGCTATACGATCTGAAGGTGATTTTACAGTTGAAATAACGATTCCAATTGCAGAGGATGGTGATAGGGATGGATAAACTGAAAGTTTTTGTCGTTGATGACGAAAAGGATGCCAGGGAAAATCTGGAAGTTATTTTAACCATGCGAGGAAATTTCGATGTGGTTGGCACCGCCTCTAACGGTGAAGAGGCTCTTGCTGCATTAGAGGTTGTAGATGCCGACATTGCTGTTATTGATCTATGTATGCCGGTCATGAGCGGAGCGCAGCTCATACGTGTCCTAAAGGCAAAATATCCGGAGATGAAAAAATTGGTTTTTACGGCTCATTTTGATGAGAAAAATTTTGCCGAGGCTATTATCAACGGTGCGGATGCTTATATAATCAAAGGTATCGCAGCCAAGCTCCTGGATGCAATAAATTTGCTAATGCACGGGCAAAGTATTTTCGATAGTAGGGTCGTGGAATGGATTCGCAAGAGCATTGTTCAGCCCGCTGAAGGCGAGATAATCAGCAGTGAGATATTGTTCAATAAATTGGCATATCGGGAAATTTCTGTTTGCGAAAAATTGGCTGATGGTCTAAGCAATGCTGAAATAGCCAAAGAACTTTTTATTGCAGAGAGTACAGTCAGAAATTACATATCTTCGATTTATGGAAAAACAGGGATCCATGACAGAGCAGCTCTTGCTGTCGCCTTGCAGAAATCATTGAGGATCCGGCTCAAATAATTTAGTAGCATGCGGGAATAGTGTATGAAAAAGAAACGTGGAATATCAGCTATCTCTTATATAAAAGGAAACAAATTCAGAGTATTTTTATTAGTACTTGGATTTGGTATATTTATTACCATGAATTATGGATCGGCAATCATAATGGATTCTTCTGTATTGAGAACAACTGACTCGATTATGCGTCAGTCGAATAAATTTCAGATTATAGAAAATAGTCAAAATATCTCAGCGGATTTTGTTGATTTCTTTCAGCATGAAGAAAAAGTTGAACATATTTTCCCCTGTGATATTATTAATACTCATTTTAATATTATAATTGTCCCTAAAATAAACTTGCAAGTCGGTTATTTGGTTGGCAGAGAGAATGTGCAAACGATAATGGATCATGTCGGAGCTTATATGATATCCGGAGAGCTGCCAATCAAGGATAAGCAGGTAATCGTCGATGAATTATATGCAAAAAATCAAAATTTACAGCTTGGTGATCCTCTAAAAAATGACCGGTATGATCTAGAGATAGTTGGGATATTGAGGAGCGATTGTTATTTGATGGTAGGTGTAAGCGAATTTGCCAATGATTCAAACTGCGTCTTAGTGCTTTCATCCGGCAAAGATATTGACTATAGACAGAGATTAGAGAGTGCCGGTTTTGATACAAGTAGCCTGATTATAGTGGACAGTGTTTCCAGGAAAAATAACATAAAAAGATATACTGATTCGGCAAATGAAGTTTCTGATTTAATTAAGGCTATCTCGGCGCTGGTTATTATGATCTGCTTGATGGTTATGTTCAATATGTATTTGAAAGACCGGTGTGCCGAATGGTGTTATTATTATGTTATTGGTTTTTCTAAATTAGATATTTATCTGTCTGTATTGTGGGAACTTTTGTTTACAGTGGCCGCTTCAGTTGTTCTGGGGATCTTGGGGATTTTGCTTGTATTCTTTTTAGCAAAATATCTTATTTTATTTCCCTTTGGCTTCAAAGCGATTTTATTGTTACCGGATCAAGGCTTAAAAAGTTTGGTTTACATATGGCTGATGTTTGCTCTTCTTCAGCCAATTATTTATTTTAATCTGCAAAAAATCGATACCATTGATACTATGGAGGAAGAATTTATTTAAGAACGGAGGCGAGAAGGTGTTTTGCCTGAAAAATTTAACTTTGATTTATAATATTAATAAATCAGAAAAAGTCTTTGCGATAAAAAATGTGAATCTTTTATTGCCTAATCAGGGTCTGATTGGTATTATCGGTCCCTCCGGCAGCGGTAAAACGACGCTTATGTACTGTCTCTCTACGCTCAAGGAGCCTACCTCGGGTGAAATATGGTATGAAGGAAAGATGTTGAAGGATTATAGCAGGCAGGAAAGGGAGAACCTGCGGCGAAAGGAATTTGGCTTTGTTTTTCAACGCCATTTTTTGATTCATTATATGAACGCATTAGACAATGTAATTGCCGCGTCATTGGATACCCAATCGGAAACTCTTGTCCGTGGGAAAACATTGCTTTTTGATTTAGGCATCAAACAATCCGAAATATATCAGCGACCGGCTCATCTTTCCAGCGGGCAAAGGCAAAAGGTCGCCGTTGCTCGAGCCATGATCAATTCGCCTAAAGTTATTTTTGCCGACGAACCCACATCATCACTTGATCATGATAATGCAAAGCTGGTCATGAATGTGTTAAAAGAATATGCCAAGCAGCAGTTGGTTTTAGTGATCACCCACGATATGTCTATAATAAAAGATGCTGATGGCAGAATTCAGATGTGGGACGGATGCATCAGTGATACCTACAATATCAGCTCAGGTGAAGTTATATGTTAAGGCCCTTTGATGCACGCTACTATATCAGTAAAAATAGACTGCGCACAATAGTTTTGATAATTCTTATTTCTATGATAGCTATCTGTTATGTAGGGGGGCTGTACATTGCCAGTCCTTTTTATGAAGAGCTGAATACTATTGATGTATATAAAAATTTTGCTGTTGTGATCCTCAAAAAGTATGGGAGCGTGCGGGAATATACAGAATTGTCTGCCTTTGTCGCGGACAAAACTTCCGGCATAGGTCAGCATATACCTGTCAGGTATTATACCGAAGCTGAAAATATAAGTAGTGCCCAATTTTATATCACAAACCAGTATATGTTTTTTAAGACATTAATTGGAGTCCCCGGCGGTGCACCTATGCCGGTTTTTCTCAACCCGGAGGATTTTGCGACCTTTAATGATCTTATCAAATTGATGCCTGAAGGTACTATACTGGATGATGGCAAACTGGTAATGAGCGAAATATTCAGAATCAATATGAATCTTGAAATCGGAGATATTGTGGAAAACGACTATGAAATGGTAGTAGGATTTAACCAAAGCTGCGAGCTGGCTGATACATATATTGCTAAAGGATATACCTATTTTCGCGTGGATTCCACCTATACAGCCGATAGCGTTATGCTTCTCAGGGAAAATATTTATGATACCGCTGTTTCAATCGACAATTTTAATCGGGCTCTCAAACAGGTAAAAGAAAGATTCCCTTCTTTTCAAATCATTGATTATCAGCAGAGAAAGGAGATCGTATATGAAAAATTCTCCGCATTTCGGACTATTCTCTTTATAATCTCTTTAGTAGTAGCCCTTGTTCTGGCTGTCACGATCAATGCCATTTTTGCAGGGGAATACGAAAAAAGGAAGTTTGAGTTCAGTTTATACAAAGCAATCGGTTTTTCCCTGAGAGAGATCACTGTAAAGGTTATCAAAGAGATTTTTATGATCCAAAGTATGGGGGTGATGCTGGGGATATTACTTGCCTTGATAACTGTTTTTTGTCTCAATAGGTTTGTCTTGCCAAATCAAGGCCTAAAGCTCGCATACTATTCTATCGAAGCAGTCATTGGCACCCTTCTTTGCGCAATGATCATTTTAATAACTTTGATTTCTGTTCAGATTATTAGAGTTAAAAAATGTGATGTTACGAATTTTTGATTGTTTGATTGTCTTTCTCTTGAAAAATTGTGAAGGATATGCTATACTAGCTATTATTAACTTACACCCGAGTAGTGTGGATAAAAAAGAATTTCGTTCAATAGTTTTCGCGAAGCGAAAAGTTACCTGCATTCTGATTTCTGAATACTGAATTCTGAATACTTGCGATCAAAGACCGCATTAGTAAGGGGGACAGTACGCTAGAATGAAACGAGAATTTATAGCAACCTCTGTATTTGACAGGAGATGGAAGGACTTATCTCTATCAGATGACAATTTACAGGCGCTCCAAAATTTCATCATGAGAAATCCTTCCGTTGGTGATGTGATCGTCGGAACAGGCGGAGCAATCAAGATAAGATACCCCTTACCGGGCAAAGGTAAAAGTGGTGGTGTTAGGGTAATTTTTGTAGACTTGGCGCATAAGGAGAGAGTATACTTACTATTGTGCTATACAAAGAGCGAACAAGATAATTTGACAGACGCGCAAAAGAAGCAGCTCGAATCATTAATCAAAGTCATGAAGGAGGAGTCATAGCTATGGATAAAGAACTTTTTAATGATCTAATGGCTTCTTGTAACGAGGCTATTGAACATGGGAAGGGCAATATTGAATTGAGATCAGTGATGATAGAAGTGTCTGATGATGAAATATCTATTTACAGCAAGTATCAAAAGTTGTCGGATAACGCAAAGCAGGCAATACACATTATCCTTGATGAGATGCTACAAGCACAGCCAAATTGATATTTTAAGCCATTTGTCATTTTCGACAGATGGCTTATTTTTTATGGCAATAAAAAACTGGAGAAAGAGATAATACCCAGGAACGGAAGGAAGCACTGAAGAATATTACCACGGAGTCTATCCCTAACTCCGTTTCCTCTGTGGATAAATGGCTCACAAATTATACAGCGTAATCAATATTGACAATATAAAGTATAATTGTTATGATATAAATATGGAAAAATCCACTATTATTTACAAATGATACTAGGATGGTATTGATTTTGACATTTTTTAGCGTATGTCAGTATCAAGATTTATTAGGTAAGAGTACAGAGAAATATAATATTTTTGATTAATACCAGTAAGAACGCATTATATATATTTAGGAAAGGAAAGTATGATAAGGCTTGCACCCTTATTATGCAAGGGAATTGAGCATGAAGAGAGAATTCGTTTACGATGCTTTTATCAGCTATCGCTATGCAAATCCTGATAAAGCTATCGCGGTAAAACTGCAGAAGCTGTTGGAAAAGTACAATCCGCCGGCTTCGATAAAATCAGGGAGAGGCTTCAAGAAATTACGCCTTTTCAGAGATGAAACCGAGCTGTCCGCAAGCCCCAATCTGAGCGAAGATATTAAAGCTGCTTTGCAAAATTCCCGTTTTCTAATTGTCCTATGCTCCAAAACGATCAGCCAATCTGATTGGTGCCTCCAAGAAATCAACTATTTCAAAGAACTGCACGGCGGCAGCACTGATAACATCATAACTGTATTGACCGAGGGGGATCCCTCCGATGGCTTCCCGCTTGAATTATCCACAAAAACCCGCACGGTTACAGCTGAAGATGGTACGATACATATAGAAACCATAAATATAGAACCACTCGTTGCCAATATCTCGGCAGCAACAGAAAAAGAGTCTTTGAAAAAATTAAAGCGGGAATACTTGCGTATTGTCGCGCCTTTATTGGGCTGCGGTTTTGACGATTTATATAAACGCAATCAAAGAAGGCTTGTTCGACGCATAATTACTGTTGCTACCGCCTTAGTATTATTTTTGGCAGGATTTGGGACATATAGCAGCGCTATGGCTTATCAAATAAGCACCCAGAGAGATCAGCTTGAGCAAAAAACTACTGAGCTCGAATCTAAGACGGTAGAGTTGAACGAAACGAATACAGAACTAAGCCAGAAAAATGACGAGCTGGATTCGGCAAATTCTCAGTTAGAGCAAACAAACGATGACTTAGAACAGACTAATATAGATCTTGCCGCAAAAACTGCTGAAGCTGAAGAGAACTTGGTCTATGCAAATGCGCAAAAGGCGGAGGCGGAGAAAAATCTGGAATACGCGAATCAGCAAAAGGTTGAGGCAGAACAGAACTTGGAATATGCCAATCAGCAAAAAGCCGAAGCCGAAAGAAATCTTGTATATGCGAACGAACAAAAAGAGCTGGCAGAAATCAATGAAGCAAACACTAAAAAAGCAAATTATGAGTTAAGAATCAAAACTTCAGATATTTTAGCAACACAAGCTCAAATGTATTTAGACGATGACTATAGGGTAGACGCAATAAAGGCTGCTATTGAGGCGCTACCAGCTGACGAAAATGATGATTTGCCTGTGAATACTACAGCCGAATATATACTCTCACAAACGGCTCTGGTATACACAGATGCTTTTCGCCTAATGCGCCAATTTGTTGATACCTCTGGATATATTGCTGGATTGAAGTATTGTAATGATGGATCCAAGCTGCTAGCATATGATACAAGTAATAATATCTATTTAATTGACACAGATAATAATAAAGTTACAAAAACATACTCGGTTGTCAATGATTTTCATGTCATAGCAACAAGCAGCGAAATTATTGATATCGTGATGGAAGATGACTATGCATATATTCTTTATTCCGGTGGTTTGGCCTGCATAAACCCTATTGCTGAAACCATATGCTGGTATGTTAACGGGTTATCCTCTGCTGATATGATAAAAACAAACCGCTCTTCTGATATAATAGCAGTAAAAACACGTCACGCAATTTATTTCATAAACAAAAATGGTGTATTATTAGAGGAATTTTCGGAAACTGAATATTCCGAACCTTTTTATTTTCTTGATGATATTATCTGGTTTTCTTATTTAGACAAATATGTCGCATTTGTTGACGAAAGTGGATGTTTATATATTTGTACAGAAGATTTTTCTGATGATACCAAGCAATCTTTATTACGGATCGATCCATATAAAAAAACAGTTGATACTTATAGCCTTAATTTAGACAACTTATTGTTTATGGCAGAACTGGATGATAATATCATAATCAGCAGTGGCACAAAATACGAGGGAAAAATTGTTTGCTATAATAAAAGCGATTTAAAGGTCAAATGGGAAACTGAATATGACAGTGGGAAGGAATATCTTTCAAAATATGTTTTTAATAGAATCATAAGGTACAATTCTGTAAAACTAATATCAAGTGAAGAAGAACAGAGGGTGCTGGATGTGATATGTGTTATTTCCGGCAGTAATATAGTAAGTGTAGATTATAAAACCGGAGATTTAGTGACAAGTTATAATGCTTCTTCCGCTATAAAAGGCTTATGTTATACGACCAGCAGCGGGTTTTGGGCTATTGGTGCTGATGGGCTTTATTTATGTAGCGTATATAGCATTTCTTTTGATAGTTATTTTCCATCTTCTTTCCCTAGTTCAAACGAGTATATGGCTTATGGTGATGGTGGTGGTGATAGATTTGCATTGGCAGGGAGAAATTCCTCCCGAATCGACATCTGTAAAATTGTTAAAGGAGATAACATAGTTGAGCTTGTTGGCTCAGATTCTAATGGCTATGATTTCTTTACAGAAAATAGTTACGGGGTAATAGCTTATTTTGATGATAACCCTAAAAACAATACAAAATCTGTTAAAGTTTATGATACAAATAAGCAGGAAAAAAATGCAGAAGTCTTTTTGGATAATGATGTTATTTGCCTAAAATTTGTTAATGCTGACAATTTAGTAATATGTGATAGAGAAGGCAGCATGTTTTTATATGATATTAGGGGTCGTTTGCTGAATCAGATGAATTTAGTAAACGGAATCACTGACTATTTTCAGCTATCATATGCTTATATTAGTTTTTATAAATCCTCAACATTGGTTTCAAATAAAAGCAACCGTTTTATTTACCAAATATTGGGATATGTAATTTACATAGATATTACATCCAGTAAACTTAATATTGAAAAGATTATTGCTTGCCCCGAAACTGATGCTTATTCTTCAGATCATCTAGTACAATCAAACTTTGAGATATGTGCATGTGTGGAGGAGGTGTTTGTTGATAATAAGCAAGATAAGGGTGAATATCTGCATAGCAAAATCAGGTATGTTAACAAATACGATGAAGTTTTTTATGTACTTGATGGAGAAAATGAATTTACATATAATGGTGATGATGTGTCAGATTTATCGATCTCCAGCAATGGAGAAATTATTGCCTTCATAAAAACTAACGATTATGTAGGCGTTTATTCAACAAAAGATAAATCACTCCGCAAAATCAAAATTTCGGCAGGTGATGCAATTCCAAAATTTGCTACTATCTCTCCGGATGATAGGTATTTACTTGCTCTGTGTCATAACGGCAGCATAATTAGATATTCCTTAGAGGATTTAAGTGTATCTGATCAAATTAAGACTGAGTTCGATATGTCTTTACCTTTTTTATTACCACCCAATGTTGATTTTAAGTTTATTGATGATAATGAAGTCACTATATCGTTCGAGTTTTACACTATATTCATTAATTATGAAACCATGGAGGTTAGAGCAGAAATGGATTATAATTATGTCGGATTTATGCCTTCGTCAAGAAAAATCATAACAAGTAAGTATAATATCGAAAGTAAATGCCGTATATTGAATTATTATAAGTACCTTACCACCGAAGAATTAATTGAATCAGCAAAACGCTTCGCCAACATAGAGTAGGCACTACCTTATGGAGGGAATGACATGAAGAGAGAATTCGTTTACGATGCTTTTATCAGCTAT
>Ga0082212_10012952_pt1 | contig 10465 bp, 6 predicted proteins | sample TergutNt197P3_FD_71548 | JGI IMG/M metagenome (GOLD analysis project Ga0082212, IMG submission 71548) | Neocapritermes taracua P3 segment gut microbial communities from Petit-Saut dam, French Guiana - Nt197 P3 | ecosystem: Host-associated > Arthropoda: Insects > Digestive system > Gut ...
AAGGCACGTTAGTCATTGTCGAAGTTATTTTTGTCGCTTTGGAAAAACATGCTCAGAAAGTGGGCGACAGATTCGTCAGAACAGCACGCGGAGGTATTATCAAAAACAGCGCGGGAAGCGTGGCATCGTCTATTTTCTTTGCACAAATCATTTTGATGGTGGCGCTGTTTCCCATTTTTTCGTTCCAAAAGGTAGAGGGCAAAATGTTTTCGCCTCTCGCTTTTACGTTGGGTTATGCCTTGCTGGGTTCGCTGATTTTATCGCTGACGTATGTACCTGTGATGTGCAAACTGCTGCTTAACAAACCGTTTAAGGAAAAAACTACGCTCATAAGCCGTTTTTTCATACAATTATTATATAAAACATATCAGGTGGCCACCCGCTACCGTAAAGGCGTTATCATCGGTTTTTGCGTGCTATTGACAATCTGCGTCGCGCGGTTTTACTTTTGGGGAACAGAGTTTATTCCTCAAATGAACGAAGGAGCGATTTATATCCGCGCCACACTGCCCAACAGCGTGCATTTGGTCGAATCGGTACGTATCACCAAAGAGATGAAACGCAAACTGCAAACATTCGATGAAGTGGAGTTTATACTGTCGCAGACAGGTCGTCCAAACGATGGAACCGACCCTACCGGCTTTTTCAATATCGAATTTCATGTACAATTGAAAAACGAACGACAATGGCGCCGCCACATCAAAAAAGGTGTCTTGATTAAAGAAATGGAACAGATGTTAGACGTTTACCCCGGTATCATTTTCGGCTTCAGCCAACCCATACAGGATAATGTAGAAGAATATGTAGCAGGCGTAAAAAGCTCGCTTGTCATCAAAATCTTTGGCGACGACCTGTATCAATTGGAAAAACTTGCCGATCAAACAGCAGCCGCCATCAAAAATATTCGCGGCATAGAGGAGATAAATATTTTCCGTAGTATTGGATTGCCCGAACTGCAAATCAAACTAGAAGAATCGCGCATGGCGCGTTATGCCGTTTCAATGGCCGATGCACAGGCCGTCATCGAAATGGCCATCGGCGGAAAAGCCGCCACCAAATTTTACGAAGGCGAACGGATTTTTGACGTGCTGCTGCGCTTCCAAAAAGAATACCGAGACGACGAGGATAAAATAGGTAATATCCTTATCCCGACGATGGACGGAAAATATGTTCCACTGAAAGAAATAGCTGACATATTTTTCATCACTGGCCCTACGTTTGTTTACCGCGAAGGCAGTAGCCGCTATGTCGGCGTTGGTTTCAGCATTCGCAACCGCGACTTGGGTTCGACTATTGCCGAAGCGCAAAAACGGGTTTCCGAAAACGTACAGCTGCAGAGTGGTAACAAAATCGTCTGGGCAGGTGAATTTGAAAGCCAGCAACGCGCCACCGCGCGCCTGTTGGTCATTGTTCCTGTTGTAATCTGTCTGATATTGTTTTTGTTATACCTCAATTTTGGCACTGTTAAAGACACGCTGATTGCTGCAAGCGCCATTCCTTATGCGCTGATTGGTGGATTTATTTCTCTATGGGTGACAGGCACAGTATTCGGTATCTCTGCAGGCGTTGGCTTTATCATTCTCTTCGGTGTTACATCCATCAATAGCATCCTGCTTATTTCTTTGATGAAAACGAAGATGCGTGAGATGCGGAACCTCCGTCAAGGCATCGACCAAGCTGTACGTGAACGCCTGCGCCCCATCATGATGGTTGCCTTGATGGGTTCGATTGGTCTGTTGCCCGCCGCTCTGTCCTCAGGCATGGGTTCGGAAGTACAAAAGCCGTTGGCAATTATGATAGTAGGTGGTATTATTATCTGTATGATACTGTCGTTCACCGTGCTTCCGCAGATATTTTATTTTGCATACAGACGGGAAAAAAACTCTTAGACTTATGATAAGTGTCCCCATTTGTCGGATTAGAAATAGCTGGAATTGTCGTAGCAGTGGGTGCATACACACTCTTTAGGTAATCCGATAGCTTTAATCAGGTCTTCTAAGGTGTTGAATTTAAGCGTTGTGATATTCAATTGTTTGCGGATACTATCTACCATTAGGTTATAATGTTCCGAGCCTGTTGTGGCAAATTTTTCGATATCTCGTTCGTCGTCGCCGTTTTCAAGTTCCATGATAGTTCTACGGGCAATCAGTTCTAACGGCGATTTGGAGGCTGAGAATCCGACAAAGGGACATGAAAACAGGATGGGAGGACAACAAACGCGCATGTGCGCCTCTTTTGCGCCATATTTATAGAGAATAGTAACATTATCACGTAATTGAGTGCCACGTACGATAGAATCATCGCAAAAAATAACACGTTTGCCTTCTAATAATTTTCTATTGGGTATGAGTTTCATCTTAGCGACTAAATCCCTGACTTTTTGGGTGGGCGGCGTAAAACTGCGCGGCCATGTAGGCGTGTATTTTACGATTGCTCGGCGGTACGGTATTTGTTTGCCCTCTGCATATCCTAACGCCATGCCAACGCCCGAATCGGGGATGCCGGACACATAGTCAGCCTCGGTCTGGTCGTATTGTCCCATGTTCATGCCACATGCGTATCTTACAAAATCGACATTCTTCCCTTCATACGTTGAAACGGGATAACCATAGTAAACCCATAGGAAAGAGCATATTTGCATTTTGCTATTCGGTTTGCGCAGTTGGGTCATACTATCGGCTGTCAGCATGACGATTTCACCCGGGCCTACATCATATACTAATTCATAATCGAGGTTCGGGAAGCCTGCGGGTTCGCTGGATGCTACATAAGAGCCTTCTTTATGCCCGATCAAGATGGGCGTCCGTCCGTATTTGTCTCGTGCAGCGATGAGGCCGACTTCTGTCAATAGTAATAGCGAGCAAGAACCAATAATTTTATTATACACATTTTCAATACCTTCCACAAAAGTAGCGCCTTCGGTAATGAGCAAAGCCACTAACTCAGTAGGATTACTGTTTCCCGAGCTAAGTTCTGAAAAATGAAACCCTTTGATTAATAAATCTTTTTCTAGCGCTTCTAAGTTATTGATTCTGGCTACAGTGACGATGGCGAATTTACCCAAGTGCGTATTCATAAAAATAGGCTGCGGGTCGTTATCGCTAATGACGCCGATGCCGGAATTGCCTTTAAATTTATCTATGCTGCTTTCAAAGCGGCTCCGAAAATACGAGTTTTCAATGTTGTGAATCGAACGGAAAAAAGTACCGTTATCCAACGTTGTTAGGCCGCCGCGACGTGTTCCCAGGTGCGAATTATAATCTGTTCCGTAAAATAAATCCTTGATACAAGAAGATTTAGATATAGCGCCGAAAAAACCTCCCATGAATGTATTGTTTAATTGATGCAACAAAAATACAAATAAAAAATATCTTCACAAATTTATTGGAAGTTCTCTTATAATTTCCGAAATGCTAAGGGGGAGAAGCCGGTATTTTTTTTGAAAAACTTGCCAAACGTGGATTGGTCGGAGAAATGAAGTTCATCGGATACTTGTTGGACGTTTATCCGCGGGGTTTTCAACATACTTTTGGCCTCAATGATCAGCGCCTCCTGAATCCACTGGCTGGTCGACTTCCCGCTTTGTTCCTTTAAGATGGAGGTCAGGTATTGGGTGGTGATACACAGTTTGTCGGCATAGAATTTTACATCATGGTATTTCATGCAGTTATCTCTTAATAAATTCTGGAAATCAATGAATAACTCTTCTTTGCGCGTTAAGGACGCGGTTATGTAATGCTCTTTCTTACATAAATAATAATCGCCTAAATCAAGAAAAAACATTTTTAATGCCACGTTAATTGTTTCTTTATAAAACAGATGCGTCGGCTTGTGTATCTTATTTTTCACGTAATTAAGACTTTCAGATAATTTTTGATACTCGTTAGCGTCGAAAACCGTGAGCGGGTCTTTTTTGAGTTGCATATACGAGATGACAACCGGCAGTTGTTGATTTGAAAAGGATAAGGTGGTGATGTATGATTTCGAGATAGCCAAAACCCATCCTGACAGGTTGGCGCCTATTTTTGTGAAAAAGGTGATATGCGTGGGCATGATAAAAACAATCGAATTTTTACTAACCTGATGGGTGACATAGTCCATTTGTATTTCCAGTTCGCCGGTGGTAATACCGATGAACAGCAAGGTGTCGAAACGAGATGGGTTCAATGGCAGCAAACATTTTAGATTATCTAAAGAAGTATGATCAAACTCCAAAATCATCACCTCGTTCTGGAAATTATCATAAGAAGTCGCGGCTTCTTTTAACATGGATACGGTTTGGGGAAAATCTTGCAACATGACGTTTTTTTTGTACTTTTGAGGCGGCAAATATAAGAACAAAATTTAATATGTTTTCTTTTTGAAGATTTTATTTTCTGTTTTTTCCAAATTTATTATTATTTAACATATAGTAGTTCGATATTGACCAATTATGTAACAACATGCACCTTTTTAGTTTACTTTATTCTACTGACCTTTGCAGCGGTTTTTGAAGTAAAAATGAATTTAAAGGCTCATATCACAACTACGACGATTCAGTTATTTTCGCGTAACGGGATTAAGCGTGTCAGCATGGACGAGGTGGCGCGCAAAGCCAACGTGTCGAAACGAACGTTGTACGACATTTTTGAAGATAAAGAAGCGCTGTTGATTGCAGTGCTAACGAAGATTTACGAGCCGCTAATTGAACAATTGGCATTGTTAGAGAAACAATCGGAAACGGCGCTAGAAATGATTTTATTGTGCAACGAAAAAATGATGGAAAAGCCTACCTGGTTATGTGAAGATTTCGTGGAAGATTTAAAGCGTTTTCCAAAAGCATATCAGATTATTGTAGAAGGCAAACAGTCCTTTTTAACGAAGTGGATCGAGTTATTGAAACGGGGTGAAAGAGAAGCCGTTTTTATTACCGACGTCAACTATGGTCTTATCTCGTTAATGGTAGAACAACAATTCAACAATACAGAGCCTACGGAATTGTTTACGAAATATTCGCATCGGGAAGTGCATGATACATTTTTTTATATTTTTTTGCGTGGCATTTGTACCGATACAGGAAGAGCTATCTTAGAAAAATTTGCTTTAAAAAAGAGATATCAGCACGGCTATAACAATATACTGAACAACTAATTGACAAATACACAACATATTATAAATTTAAATAGTGCATCTAATGAAAGTAAGAATGAAATTTCTCCCTATGATCCTGTTTTGGGGAATTTGCGGGTCAGCCTTTTCGCAGCAAACAGGCGATAAGGTGTTGCGTCTCTCGTTGTCAGAAGCGCAGAGCTATGCGGTACAGAATAACAAAAATGTTCTGAACGCCGGACTTTCGGTGTCGGAAGCGCAGAAAAAGACGTGGGAAGTCATATCAGCTGGTCTGCCACAGGTAAACGCAACCGTTGACTATTCAAACATGATGGGCTTTAAAATGTCGTTTGCCGGGATGAATATTCCCTTGCAGCCTACGAGCAACTTTCAGACAACGGTTTCCCAGCTGCTTTTCAACGCGAGTTACTGGGTAGGTATAAAAATGTCGAAGATCGGTGAGGGTATGACCGAAACGCTCCGTCACCAAGCAGAATTAGACACCCGACAGCAAACTCAAACGGCTTATTTTACCATTCTTGTGGTAGAAGACAACTTGAAAATTTTAGAGCAGAACCTGTATAATATGGAATCGATAGCGAAAAGCGCCGAAGATTTAGTGCGTGTGGGGGTGGCCGAACAGACAGACGCCGACCAGTTGAAAGTGCAGACGCTCACCTTAGCCAATGCTATCAAGTCGTTGGAACGTAATCTCGAATTGTCCTATAATTTAATGCGTTTTCAACTCGGGGTGGATACGGATACCAAGATTGCGCTGACGCAAACGCTGGATGAGCTGATGGCTACTAAAAATGCCTACGCTATATTGGCAAAAGGTTTCGACCTGTATGAGAACTACACTGTGCAGTTGCTGGATGACCAAGTTGAATTGGCCGGTATGCAGCTCAACCTCGAAAGAGCAGCCAATCTGCCGACGGTCGCCGCGTTCTACAATTATACTTATAAAATAAAGAAATCGACATTCGACATGTCGCCAAACAATATTGTCGGGTTGAATGTCAGTATTCCTATTTATGCGTCAGGAAAACGGCATGTAAAGGCGCAGCAGGCAAAGATCAAACTTGAAAAGGCGCGCAACGACCGCGAATTAGCAACAGAAGGATTGCTGATGCAGGAAAAACAGTTGCGGTTCAACCTGAAAAGCGCCATCGAAGCGCTTGAATCGCAAAAGGAGGCTATGGCAGTGTCGCAACGTGTGTTTGATAGCGTGACCCGGAAATTTCAGCACGGAACGGCGTCGAGCATGGATGTAACCACCGCAAGCATGAGCCTGTTACAAGCACAAGGCGATTACATCAACGCCATGATGACCACCATGTCGGCGCAAACCGAATTAGAAAAACTTATCAATCAATAATAATTATTAAATACAATAACAATGAAAGCAGTTAATTTAATCCCTGTATTAGGTATTGTTTTATTAAGCGCTTGCAGCAGAAGCGAGACGAAAACAGATACAACAGCCCAAGATGAGGTCATTCTGGTGAAAGTGCAGACAGTGAGCACACAACCGGTAGAACAACTTACAGAACTCACCGGCAATATCGAAGCCCTTACAGTCAACCAGATAGCGCCTACCATACCCGGACGTATCGATAAGATTCTCACAGAAGTGGGTAATCGTGTGCAAAAAGGACAGTTGCTGGTACAGATGGACCGCACCAACCTCATACAAGCGCAGTTGCAACTGTCAAGCGCTGAAACTGAACTCGGACGGGTAACCGAACTTTTTAAAACAGGAAGCGCTACGAAACAGGTCTTCGACCAGTTGACATCGCAGGTGGATGTGGCGCGTGAAGCGGTACGTAACCTTATCGAAAATACTGACTTGCACTCGCCTATCGATGGCGTAATAACCGCCCGTAATTTCGATGCAAAAAATATATACGGAGGCGCGGCGCCTATCCTCACTGTCATGCAGATGTCGCCGGTGAAGGCGCTGGTGAATATCCAGGAAATCTATTTTCCGCAAGTGAAAACAGGTATGGAAGTGCGCGTGCGGTTAGATGTGTATCCCGATAAATTTTTCACGGGCAAGATAAGTATCATCCACCCGACGATTGACCAGATGTCACGTACTTTCAAAGCCGAAGTCACCATTCCTAATGCCGATTTGGCTGTTCGTCCCGGTATGTTTGCGCGAGTGGAACTGAATTTCGGTGTCAAAGACCATGTTGTTGCGCCCGACTTGGCCATCATCAAACAACCCGGCTCCAATACCCGCTATGTCTATATCATCGAAAACGGACTGGCGCACCGCCGCGAACTAATACTCGGACGCCTCATTGGCGACAAGTATGAAGTGCTATCGGGTATCAAATCAGGCGATCAGGTAGTCATCGCCGGACAATCGCGCCTGCTTGATCAAATGCCGGTAAAGATTGAAAAATAATGCAATAAATATACAGAAATGCATTACTGCAATAGAAAAAACGACTACACAACCCGTGCGAATCCACAATGGTTAAATGTAATCGTTTCTTAAAAAAATAGTGTAAAAAAAGGTTCAAATATATAGAATTAAGCTCGTATGAAATCAGAGGAAATAAACGCATTATTTGCTCAATTCGAAAAGGTTTCCGCTGAAATTGAAGGTGCGGAATGTTGGAGCGCAAGGGAATTACAAAATTTGTTGGGGTATTCCAAATGGGATAATTTCTCCAAAATAATTTACAAAGCAAAAGAATCTTGCGAAAATGCAGGTAAAAATGTAACTGATCATTTTCCTGGCTTCAGAAAAACTATAAGGATGCCAAAAGGCGCTGAAAAATTATTAATGTCCAATAAAATAAAAACAAATGAAAATATACGAAACATCCGTCCATAAACCCATATCGACCATCCTGATTTTCATCGGAGTGATCGTGTTTGGATTGTTTTCACTGAACAAATTGTCCATCGACCTGTATCCGGATATGGACATCCCTTATATCAGTGTGTTTACGCAATATGCAGGCGCCAGCGCTGCCGATATTGAAACCAATGTCACTAAACTGCTGGAAAATAACCTGAACACGGTGACGAACCTCAAGAAGCTCACTTCCAAATCGTATGATAACTTTTCGCTTATATCCGTACAGTTTGAATGGGGGACAAACCTTGATGAAGCAACGAACGAAATCCGCGATGTCGTATCGCGTGTGGAACGTTATCTGCCCGACAACGCTGAAAAGCCTACCATCTTCAAACTGAGCATGAACATGATACCCATCTTGTTCCTTACAGTGACTGCTGACGAGAGTTATCCGACGTTGGGCAAAGTATTAGAGGAGAAGGTGACCAATCCGTTGAACCGTATCGACGGGGTGGGAGCTGTCAGTATCGGCGGGGCGCTTACGCGCGAGATTCAGGTGAACCTCGACCCCATTAAAATGGACGCCTACTACCTCACCATTGAGCAGATAGGGCAAGTCATTGCGAGTGAGAACATGAACATGCCAGCTGGAACGATGGATATAGGTTCAGGGACATTTTCCCTTCGCGCCGAAGGTGAATTTTCGAGCAGCGACGAGATTAAACGACTTGTAGTAAGTCGATTAGGTGGGAAAACCGTGTTGTTGAGCGATGTGGCGACGGTGAAAGATACCGTTCGTAAAGTGACCATGCAACAGCTTATAGACGGCAAACAGGGCGTGCAGATTGTGATACAGAAACAGTCGGGCGCCAACTCGGTAGCCATATCCAAAGCGGTGCTTGCGGAAATCCCTAACTTAGCGAAAACCTTACCGCCCGATGTGAAAATTGATGTAATGTACAACACATCCGACTTTATTGAAAACAGTATCAATAGTTTGACCGAAACGGTGTTGTTTGCGTTCCTCTTCGTGATGCTTGTGGTGTTGTTCTTCCTCGGTCGCTGGCGGGCTACGATCATCATTATCCTGACTATTCCCGTATCGCTCGTAACCAGTTTTATCTATCTATATGCCACAGGCGGATCGCTCAACATCATATCACTCAGTTCGTTGTCCATAGCCATCGGTATGGTGGTCGATGACGCCATCGTGGTACTCGAAAATATCACCAAACATATTGAACGGGGGAGTTCGCCGCGCGAAGCGGCTATATACGGTACGAATGAGGTCTGGTTGGCCGTCGTAGCTGCCACGCTTACGGTCATTGCTGTGTTCTTCCCGCTGACGATGGTGGGAGGCATGGCAGGTATCATGTTCAAACAGTTTGGCTGGATTGTATGTATCGTTATTACCATATCGCTGATAACCGCCGTAACGCTGACCCCGATGCTTGCCGCCAAGATGCTCCGCTTTCAGAAAGAAGGGCACTCTTATAAGGGAATGGGCGTGTTGTTCAGACCGATAGACAAATTTCTTGATAAAATGGATAACGGATACGCTAAAATCCTCACATGGTCGGTGCATCATCGTACATTTTTGATGACAATATGTCTCGCTATATTTGTTTCGAGTGTCTTTTTGATAACTCAGGTACCGACTGAATTTATGCCAAACGTGGACAATGGTCAAATCACTGCCACCATCGAGATGGATCAGGGACGAGCTTTGGAATATACCAGCCGTCTCACCAATGAGATTACCCATTATATTCAGGAAAATTTCCCCGAAGTACGCGCTATCTCATCCAGCACGGGCGCTGCCGACGGAACGAACATCTGGGCGGCATTCGGTACATCAGGGTCGCACGTTATCAGTTACACCTTGCGCTGTACGGATTCCAAAACCCGGGACCGTAGTATTTTTCTAATGGCCGAGCTGATACGCGAAAAACTTAAAACCATGCCCGAAATCGTGAAATATTCCGTAAGCACAGGCGGCGGAGGCGGTATGATGGGTGGTGGCGCCGATGTGGAGGTAAAGGTGTTCGGGTACGATTTCGATGTCTCCGAATCTTTTGCCAAAGAATTGATGGCTAAGATACAGAAAATCAAAGGGACACGCGACTTGAAACTGAGCCGCGACGAAATGAAACCTGAATACCGTGTTATTTTTGACCGCGAAAAATTAGCGCTTTATGGTTTGAACACAGCCACAGCATCCGCTTTCGTGCGAAACCGTATCAATGGGTTGATAGCCAGCCAGTACCGTGAAGATGGCGATGAATACAATATTGTTGTTCAATATGACGAAAAATATCGTCAATCAATAGAAGATATCGAAAACATTACTGTTTATAATAATATGGGGAAACCGGTAAAAGTCAAGGAATTAGGCAAGGTAGTGGAAAAATCATCGCTTCCGCAGATTGACAGGCTAAACCGACAACGTATAATAAAGGTACAGGGTTCTCTCTATAACAGAGCGCTGAGTGAAGTTGTAGCCGATGTCAATACGCATATCTCACAAATGCAGGATGATGGAAAAATTCCAACAGAGATTGG
>Ga0082212_10012953_pt1 | contig 10465 bp, 8 predicted proteins | sample TergutNt197P3_FD_71548 | JGI IMG/M metagenome (GOLD analysis project Ga0082212, IMG submission 71548) | Neocapritermes taracua P3 segment gut microbial communities from Petit-Saut dam, French Guiana - Nt197 P3 | ecosystem: Host-associated > Arthropoda: Insects > Digestive system > Gut ...
GCCTTGCACATACCGCCGGAGCACATCCACGGTTCGCTGAGGCTAACCGTGGGCGATTTCACCACAATGAGCGATGTGGACTACGTAGTTGAAGAGCTGGCGGCGGCTGTTGAAAAGCTCAGGGAAATATCGTCTGTTTCAAACGGGAAAGGTTGGTAGGCGCAAATGGGAATGTACAACGAAAAAGTAATGGAGTACTTTCTGCACCCCCGCAACGTGGGGGAAATCGAAAACGCTGACGGAACAGGGACTTACGGCAGCCCTGTCTGCGGTGACATGATGAGCATTTCGATAAAAGTTGAGGACGACAGGATTGTGGACGCGAAATTCAAGACCTTTGGGTGCGGTTCGGCGATAGCGTCCTCAAGCGTAGCCACGGAGATGATGATAGGCAAGACTGTCGACGAGGCGCTCGCGATCACGAACAAAACGATTGTGGACGAACTTGGCGGGCTTCCCGCCGTCAAAATACACTGTTCGGTTTTAGCGGACCACGCCATCAAGTCAGCCATTTACGACTACGCGCAAAAGACGGGGAAGCATTACGCCGGGCTTGAGGGCTTCGACCCTAACAGCGACGAGCATGGGGAATAAGCAGAAAGCGGCAGTGGGTTTCAGCGGCGGCGTAGACAGCACAGCCGCTGCTATGATTTTAAAAAGCAAAGGCTACGAGGTCACGGGCGTTTTCTTGGATGTTCTTGGCGATGGAAGCGGCGCTGAAGAAGCGAGGGAGGCGGCGCGCCAGATCGGCATCGAATTGGCATGCGTCGACGTTTCGGGAGAATTCAGCAAAACCGTAATTTCCAATTTCTGCAGCGAATACATGAAGGGAAGGACGCCAAACCCCTGCACAATATGCAACCCGCGCATCAAGTTCAAGCATCTTTTGGCGGTTGCGGACGAAATAGGAGCCGGCTGCGTCGCCACAGGGCACTACGCAAAGGCAGCTTACGACAGTGAAGAGGGCTGTTTTTTTGTTTACAGGGCGAAAAGCGCAGCAAAGGACCAAAGCTACATGCTGTACCGGCTGGGCAGCCAATTTTTGCACAGGCTCACCTTTCCCCTTGGGGATTTTGCTTCAAAGGAAGAAGTCAGGGGTTTTTTGGGTTCGGAAGGGATCGGAACCGCAAAGAAAAAGGACAGCCAGGAAATATGCTTTCTGCCGCCAGGCACCCACTACGCAGACTATTTGGCGTCCTGCGGGTTTTCTTCGGAGGAAGGGGATTTCGTGGATATTGGCGGCAACGTCATCGGCAGGCACCGGGGCGCATTGCGCTACACGGTGGGGCAGAGGAAAAACCTTGGCATGACATTCGGGAAACCCATGTTCGTAGTCAGCATTGACAGTGGGCGAAACAGGGTAACCCTTGGAGGAAACGAGGAGCTTTTCAGCAAGGAAGTTTTTTCACAGCTCAATTTCTTCACCAGGTCCGGCAGCGGCAAAATGCCGGAGGGGTTAAACGGCTATGCCGTCGAGGCAAAAATAAGGTACTCGGCAAAACCCGCTGAAGCAGTGGTAACCGAGTTTGACGAAGACACGGTCAAAACGGTTTTCAAAGAGCCTCAGAGAGCCGCAGCCCCAGGGCAATCCATAGTCTTCTACAGCGGCGGCAAAGTGGTAGGCGGGGGCGTGATCAGAACATGATGATGGCTCTGACAGGGCATGCCGGGGCGCAGTACCCGCACGTGATGCAAATGCTGTGATCCACTTCGCATATGCCGCGGCTGCCAAGCGACAAGGCATTGTTCGGGCACCGTTCAACGCAGTTGCCGCATCCTTCGCAGTCCCCCGGGTCCACCCGGATTTTTTTGCCTCGTATGTCAGGCGCGTAATTCCTGTCGATGGTGCCTTCGAAGTACTCAACGATCCTGTCGACCTCGTGGCGGTAGCCAAACCCAACCATGACAGACGACAGTCCGGGCAGGCCGGCTGCGTAGTCCAAGGCGGCAAGGTATTCGCCGGTCAAATTCCCGCCACCGAACACTTTCATGGCAAAGACGCCTTTTCCGGCGTCTGCGTTCATTTTAATGGCTGCTGCCATGCCTTCTTTGGTTCCGGCTTCGTTTCCGTTCCTGATGCCTAGGCTCCTGAAGTTTATCAGGGGGAAGACCACGTCAACCTCCTTTATGCCCGCGCACATATCAGCCACGTCCACATGGTGGGTCGAAAGCCCTATGGCTTTCACGGATCCTTTGGCCTTCGCTTCGCGCAGGCATTCCCATGCGCCGGCGCGGCGCTCAAAGTCGGCGGCGGATCTGACTTCGTGCAGAAGGAAAATGTCGATGACGTCCCTCTCCATGCCGGCCTGCGCCTCCTCCACCGCGCTTTTCATCTCGCCATATGAGCTGCGCAGGCACTTTGACGAGATGACAGGCTGAAAAGAGGTTCCTTTCAGCGCTTCTTTTATATATGGGTAAGTCTCGTAGTACTGGGCTGTGTCCAGAAAATTGATGCCCCTTTCAAGGGCGTAGCGGATCAGATCAGCTCCTTTTTCCACAGTGTAGTTCAGCTGCGTTTTGCCCACGGTCAGCACCCCAAAACCGGCTGGAGTGACTTCGAGCCCCGTGCTCCCAAGCGTTTTCTTCGTCATAGAGCACCATCCTCGGCAATTTCGTCGATGGACTCGAGCAATTGGTTGTACCACACAAGGGCGTCTATGAACGCATGGCCTACCCGTTCGCCATCAATGCTGCCTTGTATCATGATTATAGACACCTTGTTCCAGTCCGCCCGTTCGTATGCGTATATGAAATCAAGGACTTTGAACAGGGTGCCTGAGCGGTCGACCAGCGCTTCCCTTACAAGGTTGTCCACTGCGATTTCGCTCACGGCCTCGTCCATGGGTTTCTTCAGGATCAAATCCAGCAGCGAAAACAGGCCAGTCATGAACAGGCTGTTCATGAAGATGCCCAGTTCAAACAGGGGCGCCAGGTTTTCGGCGAACTTCGCGCGCACAAGGGAAAGCTTCGTTATCTCACTGGGCCTGTCCTGGGACAGGCTGATGGATATGGCTATCGTGGCCCAGCGCCTGATTTCTTTCTGTCCAAGGATGGCCACGGCGCTGTTGATCGAGTCAACCTTTTGCCGCAGCCCAACTGCGGCTGAGTTTATGAACCGCAGCAGCGAAATTGACAGCGACGGGTCCCTCTCAATGGTTTTTGCGATTGTGGAAAGGTCGAAATCTTCATCGTTGATCTGCCTCATCAGCTGCAGCGCGTTGACCTTCAAGGGAGATATCTCGCTGCTGCCTCCCGTGACGGGGTTGTTGAAGAAGCTGCCGCCGAAAAGGGTGTTCCTGCTCCCCGAAAAGGTACCGTAGGACTCCATGTCCGGGAGGCCCGTTACGATGACCTGCTTGCCCCGGAGCTTCGTTTTTGCCTCTCTGTACTGCCTGTCGAACTGCTTGGCTTGGTAATCAAGAATAATATGGTCTGCGTAGCCAAACAACGGGCTGTCTGCGCCGTCACTTGGCCAGCCGCCCACGGCGAGGCTGTAGCCCTTCTCCCTGAGCCCCTCGAGCCCGATGAGGAGCTTGCCGTCTGCCTCCTCATTCTCAGATACTATAAGGATCAGCCTTTCAGGGGGGAGCTTCTTGTTTGAAGCCATGCATGTGAGGAGGTGGAAGCGGCTCGCTTCCACGAACAGCGGCAAATCTCCTGAAAAAGGGGCAAGGCCCGTTTCCTGTATGAGATCCAAACCCGGCAGGTAGTACGTCTGGTTTTTTTCGCGAAAATCGCCTTTGACGTCAAGGGCGATTTCTGGGTTGTGGTCGCACAGTTTGTATGCTTTTACAGTCATGTCGTCGTCGAACAAAGGGGTCGCAATAATTAAAACGGACATTTTATCACCACATTTCAATATAGAATCTCTATTTTTATTATAAACATTATTTGAAAATATTCAAGATACAGTTGAAATTATCACGGAATAGTGGTAAAGTAGTAAAAGCAAATCGCAGGCGAAGGTATAAAAGCCTTCGCTGAATAATTTGGGAGGGCAGACGCGATGGAAAAATACGGATTGAATCATCTCAGGGAAATGTTCATGGACTTTTACGCCGGAAAGGAACACTACAAAAGAAAGAGCTTTTCCCTCATTCCGGAGAACGACAAGAGCCTGCTGATCATAAATTCAGGCATGGCGCCGCTGAAGCCCTATTTCGCAGGCGTCGAAGCGCCGCCGGCAAAGAGGATGGTAACATGCCAGAAATGCGTCAGGACAGGGGACATAGAGAACGTCGGGCACACTGCGCGACACGCCACATTTTTTGAAATGATGGGAAGCTTCTCCTTTGGCGACTACTTCAAAGAGGAATCCTTGGTCTGGGGCTGGGAGTTCGTGACTCAGGTCCTGAAAATGCCGGAGGACAAGCTGTGGGCCAGCATTTACGAAGAAGACGACGAGGCTTTCGAGATATGGAAAAACATGGTCGGAATACCCGAGGAACGGATCGTGCGCCTCGGCAAGGAAGACAATTTCTGGGAAATCGGCACAGGTCCCTGCGGCCCCTGCTCAGAAGTCTACTTCGACAGGGGGGAGAAGTATAGCTGCGGAAGCCCTGACTGCAGGCCCGGATGCGAATGCGACCGGTACGTTGAATTCTGGAACCATGTGTTCACCCAGTTCAACAGGGACGAAGCAGGGAACTACACAAAGCTTGCGAACCCCAACATAGACACGGGCATGGGGCTCGAGCGCATCGCGTGCATCATGCAGGGCGTGGATTCGATATTCGAGGTGGACACCATCAAATACATACTCGACGAAGCAGTGAGGATCGCCGGGGTAAAATATAAAAACAGCATGGCGAAGACGGACGTCTCGCTGCGGATAATCACGGACCACATTCGCTCAGTGGTGTTCATGATAGGGGACGGGATAATCCCGAGCAACGAAGGCAGGGGCTACGTGCTCCGGCGCCTGCTCAGGCGCGCAGCGAGGCACGGCAGGCTGCTTGGCATTGAGGAGAATTTCCTTAATGAGCTGGCAGAGAAGGTCATCAACGCATCAGCCGGGGCATACCCGGAGCTTGAGGACAGGCAGGTTTACATAAATAAAATTATTGCCGTCGAGGAAGAAAAGTTTTCTGCAACCCTCGACCAAGGGGACGCCATCATTGCCGAATACGTTGAAGAGCTGAAAAAAACAGGCGAAACTGTCCTTGAGGGCGGGAAGGTGTTCAAGCTTTACGACACTTTTGGGTTCCCCTTGGAGCTTACCCAAGAAATCCTGGAAGAAAACGGCTGCTGCGCCGACATCGAAGGATTCAACGAGAACATGCAAAGGCAGAAAGAAACAGCCAGGGCAGCAAGGAAAACCCATCTCGACGAAGGATGGGCGGAAAACGCCATGGATCACATGTTTGCGGGCAGCACAGAATTCATCGGGTACGACAAAACCGCCGGCACGGCTACGGTCATAGGCATAGTCGGCGAAGGCAACAAGCCCCTTGATGAAATAAGCGAAGGGGACACCGCCTTGATAGTCTTGGACAAAACGCCATTTTACGCGGAAAGCGGTGGGCAGGCCTCAGACAGGGGCATGATGCAAAGCGGCAACTGCAGCATCGAAGTGGCGGAAGCAAACAAACTCCGAGGCATAGTCATGCACAAGTCCCGTGTCGGCAAGGGGATCCTTCGGGTTGGCGACGAAGTTGTCTGCATTGTTTCCGCGCCGAACAGGAACCACACGGCAAAGAACCACACAGCGACGCACCTGCTCCACAAAGCGCTCCGCATGATCGTGGGCGACCATGTCCAGCAGGCGGGCTCAAGCGTCACGGCAGGAGGGCTGCGCTTCGACTTCAACCATTACGCAGCCGTGCCGAAGGAAGGCCTGGTTGAAATAGAAAGGATTGTCAACGACGAAATCAACAGTTTCAGCCCAGTCGACACTGCGGAAATGCCGCTGAAAGATGCTGTAGAAAGCGGCGCCATGAGTTTGTTCGGCGAAAAGTACGCCGGCACTGTAAGGGTCGTGTCGATCGGCGATTTCAGCAAGGAACTCTGCGGCGGCACCCATGTGTCGAATACCGGCCAGATCGGCGCTTTCAAGATAACAAGCGAATCCGGGGTAGCTGCCGGAGTCAGAAGGATTGAAGCCATAACCGGCATGGAAATACTGAAGCAGCTCAACGAAAAAGAAGAGCTTGTAAAAGCCGCCTCCGAAAAAATGAAGGTGCTGCCGGCGCTGTTCCTGCAAAGGGTATCGGCAGTCTGCGACGAATCCCGCGCACTGAGAAAAGAGCTCGAAGAGGCAAAGCGCCAGACGGCGGGGGACTTGGCAAGCGAGCTGATCTCCGGCGCAACGGCTGTCAACGGCGTCAAGCTCATAAGAAAGTCTTTCAAAGGCTACGGCATAGGCGACCTGCGCAGCTTGTCGGACGACATAAAAGCAAAATGCTGCGGGGCAGTGCTGGTACTTGCTTCGGAAAACGACGGGAAAGCAACGTTCCTTGCCGCAGTGACGGACGACCTGCTCGAAAAGGGCTACCACGCCGGCAACATCGTCAAGCAGGTAGCGGCCGCTGCCGGCGGCAGCGGCGGCGGGAAAGCTGACATGGCGCAGGCCGGCGCAAAAGACCCGTCGAAGATAGGCGAGGCCTTGGCGGTGGCGGAAGGCTTGATTTGAGGCATATGTTACAACAATATTAAATATATCGAATAGTCGTATACTTTATCCAATTACTTGTGTATAATGTTGGCAAACGGGAGGTGAACAGGATGGATCGAAGCACGATAATGTTCAACAGCCAAGAAAAGAACGAGGCAAAAACGACAGAAGATGTGTTGAGGACCGTGTACAACGCACTTGATGAAAAAGGGTACAACCCGATCGACCAAATGGTTGGCTATATCCTTTCAGGCGATCCCTCTTACATAACCAGCCACAACAATGCCAGAAACGTAATAAGGCACATCGAAAGGGACGACTTGGTGGAGGATTTGCTTCGCAGCTTTCTTAAAAAGTAAACAATTAAATATTTTGGAACCGTGAAAATCTCTGTTAACTCAGGGATTTTTTATAGTATACTGTTGCATACAGTTACCTTGGAGGCGACATGCGAAAAATAGCACTGGACGTAGGAGACAAGAGAATAGGCGTAGCCGTAAGCGACGAGCTTCTGATAACCGCTCGGGGAATAGCCACGATCGAAAGGGTAGGGATAAGAAAAGACGCCGGCAAGGTGATCGACCTGATAAAGGAATACAACTGCGGCACGGTGGTCATCGGCCTGCCGAAAAAACTGGACGGCACGGACAGCCTGCAGACCGAAAAGGTGTACGAATTCAAAACCATGCTTCAAAACAAGATGAAAAGCTCCAGCATGGGAGATGTTGAAATCGTGTACCAAGACGAAAGGTTCACCACGGTGATGGCGGAGAAAGTGCTGATTGAAGCGGACGTCAGGCGCAGCAAAAGAAGGGAAGTCATCGACAAGCAAGCCGCCGTGCTGATACTGCAGGGGCACTTGGACGGGCAGAAGCGGTAACGCGTAGTTATACTTGCAATTATTATAATATGTAGTATAATAATTTTGAGTGAGGAGGCGATGACACGTGAAAGCTTTTGTCAACAGGAACGACGAACTTGGTTTTTTGGAAAGCGAATACAGACGCGAGGGTTCATCCCTTGTTATCCTTTACGGCAGGAGGAGGGTTGGCAAAACGGCGCTTGCTGCTGAATTCATTAAAAACAAGCGTGCTGTGTATTTTTTAGCCACAGAAGAAAACGAAATTCAAAACAGGGCTGCGTTCAAGAATATTGTCGCTGAGCAAATCGGAAGCGAACTTCTGGTGAACGCAGATATTGGCAGCTGGGACGTGATTTTCAAAACGTGGCTTGATTTCGCTGCCGATGGTAAAAAACTGATGATCATTGACGAGTTTCAGTATCTTGGAAAGGCGAACGGTGCTTTTCCTTCAATATTCCAAAGGATATGGGACACAATACTGAAAGACAAGGACGTCATGGTAGTCCTCTGCGGTTCACTTGTATCCATGATGGAGAGCCAAACCCTAAGCTATGCCAGCCCGCTTTATGGCAGGAGGACCGGGCAGATCAAGCTGAGGCAAATACCGTTTCTGCATTACAACGAGTTTTTCCCGGGCAAAACCGAAAAGGAATTGATCGAATACTATGCCATAACGGGCGGTGTGCCCAAGTACATTGAATTGTTTTATGATTCAACAGATATCTACACAGCAATAGAGAACAATGTATTGTCAAAATCAAGCTTCCTGTACGATGAGCCGAATTTCCTGCTTCAGCGGGAGGTCGGCGAAGTCGGCAGCTATTTTTCGATCATAAAAAACATAGCTTCGGGCAACCGCAAGCTATCAAAAATCGCGGCTGCTCTTGAAATAAAGCAGACAGGGCTGACGAAGTACCTAAAAACCCTGACAAGCCTTGATATTTTGGAGAGGGAGATCCCTGTTACAGAGGAATACCCAGAAAAAAGCAAGCGGGGGCTGTATAAAATCAAGGATAATTTCATGGTGTTTTGGTTCAGGTTCATCTACCCGAACCTCAGTTACATTGAATCAGGGCATAAAGAGCTGGTTATGAACAAGATAAGGGCGAACCTTGTTGATTTGCACATTGCCTACGTCTACGAGGATGTCTGCGTTGAAAAAATGTGGCAGCTAAACGCTGAAGGAGCCTTTGGCTTTCACTTTGATCAAGTTGGCAGATGGTGGAACAGCAGCACCGAGATCGACATAGTGGCGATTGACAAAAGCGGGAGCGACATCATTTTCGGCGAATGCAAGTATTGGAACAGAAAGGTCGGCACCGATGTATTCAATGAATTGGAACACAAAGCAGGGCAAGTCGTCTGGAAGAACAGCAACCGCCGCAGCCATTTTGCACTGTTCAGCATCAGCGGGTTTACAGATGATCTGATTGCGCTAGCAAGGGAGAGGAAGGATTTGGTATTGGTGTCGTGAACATAAGCTATAGCAGACGGAATATGGTATATAATGGGAAATATAACATTCTCCTTGACAGATTTTCCTGCATTTTCTATAATATTGATGCAGGCGATTTTCCTGTACGACAAGTGCCCTGCCACTTTGAACGCAGATCATCTATGACAGGTGCGCCACTACCTGAAACGTGGCCTTAATGGCAAGGGATGGTTTACCGTTCCTTGCCATTAGGCTGAGTTGTGGTTTGTTCAAAAAGAAGGTCTTATGGACAAACTGAATTTTTTTCAGCTTATCCGTGCTATCAGAAAACCACGTGTGGCTTCAGTCGTGTTCCAAACGCAGCATATGACAGCAATCACAAAGCCAAATTCGTTTGTGGCGTTGTTCTGCAAATAAACAGTATTGATTATTATGTGCCCGTGTCTTCCTTCAAGCAACAGAAACCCGACAATTTCGTTATCAAGGCAAAAAACGGGAAAGCCGTTAGCTCTCTCCGGTTCAACTATATGTTCCCAATCCCACAAGGGCTTGTTACTGTACGTAGAATAGATGATGAACCAAACAGGGCATACCGGTCATTATTATCACAAGAATTATGGTATTGCATTAAAAACCAAAAAGTAATTCATCGCTTAGCAGAGCGTACATATAGGCGTGTCTTATTAGGAAAAGACAAAGGGCTTATGGAAAATAGCTGCGACTTCCCTTTGTTGGAGAAAAAGTGCCTTGAATATGAATACAATGCCACTTGAGTATAAACCTCATACCACATATGGAAGTGAAGACGGCTACTGGATTTGGGAAATCAAGCCCAAATAGGATGGGTAGACGAGTTTGATGAAAGAAAAATATGCGTTGATAACCTTGGGTTTTAATGCGTGGTCTTTGACAATTGAAAAAACATCTTAGCGGTACAAAATATTGTCTAGCAATTTTCAATTTGGCTTGGTATAATGTAGTATATTAATCAACATTTGGTGACGGTTTTGTATGATCAAAATTGAATTACAATTACATTGGATACTGAAAGGAAACGTATAAATACTACAATAACGAAAACTGACATAAAAGAATTACAGCAAGAATTACAACATTTTTATCAATTGGTAGATGGCAGGACTAAAGCGGCAAAGCAGAAGTCTATGTCGTAGAGGGACAATATGGAACAATTAGGGGATATTAAGCACGCTTACACAATGCGTGACAACGATAAGCCGCCCTTGATGAAGTCAAAGCTGCGTGTTCAAAAACACGGAGAAGTCTTCACGCCTCAGTGGGTGGTAGATACGATGCTCACTATCCCGGGAATCAAGGAAAAGGCCGAGGACATTTTTGCGACATTTCTTGAGCCGAGCGCCGGAGAGGGAGCGTTTTTGCTTACCATCGAAAACACGAAATTGCAATTTGTCTCAGATCACTACAGCAAGGATCAATGGAGTGCGTACGCTCTGTGGGCAGTTCCTCTACCGCTTCATAATCCCGCCGTGGTTCCTCCTGCTTTGCGATACCGTACCGCTCGCGTATTATCGCGACA
>Ga0082212_10012954_pt1 | contig 10465 bp, 9 predicted proteins | sample TergutNt197P3_FD_71548 | JGI IMG/M metagenome (GOLD analysis project Ga0082212, IMG submission 71548) | Neocapritermes taracua P3 segment gut microbial communities from Petit-Saut dam, French Guiana - Nt197 P3 | ecosystem: Host-associated > Arthropoda: Insects > Digestive system > Gut ...
AAAAAAAGTTTCAGACGAAGACTTCGCTACAATAAATTTGGTGAAATTTTACCCATTTGTGTCTTGGAACTACTGCATTATGCCACATTGATTTGTTCATGTTATTTATGAACTAATCCTAAGGATGTATAGAATAGAGAGGGCAGACAAGATGAATAAACGAATATTTTACCCGGTGCTCGCGCTCCTTGTGCTTTTTTTGACATCGTCGCTCACGTATGCGCAAAAAACACAGGTGATCACACCGTCCGGTTTCAATACCGTTTCGGCGGGCGAATTCCATACGCTTGCAGTTAAAGAGGACGGAAGCCTCTGGGCATGGGGAAGGAACGATTGGGGGCAGCTCGGCGACGGAACAACGACAGACAGGTTTGAGCCGGTAAAGATAATGGACGATGTGGCTTCCGTCTCTGCGGGGTACATGTTCAGCCTTGCCGTCAAGACGGACGAGAGCCTCTGGACCTTCGGAAACAATGAATATGGAAAGCTCGGCGACGGCACGGCGACGGACAGGCATGCACCTGTTAAGATAATGGACGGCGTAGCTTCTGTCGATACCGGAAGCGAGCATAGCATAGCGCTCAAAACTGACGGGACTTTATGGGCGTGGGGCTGGAATTCCGCCGGCCAGCTTGGCGACGGAACAAAGGATCACCGGTACGCGCCGGTGAAGATCATGGACGGCGTGACCTGCGCTTCGATAGGCGACCTGCACGGCTTTGCCGTCAAGACGGATGGAAGTCTATGGGTTTGGGGAAACAATTTAATTGGCCAGCTTGGCGACGGAACAAAAATAGAAAGGCTGATCCCGATAGAAATTATGGACGGAATTGTTTCGGTATCGGTGGGATCGGATTACAGTTTTATAATAAAAGCTGACGGTAGCCTCTGGGCCTTCGGAAACAACACGTTGGGAACACTTGGCGACGGCACTACAACACTCCGTACCGCGCCGGTTAAAATCATGGACGACGTGGCTTTTGCGTGCGCTGGGCAGATGCACAGCCTTGCCATCAAATCGGACGGAAGCCTCTGGGCGTGGGGATTGAACAAATACACACAGCTTGGCGACGGTACTAACGAGGACTCTGTCAAACCGATAAAGGTTTTGGACGACGCGGTCTCTGCCGCGTCAACATCGGCGAGCAGCTTCGCAGTCACGGCGGACGGAAGCCTCTGGGCATGGGGCTACGGGTACAACGGGGATCGCGGCGACGGAACAACGGAAAGCAGCGCTGTGCCTGTAAAAATAATGGGTGGGCTGAAGCTGCCTGATTGGACGCCGATACTAGGCCCCGGAGTGCCGCCCGCGCCGGGCTTGATCCGGGTCGTCCTTGACGGGCGGGAACTGTCTTTCGACCAGCCGCCGATAATAGAAAACGGGCGGATGCTTGTACCTCTCCGATTTGTCGCAGAGGCGCTCGGCGCCGCGGTAGACTGGAGCGCGCCGGCGCAGGCCGTTACCGCCATCAAAGGCGAAACCATGATAATACTTCAGATCGGTAATAACACAATGATAAAAAACGGTGTGGACGTCACGCTTGACGTGCCGCCGAGAATACTCAATTCGCGCACCCTCGTCCCCGTGCGCGCGGTGTCGGAGGCGTTTGGCGCATATGTGGATTGGGACGGCGCGAACAGAACCGTCATTATTAATTCAGGCGGCTATTCTTCAACGGCTGCCGTATCAAAAATTTTGGCGGGCGAAACCCGGAACCTGCGCTTCGGCGGATACAATTGGCGCGTGCTCGACGTACAGGACGGGAAGGCGCTCATCATAACGGAAGATATAATTGAACGGCGCCCCTACAACGCGGACTTCACGGCCGTGACATGGGAAACCTGCGATCTGCGAAAATACCTGAACGGCGACTTCCTGAAAAAATTCACGCCTGAGGAACAGGCGTTGATCGTGGAAACGAAAATAGACGATCCGGACAATCTGTGGTACGGCGCGCCGGGCGGGAACAGCACTTGGGACAAGGTATTTCTATTGAGCATCGGCGAGGCCGACAGGTATTTCGGCAACAGCGGGGATTATGAGAACATGAAGCGCAAGGATTATTTTTTCGGCGATCTGTACGGCATTTCAGCGCACATTGTTGACAGCGAAGAAGGCAATTATATTTCCAACGAACATGACAGCGACAGGGCGGCAAATTATTACGATTCAAATATATATGTCGGGCATTGGTGGCTGCGTTCGACCGGCGGCATAAATTCTTACGGCTCGGTCATTGACGGCGTCAGTTATTGGGACGAACTGGTCAATGTACTCGCCGCCACAGTCGACGATCCCGGCTATATCAATGTCCTCGGCTTTGCAGTCAACTCGGAAATCGCCGGCGTCCGCCCCGCCGTGTGGCTGAACCTCACGCAAGTTAAGGTTGTTGGAACGAAATGGTCTAAGCCGGCGTCTGGCATTTCACCAATGGAGTTTTCAACACCGCTGGGAATTGATGCGGGCTGCCGCTATTTCATATATTCAAGAATCAGCTGCCCCGGCACTTTGTAAACCATCCCAGTAAACATGCCGTCTCCGTTGTTCTCAATGACCGCGATGTATCCGTCGCTGCCATCATCAGGCAAGTTGGAGCCCTGCCTAAATATGCCATTTTCATCAAACAGGCCTTCGTTGATGGCCGAGGTTATAGCGTCCTCGGTAATCGGGAAGAAATGCGTGGCTGAAATCATGTCGTTTGGGCTGTCGTATTCAAACGTGTCGCCGTAGGTAAGGTACTGAACGCTGCCTTGAATGACCTCGCACTGATCGAGCGGAATGCTGAATTGAAGCTCCTGGCGTTTGACGTTATCTGAGATAAATCGAGCAAGCTCATCGGGTGGCAGTTTTATTATGCCTGTGCCCATCACGCCCTCTGCATTTGCAAGGTCGAGAGTAATTGTCTGCTCTTGCGTTTTTCCATCATTGAATGTTGCAACGGCGCGGATAGTCATTTGTGACGGGTACTCTCGCCAGTCCGAAACTTCTTTTCCGAGGAACAACAGGAAATCATCAGTTATAGCGTCGTTTTCAAGCGTGAAATGCTTTCCAATTACATTAAAGTTATCGCCATACATGACGAGGACATACCCATCGTCGGAGGCTTTGCGGTAGCTTGCCATAGTGCCTTCCTCAACAACAATCTTCCCGTTTTCGATTGTGAGGTATTGTTTTGCAAAAAAGCAATCGTCTGCATAAAAATCTACACTTTTGATATTTTCGCCCTCACATTGTAAGTTGGCGTTGACGAAAAAAACGCTCCCGTCGCTATATGTGTTCCAGTAGTATGTTTCGTTCAGCAGGTCAACCTCGCGCAGTTCGATTGAGCCGTCGTCCATCTGTTCCATAGAGTAGGCTTTTAGGGTAAACATGTCGTCGCGCTCCGGCGAAAACAACATGCTGCCCAAAACCATTAGGCAAATGACAGCCGCCGCAGTTGCAAATGGTATTGCTGTGCTGAAAACATGGGGTTTCTCGATTTGCCTCTGCATTGCTTTCTTGAACACGCGGTCTTTTACTTCCTCGCTCGGCGTAATTGCGTTAAAGGCATTAACGATTCTACCATTCTTCATTTTCCAAAACTCCCCTCAATATGATTTTTGCTTCGCGCAAGTGGTTGCGAATGGTTGAGTGCGGTTTTCTTAGCATTCCCGCGATTTCTTTCGACGTGTACCCCTCGTAGTAATAGAGGTAAATCACATCTTTATAGCGAACAGGCAGCGCCATGACTGTTTCTAAGGTTTCGTCAATGTGGAATGTACTGTCGCTACGCAGGTTTTCGTAATCGTCTATATCAGCGCGGCTGCGCCACCAATGCTTGAGGCGGTTTTTACAGGTGTTTATCGTAGTTCGTATAAGCCATGCTTTTTCATGCTCGGCGTTTTGAAATATGATGCATTTTTGCATTAGCAATGCGAATACGTCTGCGGCTATGTCCTCTGCGTCAGATGAATTTTTAAGGTATGAAAAGCCAATGCGATACACCATGTCAAAATGCCGTCTGTATATTTCCTCAATGTTTATTAGCGAAGCTGCCTTGCTGCGTACTGGCAAGGGTTTTGTCATTTCGCAACCTCCTTTCATAAATAATACAATTGAGAGGCTCTAAATGTCGGGCAACTCGAAAAAATTATATCACATCGGCTGGGCATGCAATCGATAATATGGCATGAATATTATTCTGTGGAATTAAGTAGATTTGTGCGAAAAAATGTGATATTTTACTTGACAGCCAATGCGGATTCATATATTCTGAAAACGACCAAAACAATAAAGAATTTGCATGAAAGGTAAAAACTAAAATGAACACAGAAAACAAAGGTTTGAAATGGAGCATGGCCAGCGTCTGGGCCGAACTGGAATTGAAAAAAGCCATAACATTAAGACTTTTCCCTATGATTTTGAATGAGAAGGATCTCACAAAACCCATGTCCCGCGCTGAATTCGCAGCAGTAGCTGTCATGCTATATGAGGAGATGTCTGGCTGTACAGCCAGATCGGAAGGCTCAAACCCTTTCACCGATACCAGTGACGAGAACGTACTGAAAGCCTATAATTTGGGTATTGTAAACGGCACCAGCGCAACCACTTTCCATCCTGCCAACCTGATCAGCCGTGAGGAAGCGGCGGTCATGCTAACGAGATTGGTTAAATGCGTCCATCTTGACGGATGGTTTTTGGCGAAAGACAGTGACTACGCACTGGTCTTCACGATGCCGACGCTGTTCCTCGACGACGCCAAAATTTCTAGTTGGGCCAAGTCGTCGGTGTATTTCATGGTGGCTGAAAGTGTGATCAATGGGCTGGACAACGGTGAATTCGCACCCAAAAACACTGTTGCACGCGAGCAGTTGCTCACCATCGCTGTGCGGATGATGAAAGCTTTTAAGGGCAAACCGCCAAAGTACGACGTATGCGACGTACTTCACGACATGGAAATGCTGGCGCAGATGATTGCAGTGTTCCCTCGAAGCGACGCAGTGGACATTATATGGCATACCCTTGGCGGCTATTGGACTGCCGAGGGCAATTTATTTGTAGGGTTTGTCAGCCAAGGAGGCTGCCTGGGCATTGAGCGCGGCGTGTGGGACACTGGGTACGGCGGTTTTGGAACGTTTCGCAGCGGGAAGCAGACAGGTAAGTATTCATTGGAAATGGTCTTGAATTTTCCGGAAAAACCAGCAGACGAGATGACTGGCTACATACCGGAAAAGAATGTAACGATGCATCTTGACACAAGCAACCTTGGAAACAACGGGACTGTCGACATAAAGATCGAAGACCTTGGCAATGGTGGTTGGCACTCCTACGCACACAGCCACCCGGGGCGCGCTATGCTATGCGCATGTTTCCCAAACGGCATGGACGAATGCCAGATTGAAAGGCGCCTTCACTATTTTAAGGGTCCACTTACGGTTGAAACCTTGGCAGAGGGATTGTCCAGCTGGACCGGCCTCGATTTTTCGGTCAGTGTTGCCAAGTCCGATTTGTCAGTCGCGGTTGATTGGGCTGCAAGATCGGCATTGCTTGCAGGGGGCAAGCCAAACGGTGACTTTAACTTAAGTGGGGCAGAAACAAGGGAATGGTTCATGCTCGACAGCCTCTGGCGAACCATAACGGAAAACTTCGGCGAACTCGACGTGTACTACACGATGAATGGTGGCAAGGAGCTGAAAGTCCCGACTATCGGATATCCGTCTGTGTTTCCGCTCGACATCCCATACCTAGGCTGCCAGTTTTACTGTGCCCACAGGGATTTGAGGGATGACGACAATGTGCGGCAGAGAAAAATGCACACCCAAAAGCGCACCAAATTGATAAATCCTGCCCACACAGTTGATATGAGCGGCATGAACCTTTATTGCCAGAATGACCACATCTGTTTGGCAAACGACAGCAACGCAAAGGTTTCCTTGTATGTCAATGCGGAAAAAGACAATAATGGCGAGTTCATGTTCGACGACGGGCAAGACTGGTTGCTGCTGGTAGAAACGTCTTTTGGCGATTATCAGCTTTTCCCGCGCAAATACGTTCAACTCGGTATGGTGAGCTACGTGGCGTTTTATGGGTGCAGCGGCGCTTCCTACGACGTTTTCCATGTGCTCGTAACCGTGAGCCAGTCTGCTGGCTATGAGATATTCGACTGCGTGTTTGACAACGGCAAGAAAGCCTTCAAAGTCGTGCCAGTATACAACGCGTCGAACATCAACCCTGTCGGGGGCTCACGCCCACAATAAGGCAACACGATCAAGCAGCATGGTTAAAACTATAAAGCCCACAGAGCAGTGGGCTTTTTTGGTTGGATCACTTCCTTAACTTCAACGCTTGCCCTTCTTCTTCGGCAAAAACGGTTGAGGATTGTTTTGAGGGGCGCTCCGTTCTCGGCGAGGGAAAGGGATTGTTTCAAGCTCTCCGCTGAAAGCAGGGTGGCGGCAATGCAGAACAAGCTTTTGCTTCGCCCGTCATCGTAGTGTGCAAGTGCGGTTTCAAGGAATGAAATACGTTCCTGTTGCCGTTTGACAAACTCGCCAATGCCGATTTCTGCAATCAAATGCTGATTCGGCATTACTTTTCTGTGGAGCACAAATGAATCCCGCTCGCCAGTTTCTTTTTCAAACCGTTTACACGGAAAATCAACGCACTCGGCGCATACATTTAACCCATGCTTTTTCATGCAACACGTTATAAATCCACAAGGCGGATGCACTTCCTCAAAACCTTCACCGCAGCATCCCGGACAGCGTGACGCCCCAACTGTATAGAATCGCGGACAAAGCCCACAGTCTATTCCGCAGCAACCTATTGTCGGGTATTTTCGCAAAGCCATACCAGTACTCCTTTTTCGTTGCTCAAGACATATGTTGCCATTTGATTTTTGAGTTTAATTTTTCTTGACATTTTTACTATATCATATTACTGTGAGAAGTAAAGCAGATATATCTGTGCCATCGCTCTGGGCTACGGTGCTACCCAAGGTGTGCAACACAAGAGCAGACCTATGGAATCGCTTTACAAAGCAGACGGAGAATTTCAAATGGGCTTAGCTGTGAGGCTGTGAGTGGATTTTCAAAAGAAAAGAGGATTTATTAACATGAATGAAAAACAAGCAAAAAAAATATTTGACAAATACAACCCAGCAGACGGAGTCGTCCGTTGCCCGAACGGCAGGGCAAAAATGCGAAAGCCGTTGGATTCATACGTGAAAGCGGCGGTCAACCTGTACGGCATCATCAGGCGCGACGAGTTTGCAGAGATTTTCAATAGCCAGAACGAGGAGCAGACAACAGCCGACGAAGTTTACACGATTCTCCTGCCGAACGTCTTGAAAAACGGCTGGTACGGGTTTTACAAAGACTATGTCGTGCATTACGCCATACTGGACGATTTTGGATGGGTGGAGCATCTGGAGAAATCGCAGTTTGGTAAACCGCGTTACGTCCCGCCGAAGGAGCAGTTCTCACTGTATGAATGGGAGGGGTACTCGGACAACGATTGCTGGTACCAAGTGAGCAAATTCATGTATAATGCGTTTGGCCGTTCAGCGCAAACGTCACGAGCGTTTCTTGAAATCAGGGATCATTTGTCAAACAACGATTTCATAAAAGGGTTCGGGGAAATCTTGGACAGGCACAATTTGCTATTCAAAGACGAAAAGCAGTTGCAGCAGTTCCTAACCCTGATCACCCATGCAAAGAACAACGCCCGCATTTGGGAAAACAAAGGGCACACGCCGGAAGAACTGTTCCTGCTGCAAAAGAGGCAGGCACCGAAGGAACCTGTCGTGCGGCTGCCAAAAAAAGTCGGGCACAATCAGCCGTGCCCTTGCGGAAGCGGGAAAAAATACAAGAATTGCTGCGAACTGACAGCAAACAGCGGCGCTGCACAGCTTGCCGTAGGCGACCGCAAATTGTTTTACGAGACGTGGTACAAGCTGCTTGATTTCGTCAATCAGAAATATAGGGTTTTCAACATGCGGATCAAGCCGGTCTATCCGGCGTACCACGATGAAACGCAGCTGCACAAAATCCGAGAGAAGCTGTGGGCAGACCCCAAAACCATCAGCGAGTTTTTAAGCAGCACGGACAGCCTTTCTGCCGAAGAGGTGCATATTTTGCAGTCTTGGGAGGAACTTCACGTCAAGGGGCGGTTCGTCTTGTTGAAATACGAGCCTGAATACGCAGTTCTACTGCGAATCGATAAAGGCAAAGACTCAGTGCTATACGGCGTTAAGGGGATAACGAACCCTATTTCCGAATCCATGCAGCACCCGCTGCCTGTTCTGCTGGAAACAGTGCTGCTTCCTTTTGGCGACTCAATTGTCTATGACAGCTTCATGGGCTCGTTCCCTGTGCAGTTTGGCAGTGGAACCAGGGAAATGTTTGATGGTGAATACGTCAAATTGAAGGATGAGCGAGGGATAGTCACGAGGCTTTAATGACGACGTTGGAAAGGAAAGGGCAACGATGGAAAGCGCAATAATGGTCAGTAAATCGGCTGATAGCCGAACTGAAAAAATGAAGGCGATTTATTCTGAAGCGTTGAAATTCTTGAACGAAATTGCACCGGAAAACGTACAAAGCGACGGATTAGAAAAGTATTTCGATGCGAGTAAGGATTTCAAGGACAAGAACCGTATTCTGCACGTGATGCTTGGCTCGCTGCAAAGCCAGCAACGATCCCCAAAAGTAATCGCGTTCTGGAAAAGAGAGCCTGTTTTCAAGGAAATACTGTTCGATTATGACTGTTGCAGAATTTTGACGGCATACAACGCAGAGAGCCTTTTAGAGAAATTTTGCGACAGTTTCAATGTTTCGATGGATAGCGTAGAAAGCAGGCACAGCCTATGGCGAAAATATGCAAAATCTGTGATGTCGGCATGTGAGTTTCTTAACAGTTTCAATGACGCGAATGATTTTGACGAGTTCGTGTCACAGTTTGCATACAACGAATGTTCTGCCGCCGCCTTGCCGATGCTGATCGAAAGAGAGGTGTTTGGGATGGGGTTTGCGCTTGCTTGCGACTTTTTAAAGGGACTTGGCTACACGGAATACCCAAAGCCTGACGTTCATGTCATGGACATGTTTTCTGCCTTTGGCTTATGCGACAGAAAGGCCTACAATGCATATAAAGCAGTGATTGAAATGGCACGTGCAGTGAACGAAACGCCCTATAAAGTGGATACTATTTTTTGGCTTATCGGCTCGGGAGAGTTTTACCGTCAGGGCATTCGCATCGGATCTAACAAGGCCAAGTTCATTGATAGGTATGCCCTCCTATGTCAGTGTGATGATTCGAATCAACAGTCATCATGCTAAAAAAGTGAAAAACCTCAAAATGAGGGTTTTCAAAAATCAGCCGCCCCACGCCTATAAAAGAAGATCGAGAAACCTCTTGACAAATGAACACATGTTCGATATAATATAGAGGTGATTATTTCTTGATAAGAGAGGTGTAACCGTAGACCTGACCATGTGCGTGACATATTTCGAAATAGGGCGCATGATAGTCGAGGAGGAACAGGGCGGCAAGGCCCGTGCAGAGTATGGGCGGGGTTTGCTGAAGGAATTGTCGCAGTTTTAAGTGAGCGCGTGGGTAAGGGTTTCTCGGTCATCCAGTAAATAGGGGTTGATGTTATTCACTGCCCTTTTTCGCTCGGCACTGTAGAGCGTTTTTTCAAGTGCGCTGCCGCCTGTTCCAAAGCCGATTATAACGCAATGCACCGCAGCTTTTTCGCTTGCTTCGCTGCTCCACTTGAATGTGCGGTGAGTAAAGTCGATATGTGTTTCAAACATATCATTAAGCGGCTTCCACAAAGAAGCCACCTGCTCACCTTGCGTGATGGAGTTCGTGGAGACAAATGCCGCTCGGATTTGAGTGCCGCTCATGAATTGCGCGGCTTTGTAATACCATGCCGCCACATTGTCGATTTTACCCACCGTCTTATACGGCTTCCTCAAACATGATGAACTGCTCCGGGTATTCGACACCGTACACATCGCGCAGCAAAGACAGCCAAAACGGTTGGCTTTGCCCTTTTTCATATCCTTTGTCTTTCCAATCGGCGGCAAACTTTTTGGCTGCTGCCCTTTGTTCTGCATCGGTCATAATTGCGAACCCTTTTTTCTAATCCTCGTCATCATTTTTTGATTCATAAAAATATTCAATGTCCTTTTCTTTGCTGTTTATTGGCAATGATTTACGTCTATTCAACCGCTCTTGTGCTTCGCTCATAATGGAGTGTAGTTTTTCTTCCAATACAGCCTTTGACGGAAGGTCTGTCCAATACTCCGCAACTGCAATACCAGACTTATCAAGTTCGAGCAATTCAATTTGACCTCTGCTGGCCTTCGTGCATAATATCAGCCCGATAGGCTCATTCTCACCTTCTTTGCGCTCGTACCTGTCAAGCCACTTCAAATAGAATTCCATCTTCCCCTTATATTCGGGAATAAACTTGCCGATTTT
>Ga0082212_10012955_pt1 | contig 10465 bp, 10 predicted proteins | sample TergutNt197P3_FD_71548 | JGI IMG/M metagenome (GOLD analysis project Ga0082212, IMG submission 71548) | Neocapritermes taracua P3 segment gut microbial communities from Petit-Saut dam, French Guiana - Nt197 P3 | ecosystem: Host-associated > Arthropoda: Insects > Digestive system > Gut ...
ACCTTTTCACCTTCTTCTTTTGCGGCAAGTATGCGTTCTACTGCATCTTCCATACCGGGCAGATCGAAGGGATTACGCAGATGGCGGAGATCGTCTTCCAGAAAATAGCGGATTTCTTCGCCGGTATTGATACTCCGCCTGAGCAGAATAGAGGCGGTAAGCGGATCGCAGCCGTATTTTTCTGTCAGGGCTTTTACATCGTCCGGTACCAGTTCCGATTTATGCCATTCCATTATTGTTTCCCCAGCATGCTGATCAATGTTTTTAGTTCTCCCAAAGAAACCGTATCCAGTGATAAACGGGATAGTTCTGTAGGTGGCTTGTTTTCAACCGCAAGAAGCCATCGCCTTGAACCGGGGCTTAAAACGGCCTGACCCCTCAAAGCAGCATGATCATTTTGTCCTGACCATTTTACGCGGCCATGGCCGGATTGAGTGTTCAGGCATTTTTTGCAGAGAAACCCCTCCCCCGGAATAAACCATACTACTGCATCGTCGGTGAATTCGCAAGTACAGGATGTACAGTACTGCAAACCGGCGCCGCGGTTTCCCAGAAGTTCTGCCCAATTCCATAAAAAGTGGATCAGGAGTCGTTCACAGCATGCTTCGTCTGCTGTTTCCAGCGCATCCAAAGCGGCGTTAGCAAGGGCAAAAGCCTTACCAAATGTATCGCCGCTGCCATGCCCGTCAAGAATGGTCCCTGCAATAAGGGAAGCGGTATTGCTGCGTTCGTACAGTTCCCGCAGACCCGGCCTCCATGATCGTACGTCAAAGTCGCTCACCTTGCGGAAATCTTTTGCCGGATCACGGTAGATCCACAGAAGCCCCGAGTTAAAAGGAGACACATGGGAACGAAGGCGGCTCTTTGGCCCCCCAAAGAGGGTTGCGTTGAAGATGCCTTCTTCGGCGCTGAGGAAAACCGCTTCCCTGTTGGATTCTCCCGAAGATCGTACACGAAGCACCAGTGCAGGAGAAGAAAATGATCGCTGGATACGCTGCCCCCCAGGCTAGATTAATAAGCAGAAAACATATACTATCCTCTTATAAGTAACACAGATGTAGCCCGGATTCAAGCCATCAAGCACAGCTGTTTTTTAAGGAGAGTATAATGGCAGAAGAGCAAAAAGAAAAATTCAAAGCTAAATATTTCAGAAAGCCTGTTAGTTTATTTTTTGCTTTCTTTGGGATGGTACCCTTTATTCTTTTTTTTATAAACAGCATTACTGGCGGAAAAAACGGTCTTTTGGGAAACGCTCTTAACAGGATGAGGGCTCAGATCATCAGAGATGAAGCAGGAGCCATACTGGAAATAATAAAAGGCGATCCAAAGCCATTTATTGCGATCATGTTGATGCTGGCCGTTTTGCTCTTTATGGGAGTAACCGGAACAATTGACTGGATGAAGAGGAGGTTTAATGTCAACTTTGGGAACAAAATTGTTCCTGATTTGTATTCTTTTGTAAATACCTTTGGAGTCTGGCTTGCCCATTGGATAGTGGTAAGCTCATTCATGATCGTGTTCATCATTAAAGTATTTAATGCTAATGAAATCCTTCCCGCTTTGGGATTGAGAAAACTGGGGCCCTACATTACATGGGGTATGGCATTTCACGGCATGGCGCGGGCGCTTATTGTTTTTATTGTAATGAAGATAATTATGTTTGTATTGGATAAACGCTGGGATATCTGGAAAATCTTCTGGCATCATATAGTGTTGCGCTTTGCCGGCTGGCTGAAAAAGATCTCATCTGAACAGGGAGCCCGCACTGCAGTTTGTTTTATTGCAGTGGTATTGTTTATTGTGGGAATCTGCCTTGTGTACAAAAGTGTAAAACCCAATTCAACACATGCACTGAAAAAAGCTGCTTCCGCCGTTTCCTTTGAACTTGTAACAGGCGGTGAATTTCCCGAAGCGCTGGCAGGAGTTTCTTCCCAGATGAACCCCCGTAGCATAAGCGGCAACGATGTTCAACAAACCGGCGTTTCCACCGTTGTTGGTGTGAGCAATAGCAGATACTTTATGTATGGCGGGCTTATCAGCATAGTGCTGAGCCTTATTGCAATGGGTTTTCTGGTTGTCAAAAGAAGCCATCAGTACTAAACAGCCGAAATGTCATTTCATGGCGGCAAGGATGCCGCCACACAGTGAATGACCAGTTTGCAAAGCAAACTGGATTGACATGGATACCGTCGGGTGCGTTAGCACCCATAAAATAACTACCTATCGGTAAACGGCCCGAAGGGACGTATGTCACTTCCATGGAAAGATAAATGATTTTAAACTTCGGCTTCCGGTGTTTTCTTTTTCTTCAGCCAATAACTCGTTCCAGGGGATCTTGGTTTTTCGCGCATGTGTTTCCAGCCAATCGTATTTAAAAAGCCGGAGACGGAGCGCTTCGTCCAGGAATAAAAGCGGACAGCCCGGGAAAGGAAGAACGAGCAGAGTAAAGATGGTATTTATGAATAAGTTAAAAAGACTGAAAAACGTATTGTCAAAAAAAATGGCAGCGCATTTTTTTAAACTTTTAAGGGGATGCATTCCCAGACGGTAATACACCGAAGGATAAAACTGGATTGAAGCGATAATGAAAAGACAAATCCAGCACGAAAAAATAGCAGCCCCCAATCCGGCAATGCTTTCCATTTGAAGGTAAATCGGTATGGTAAAACGAATTATCATAAATACAAAAGCCGATGCAGCAAAAAGCACTGCTGCAGGAAGAAAGGCGCCTTTGATGTTTTTAAAAAAATCCACAATAACAGGATGGCGGTAATCCGATACTTCTTTTAAAACTGAAGCTGCACTGCAAAGGTATACAAATAACCAGTAAATTGTCATGAAGAAGAGTATTACACCTGCAATTTCTGAAATGGAAATCAACAAAAAGGCAAAAGCCAGAAAAAGTAAAAAACCGAAATTCAGGGCAATAACAAGAAAAAAATTATCCCACCAGTCATAAAGAAATTTTTTCAGAAGAAGACCTATCACTTTATATCTCCTACAGTAACCCGCTGCCTTTAACTTCAAGGTAACGGTTAATTAGAGCCGGGCTGAGTTCATGTGAACTGCATTCCAGAGTAAGGAGCCCCAGATGCTCCCAGGTTTTGTAAAGCCGCCTGCGGGCGCTTAAATAAGAAAATGCCGCTGCCGTTTCCAGCGCTTCTTCCGGCCCTTCCGGTTTTCGGTTTGCTATTGTTTCTGCTTCCGCTTCTTTTAAACTTACCAGGAGCAGGAGGTGACGCCGTTGAATGCGCCGGAGTATCCAGGAAAGTGACTCACCGTCTTCTTCCCTGAAATTGCTGATCATTATTATAAAGGTCCGGCGTTTAAGCCGGGCAAGGGCGCTTTCCAGGGCTGAAAAAAGAGAAGAAGGGGCACTTTCGCATTTTACATCGTAGAGGCTCCGGATAATTCCCGACAGGGCGCTCATTCCTTTGCGCGGGGGCAGCCATCGTTCTTCTGCGCCAAAGCAGCTTAGGGCTACACCGTCGCTGTGTTTCAGCGCCACCCAGGAAAGAAGCAGGGCCGCTTCCAGGGCGCTGTCAAATTGAGTACGTTGAAATGCGCCTGATGCCGTTTCTTCTATCCGGTGGAGACGGTAGCCGGAGTCCAGCAGCAGCAGTACCTGCTGATCCTGCTCTTCCTGGTATTCTCTGATAATTGGTTTATTCCGCCGGCCTGTCGCCCGCCAGTCAATGGCTCTAACCGAATCGCCGTTTTGGTAGTCCCGCAGGCTCATAAATTCCATTCCCTGTCCACGTTTGCGGACTATCTTGATTCCTGTCTGCTCAAGGACACCGCGAAGTTCTGCGCCGGAAGTAAGTTTTCTGAAATCAGGAAACGTTCTGCCCCGGTTTTCGCACGGATGGATAACCTTTAGCTGCCAAAAACCAAGAAAAGATCCAAGGAGCAATTCTGTCCGGGTAAATTCCCAATTACCCCGTTCAAGAGGAATGATGGGGTATTCAAAAACATAAGAAGTATTTAGCGGGTTAGGGGTAATAGCAATTTTTGGCAATTGGGTAAACAGGCGGCGTTCAAGTTTTGCCGGAAAGATCCGGCAATCTATGTTATCCGGGTAGATGTCAAAGAGTTTTACGGATCGGGCAAGAAAACGCCTTTCTTCGGTCCGGCTTATACTCAGCCTGACAAGAGCTTTTTTCCCAAGAGTCAGGGTGCTGCTGATTTTTCGTTCTATGTGCAGCCGGTCGGTAAATGACAATAGCAGAAAAGCATCAATAAAAATTACCGGCGCCAGTATAAGAGCGGAAAAGAACAAGGGTATGTAGAGCATGTCGAAAAAGAACGCTGCCGCTCCCAAAAAGAGAAAGCATAATAGCATAATAAAAAAAGTCCGCCCGGGCTTCATTTATATACCGCCTTGGTCATGTACGGGGCGCCTCTACCGAAGAAAGTATATTTTCTACGATGGCTTTTTCGGTAAGCCCCTCGAGTTCTCCTTCTGCAGAAAGGGTAAGACGGTGAGCCAATACGGGGACAGCCAGGGCTTTTATATCATCGGGAATAATAAAATCCCTGCCTTCCAACAGGGCCTTTGCCCGGGCGCAGCGTATAAGAGCAAGGCTCCCGCGGGGTCCGGCGCCGCATTCAATAACGGCGCTTGTGCGGGTTGCGGTGCAAAGGCGTACCGCATAATCAATAACTGCCCTGTCGCAGCGCATGGAAGAAACCAGATTCTGGACAGCCATAAAATCTTCGGGGCCCATTACCGTTTGAACCGCAGAAACGGTAAGTTCAGCGCCTGTTTCGCCGGAAAGTATTTTTTCGACCATTAGCTTTTCTTCCGTAACAGGCGGATAACCAATCAGAGCTTTCATTAAAAACCGGTCTTTCTGTGCATCCGGCAGCGGATAGGTTCCTTCATGTTCAAAAGGATTTTCCGTTGCCATTACCATAAAAGGCTTTGGAAGCGCATGGCTTACACCGTCAAGGCTGACCTGGTATTCCTGCATTGCTTCAAATAAAGAAGCCTGTGTTTTTGCCGGGGAGCGGTTAATTTCATCTGCAATCAGGATATTGGTAAATACCGGCCCCTTCTTTGTAATAAAGTTTCCCGTAGGTGTATCCAGGATAACAGAGCCGGTAACATCGCTGGGCATAAGATCCGGCGTAAACTGGACACGGCGTGAATCTCCCCCCAGTGCTTTGGCTGCTGCCCGGACAAGGAGTGTTTTTCCCAGGCCGGGTACTCCTTCTACCAGAATATGCCCGCCGGCAAGCAATGTGATTAACAGCTGGTTAACCAATTCAACCTGACCGATAAAAGCCCTGGAAATTTCCCGTTTAACTTTTTCCAGCGCCTGTCCTGCTTCGCTGATTGTATAACTCATATTATCTCCCTATTAAGCTTTTCGAATTGTTCTATAAATTTCTTTTGTTCATTAATAAACTGAACAAAAGTGATTTCTTTTATTTCAGTGTCAGCAAAGTTTAGTGCGGTTGTGCTGTCGGCAGCGTCTGTTGTGCCGCCGATTCCACTGCTTCTGTTTCGCTGTTCCAGTTCCTTTTCGTAGATTTCAATGTACTTGCCCAGGGCATTGTTTTTTTTAAGAAAACGCCCTTCCGCCAAAAATCGTTCACGCAATGGTTTACCTGGTCTTTCCGGCGCAGGTCTGCTGCGGCCAAAGAGCGGAACGGACATCCAGAATCCCGCAATAATCAACAGCACAAGACTGATTATTAAAGCAGCAGGATTTCCCCTTTCTGCCAGGTTTCCCAGCAGGTGCCGTTCACCGCTAATGGTTCTGATAAATAAAACACCCCGGTCTTCTTCCGGTACATCATTCAGAAAAATTTCCGCTGCAAGGTTAACATTTTGTTTGTTGCGCAATGAATAATTGTGCAGAAAATAAGCAACACCGGTAAAGATCAAAAAGCCCCTTCCTGTTTCAAATTTGACAAGTTTTGTATTTTCCGAAGTGTTCATGACAAGAATCTTGTACGGTTCCGGGGAATCAGACTCTACCTTTTTGAATGAAACATCCCAGTCAAAACGGACAGTACTGTTGTCTTTATTTTCTTCTTCGCTTTTGCCTGAATTTTCTTCTTCTTCGATTACAAATAAAGTACCGGCTTTATCTTCATCGCCATCGGAACTTTTTTTTACTCCCAGAGTTTCCATAAACGATTCCAGCCGGTAATTAATACTGCTGTTTAAGGAGATAATAAGGCGGCCGCCGTTTTCCAGCCACGGGATTAGCAGTTCAGGATTGTCGTTCCAGTTAAAACTCGAGTTTTCTATAAATATTGTTTTTTCCTGAGCAGTAAGTATGGTATTGATATTTCCTGCGGATATGGACCTGACAGGGCGTCCCGATTCCGCAAGCCACTTTTCCAGGGCATAAAAATCGTTTGCACGGACTTCACGCGATGATTCTTTCCAGCGGAAGGACGGAACAATTTCCAGTTGTGTATAACAAAAAACACCAATTAATAAAATGAGCGCCAGGATAACAAAAAACACCGTAAGGGATTGGCGGGTAATTTTCACTCACTGCCCCCTGGTTTCCCGGAAGTTTCCAGAAGATTTCTGCAGGATATAATCGCTTGTTCAAACGATCCTGCGGCCGGTTCCTTTCCGCCGTAGGCAAAAACAATCCAATGCCTGATAAAGTCTTCAAAGCTTTCAGTGTTGGCGGTATTTTTACGGACTATGGAAAGGCTTTCGTATTCAGTAGCTTCCGGGGGAAGAGTAAAGAAGCGCATTTTGGAAAAGGCAGTAATAAACGCCCTGAAACACAGCGCCCACCCTTCGCGGATCTTTCCCATACGGTGAAGCTCTGTTGCTTGCTGCAGCAGTGTAAGACACTCTTCCTGAGTGGCGTTTTGTATACTGTTTTTTCCGGTCTCTGATGCGGAATAAAAACGGCCTCTGTAACGGTAGGCAAAATAGCCTGCAAAACCAAGTGCGGTTACAATTGCCGCTATAACAATAAAACGGAGCAATTTTCCGAAAAATTCCCTGGCAGGGGCGTTAATCTGAAAATTAAAAAGCCATCTTTGATTTTCTTTTCTTTCCTTAAACTGAATGTGCCGGCTTTCTTTTTCGTTTCCGAATTTAGGATCTTCCAGGATGTGCTCCAGAGTTTCTCCGGCGTTTTGTGAAACAGGCGCCGGTTTCAGCAGCGTTGCCCTTTGCTGCTCCTGCTGTTCCTGCGCATAACTCCGGAAGGGGGCAAAGAAAAAGAACAGCATTAAAACTGGTATTGCAAACATGGTTTTTGGTTTTACCGGTTTTTGGTTTTTTTCCACACAGGATTTAAAGAGTAATTCTATGTCCCACCCTTCTGTTTCTACCCGTGAATTGATGTACAGGCTGAAACCCATGCAGACATAGAGCGTTTCGACAATAATTATGTTAAAAAAGTACACGATAGAAATAAAGGTGTTTTCTTCTCTTATAAAATCAAAGAGAGATCTGCTGTTGCCCTCCAGCATATTAAATATACTGTTAAAGAAAATAAGCTCTCCGACATTTAATGCCATGATCATACCAATGCAAATGAACGTTAAGGGCATGCCAAAACCCAGGCCGTTCCGCTCAAGGAGCTGTTTGCGCCGTTTGTAGTTATCTCCGGTTATGCGTTCCAGTACGCGAAGAGGCATACGCGCTGAACGATAGAGGGATGCGCGCCGCCAAAGCAGATCGCCGGCAAGTCCTGTCCATATTGTTTTTCCCAGCCCCCGGAACAGCCGGCGTAACGGGGCGCGGGGTTCAAAAAAACGGACAGAAACTACCTGGAGCGATAAACGATCCAACAGGGGTTTTATCCACCAAATAACATACGTTACGATCATGCCTGACCAGGCACTATTCAGTTTTAATGCAATCTGGTTAATAAAAAACAAAAATAACAAAGGAATTATCATAAAAAGAAGTATGGGAAAAAAATTTGTACGCCAAAGGAATATCCCCATATCCGTCGCTTCCCAGCCGCTGCGCCGGCGGAACAATACTGCCGTTTTCAGGGAACTGCTCATGAATGTCCCGTCCCCGTGTTAAAGCGGCCTGCGAAAACAAAGTAAACAAATACCAACAGTATTGCTGCAAAACCTGCGGTAAAGCGTATGCTTTGATCAATTTCGTGCCTGGAAGACCAGAACGCTTCGATAATGGCAGCGATTACCAGCATTATTGCAGCGCCCGATATCAGGGGCAGCGCGGTTTTTCCGGCTTTGCGAAGGGAATCACCAAGGCTGAGACCCCTCCTGACAAAGATGGCGTACCCAAGAAGAAATCCTGCCTGGGCGGAGAGTATTATTGCCGTTAACTCAAAAGCCGAGTGACCTATGACAAAAGAAAAAAACGTGTTTTGGTATCCGCAGTTAATTATGTGGCCTGCCGCCGCTCCGATAAAAACCCCGTTAACAGCAAGAAAAAAAAGACTTCCTGCTCCGCCCAGAAGACCTCCGGCAAAAGTTATAAACGCAATGGATATATTGTTGTAAATATAATACCCGAACATATCGGCATCGGTACTGATATCGCGCGGTTTAAGGTAGTAAGGGCTTTCCGGATTGTACATTTCTTCCAGACTCGACGACTGCCAGGGAGGAATGAGTTCGTTAATAAAGTCCGGAAAGCGGATTGTAACTAAAGCGGAAAAAACCGCAAGTCCGAAAAAAATTAAAAAACATGTGCTGAAACTTTTCCATTGACTACGGACAGCATTGGGAAAGATATTAAATATGAACGCAGAAAAAGATTTAAGCGAAAAAGGTTTTGAGCCGTAAAGGATTTGGTTTCCTTCCAGGGTTAGGCGATTAAGCCGTTCGATTAGGGCAGGATCAAAACCATTAGATCGGGCTGTGTTAAGATCGCCAGTTAATTGTCTGAAAGCCTGGGGAAACCACGCAGCGCGTGACCGTAAAAGCTTTTTTGCCCCGCTCCCTGTTAAAAACTTTTCCAGTTCCTTCCAGTCGTTTTCTCTTTTGGCAATAAAACTCCGCTGGGTCATCTTTCCCCCGCAAATGAACGGGCAATGCCCAAAAGATATGCAGAAGCTCCGGATGTTAATGGTTCTGTGCTGTTGTGCAATGATGCAGCCAATGGCCCGGCAATCTCATCTGCCCTGGCTTCGCCCAACAACGGATAGCGCCGGGCAAACATCAATATTCCCTGTTTTTCTTCAAAGCTGAGAGGTCTTTTGGGAAGAATTGTTTCCCAGCCGGAAAGCCAGTCCATCTTTGCAGACTGTTCAGGAACCTGAGACTGCCAGGTGTAAATAACCAATGTCCCGGCAGCCCAGTCTCCCGGCCGGCGAAAAGCCTGGCTTGCGGAAGCGGACAGGAATGCTATCAGGTACAGTCCGATATAACCGTCTATAAAACGCAGGAGGTTTCGGATAAAAGAAGCGCCGGCGCTGACCGGGGAACCATCGCTCAAAACAACCCTGAGCCCCAGAATGCGCTTTCCAGGACTTTGACCGCGGAAAAAAAGATCAAAAAAAACATGATAAAACCAATCCAGAACAAAATAGAAGAGAATAAAAATCCAAAAACCTCCGAAAGAACTCAGAAAAAGGCTGTATATAATTAAAAAAATAAATATCCCAACCCATTTTATTGCGGTATCTATTCCATAGGCGCAAAACCGGGCACACAGACCTGCAGGATACAGTGTATATTCTATTCCTTCGGGTGTTTCTGAGCGGAATGAGGTATCGTTATAAACCGGACCTGTCATCTAGGGAATAGTATGGTATATTTTGTTAATTTTCAATATTTGACTTAATTTGAATCTTATTGACCAGGGCTTTTCGTTATTAGTACACTGTCTTAACTGTGAAAAAATATGCTTCCTTAATATGCATTGCTGTTCTTCTGATAATGCTTTCCGCTGTTCCTGTTCATGCCCAGAATTCGGACAAAATGGATTTTTTTATTGGCCCTTTGACGGAGATACTCGGGTTCAGCAGAAAAGGCCCATCCCTTGGCGCAGGCTTTGCCCTGGGCGCGGGTACAGGTGTTACCCTTGGTCTGCGCATGCTTTATTCCATTGATCTCGATTCAATTAACACCCTGGAAATGTCCGGCTTTTTTCGTTTTTACCTTAAGGGCGGCGATGCCCATACCGGCCTTTTTATTCAGCTTAATGTCGGCGCGGCTATTTTTGCCTACGAAAGAGTTGTATTCACCCGTGCCGAATCAAGCGCCCTTTCCGCAGGTGTTGCCGCGGGCTGGCGTTTTATGCTGAAGGAACGTTGGTATTTTGAACCATACATTCGCGCTGGGTATCCTTACATTGCCGGAGTAGGAGCAGCTTTCGCCTATCGGTTGTAAAACAGATATGACAATTGTCATTTTTGAACGCATTTCCATGGCTTTTTCTGGTTTTTCATGATAGTATTTACAGCTGCGGAGGAAAGGTATGGCTTCGACTGAAAGCTTAACATTCGAAAAAGTCTGGGTGATGTTCAAAGAAACAGATCGGAGATTTAAGGAA
>Ga0082212_10012956_pt1 | contig 10464 bp, 7 predicted proteins | sample TergutNt197P3_FD_71548 | JGI IMG/M metagenome (GOLD analysis project Ga0082212, IMG submission 71548) | Neocapritermes taracua P3 segment gut microbial communities from Petit-Saut dam, French Guiana - Nt197 P3 | ecosystem: Host-associated > Arthropoda: Insects > Digestive system > Gut ...
CGAAAAGATATTTATCGCTTGATTTATTGGGTAGTAAAATTTGGCGGTGTGGCTTCGTTTCGAGTTGGAAATCGAGGAGGTACAGTATGTTGTGGCACTACCCTTGCGAACCTCTACCGATTAGCCCGTCGATTCTTCCCGGTCTTCTATCGGAATATAGTCCGCATTCATCTCGCCGACGTACAGTTGTCGAGGGCGGTAAATTTTCTGCTCTGGATTGTCATGTTGCTCTTTCCATTGAGCGATCCAACCCGGCAAACGTCCCAATGCAAAAATCACGGTAAACATATTCGTCGGAATACCAATCGCTCGGAGCAATAAACCGCTGTAAAAATCGACGTTTGGATAGAGTTTTCTATCCACAAAATAGGAGTCTTTCAGTGCCAATTCCTCCAACTTTCTGGCAACATCCAAGAGCGGATCGTCAATCTGCTGCGAGACAAAAATCCGATCTGCGGCGGTTTGCAATATCTTCGCTCTCGGATCGTAATTTTTATAGACTCGATGACCGAATCCAAACAGTTTGAAGGGATTTTGCTTATCCTTTGCCGCTTCGAGACATTCTTTCGGAGTCATTCCGCCGTTGTGGATGGTTTCGAGCATTCTGATGACTTCGACATTGGCACCGCCGTGCAAAGGTCCCCAGAGCGCACTCACACCGGCAGCACACGACGCAAACAGATTTGCTCGTGCCGACCCGACCGTCCGAACAGTCGAGGTACTGCAATTTTGTTCGTGATCGGCATGAAGAATCAATACCAAATTCATCGCATCCTCGATTTCCGGTCCGATGATGTATTGCTGGAAAGGAATCGAAAACATGAGGTGCAAAAAGTTGGCACAGTACCGCAATGCCGGATCGGGATAGGTGAACGGCAATCCCCGTGAGCGTCGGTAAGCGTAGGCGGCAATCGTCCGTGCCTTGCTGATGAGTCGGGTGGCGGCTTCGACGAAAAGTTCCTCGTCGCCGAGCGGCAGAAATTTTTCATAGTAACATGCTAATTGGCTGAACATGGCGGCGAGAATTGCCATCGGCGGCGATTTGGGGGGAAGATCGCCGAATTGGTCCCGCAAACTTTCGTGAAGCAATTCATGACTGGTCAGACGGTCTCGAAAATCGGTCAGTTCCGACTTGGTGGGGAGCGTTCCGAAGATCAGGAGCCAGGCAACTTCGCTGAAATTAGGACGCGGGCGGTCAAACTGTTCGATAGGAATGCCCCGATAGCGCAGAATTCCCTTATCGCCGTCAAGGTAAGTCAGGGCACTTTGGCAAACGCTAGTGCTTCCGAGTGATGGATCGAATGTGGTGATTCGGTGTTCATCGTACAATTTGGAGATGTCAACGGCTTTTTGTCCGTCGGCACCGACCAAAATAGGCAACTCGATTTCTTTTCCGTCGATTTTCAAGACGGCTTTCTTTGGTTCCTGACTCATTTTTGCATGACGAACATACCTACATCCTCCCTTTTAATTATAGCGGAAAACCGATATTCTGCAATCATACACAATTCTTGTAACTGTGGAAAATGCCCTGATTCCATTGCCATAAGATCAACGCTCCGGCATTGTTTTGACACCAATCAGCCGCTCTATTTCTTTGAACAACTGCGCCGAATTGATCGGTTTACTGCAATACGCATCCATCCCGGCATCAAAACACTTTTTTACATCCTCCGGTGTTACGTTGGCAGTCAGCGCAATAATCGGCAACCGTGCCGGACGTGAGGTCTCCGCTTCCCATTGACGGACTTTTTCGGTCGTTTCGTAGCCGTCCATCACCGGCATTTGGCAATCCATCAACACAATATCAAACGCCCCACTCTTGATGCTTTCCAGTGCCATCGTCCCGCTTTCCACTACGACACACTCAAAGCCAGCATTTTTCAGAATTTCCGCAACGACAATGCGGTTGATCTGATTATCATCCACTGCAAGGACACGAGCCGACCATTTTGAATCCGTTGCATGAGAATGGACGGCAAGAAATGCATCGGGAAGCACGAAAAATGACCGCACCACAGAATCGAGCAGTAAGGAACACCCCACCGGCTTGGAAACGTAGCGAATTTTGTCGGGATACTTCCACGATTTTTGCCGTAAATCTTCCATGAGCGGCGGCAGGCAAATCAGTGCTGTATCCTTGAACCGGTCATCCTCCTGAATACTATGGATAAACGTTTCCGAATCGGCATCGTCCATCAAAAAATCGACAATGACCAGCGGGAATGGAGATTCAAGATTTTCTTCCATGCATTTTTTTGCTGCTGCTGGTGAGTCCGCACCTTGGACGGACATTCCCCAAGATTGGATTTGTTCCAGCAGTGCCGGAATCATCACCTTGCCTTGCCCAACGAGCAGGGTCTTCAATCCTTGGAGTTCGGCAACGCGTTGAAGATAGGCGACTTCCCGACCGCTCCGTGCGCACCGTTGCGGCGGAATCCCTTTGCAGTAATCTCGCTTTTCCGTAATGCAAGGATATTGCTCGGCTCGCATACATTTCAGCACAAGCGGAACACATTTGAATTGGGCGGTGAACCAAAATGTGGAGCCTTTTCCTTCTTCGCTCTCGACGTAAATGTTGCCGTCCATCAGTTCGACCAATTTTTTGCTGATTGCCAAACCGAGTCCGGTGCCGCCGTAAACGCGGGAAGTGGAAGCGTCAACCTGCGTGAAACTTTCGAATAAGATGTCTTGCCGATCAGCAGGGATGCCGATTCCCGTATCCGTTACGGCAAATTTCAGGCTGATCCGGTCATCGAGGAGTGTATCGAGAGTGACGTGGATTCTCGCTCCTCCTTCTTTCGTGAATTTCAAGGCGTTGCTGACCAAATTAACCAGAACTTGGCGAAGCCTGCCTGCATCGCCGATGAGCGGACCCGGCACGGCTCGGTCAAAGGTTGCAATTAAGTCCAGTTTCCTTTCGTCCGCTTTGGAAGAGAGAATTTTGAGTACCGATTCGACCAAATCGTGAACGATGAATTCCGCTTTTTCCAGTTCAAATTTTCCTGCCTCGATTTTGGAAAAGTCGAGAATATCGTTAATCAGGAAGAGGAGTGACTCACCGGAGGCTTTAATCAGTCGGGCATATTCGAGTTGCTGCGGTTGGAGTTCCATGTCCAAGAGCAAATCGGAAATGCCGATGACTCCGGTGAGCGGCGTTCGGATTTCATGGCTCATCGTCGCTAGGAACTGACTCTTTGCTTTGCTTGCACTTTCCGCTGCTTCTTTCATGATTGCCAAATCGTCCCGCTGCCGTCGTATTGCCGCCTCTTTTTCTTTGAGTTCATGCCAAGCGGCTAGGTTTGCCAAATAGTAACCCCGCTGTTTTCGCATTGAAAACCCGAGGATAAGAGAGATCGGCAACCAGATTCCAAAGCCGATGCAATAGACAAACCACAAAATCTTACGTTCCACTACGAGCCATGTGTCGGCTTCCACCTCGACGGAAATAATTCCGCGAATTTCGCCGACCTCGTATCCTTGTTCTGCGTGGCAATTTAAGCATCCCTGTACGACTTTGAGTGGCTTGGCGAGTCGGAAGATTTCGTGTTCTCCAGTATCACGAATTCTCTCGAAGATTTCATCTGCCTGATGCGCTTCGAGGATTTCGAGTGCACGTATTTCCCAATCGTCAGGCGTATTGTTGGGATTGAGCAGTTTGCTACTGGTCAATCGGGAGACGATTTTGCGTTCTCCTTCCGGTTGCATTTCATTGATTTGCCGGGTCATCCATGCCGGATTGATGAGCGTGAGCGAGTCGCCGTGGTTCGTCGTTACATCACGTTTTGGATGTTCGAGCCAGGGGTTCGGTTCCAAATTGGCAGCATAAACACCGCCGAATTTTGTACACCACGCGCGGAACAACAAATCCCGGTCGCAGGCGGCACCGGTTTGTGTGTGCAAGAGTTCGACATAAACTTGATCGACATAGCGCACGAACAGCCAGACCAGCAGGATGATCAACAGCGTCCACGCAACGATCATGCCCAAATAAATGGGGCGTGGGTCGGTCGCGATGAAATCGCGTGGTGGTTCGGGAATGTTATTGGCTGAATACATAGCGGGTGGTGAGACCGATGCAAAACACAAGCGGGTTCTCCATTGTAACTGAAATGGCGAAAATTTTGAAGAGGATGGTGCCAAAATTCGCCGACACGCCGACACGGTTACGAAAAATGATTTATTGCCGCCGTCTGCCGGTTTGCCGTTCATCCAGCCAAATCGTCCGCAAAAGGGCTTCAATCTCTGGGGCATCCTTTTTTAGTTCGCCGCGATTGAAGGGGAAAAAATCATTCATTCCAAAAAATGATTCCGTAAATTCGGCAAAAAATTCCATCTGGTTCCCTATACCCATGTACCGTTGCGCCGATTAGTCAAATATAAACTGCTACCCGACCTGCTCCGTTTTTCCTGTTTCTGGGATTCGCCCCCTCTCCAATGTGTGGCGGCTCGGATTTGTCAAGTATAAACGTCATCCAGAAGCCGCTGCGCAGAATTCACGGTCAAAAATTCCCTCTCTGCCGCATTTTTTTCACAGGAATTGCCGGACTCCAGTGCTAGGGTATGTTAATCCCCAGTTGCGCGATTGGGCAATATAGGTAAAATAGCAAAATTCAATTTTCCTCTCACCCCACATAGTATTATGCCTTCCCGTCAAGATCGCTCCGACAAAACCGTCCGCGAAATGTTCCTCGAACAAGCCGCCGCCTACTTCGAAGACCTCAAAATCACCATCGAAACCTGGATATTTTACAGTGACATTCTTTCAGAAATTCTTGTTAATGGAGCAGGTTCGAATCGCCGGAGTACCGGCTCAATGGGTGTTTTCCCTCAACTCTTAGAAATGCCGTGACCGGTTACTCTTTTTTCTCCGACTTGTCGTGAAAAAATTCCGAGACAAAGTCGCCGAGTTTGCTAAAAAAGTTCTTTCGCTCCGGTAACGTGTGCTCCCCTTCCAAGTCGGCAAGTTGTTGCAATAACTTCCGATGCTCCGGCTTCAATTTACGCGGCACCTCGATATAAACCTGAATGTGCAAATCACCGGCAATACTCCGGCGAGGAATCGGCATACCACGACCACGGAGCGTAATAATGTCATTGTTCTGCGTTCCAGAAGGAATTGTAACCTTCTCCCGACCATCCAGCGTGGGAATCTCGATCTCCGCTCCCAATGCCGCCTGCGGATAACTGATTGGCACCCGGCAAATCAAATCTTGACCATCACGTTGAAAAAGCGGATGTTGCTTAACCGAAATGAATACGTAACAATCGCCCGGCGGTCCGCCGCCGGAACTGCGGTCCCCTTCCCCCTGCATCCGAAGTCGCATGCCCGTGTCCACCCCGGCAGGAATCTTGACTTCTCTGTTGACCGTTTGCTGAAGCAAGCCGTGTCCTCGGCAGTCGGGACAGGGGTCGGTAATAATCATCCCCTCTCCTCGGCACTTGGGACACGTCGTTTGGATCGAAAAGATGCCGGTGGATTGCGTGATTCGTCCTGAACCGCCACAGTAGGGGCAACGTTGAGGGGTTGTTCCCGGCTTGGAACCGCTGCCGCCACAGGTATTGCATGTTTCATGCCGTCGGAAGGTAATATCCTTCGTAACGCCTCGTGCGGCTTCGTGCAAGTCAATGGTCAAGTTACACCGGACATCCCCCCCTTGGGCGGGTTGCCGACCGCCTCTTCCGCCGCCAAAGAATGAACCGAACAGATCGCCGAACGCTCCGAAAATATCGTTGATGTCGTGAAATTGCGGTCCTCCGCCGTTCGCTTCGACACCGGCATGACCGTATTGATCGTAGAGGGTGCGTTTGCTGGGATTACCGAGGACTTCATAGGCAGCGGCACAGAGTTTGAAATTCTCGATGGCTTCGTCGTCGTTCGGATTTCGGTCGGGATGATATTTCATTGCCAATTTCCGATAGGCAACAGAAATTTCGTCTTTGCTTGCACTTCGGGCAACTCCGAGAACTTCGTAATAATCTGGTTTTGACATGAATTTCTGTTCGTGATCCGCCCTGCCCGTATGTTGGACGCAGAATGGTATTGTCTGACAAAACGCAGAGTTGTCAATGGGCAGAACTCTGCGTCTAACGTCGCTGAAAATAACCAAGGCAGAATGGATACTTCTCTCCGCCAATAATTGTTCTTTTAATTTTGCTTGAGAATTGTTATCCTTCCTCCGTTCATTTTGAGTTTTGAAAGGGAATGGCACTGTACCAATTTTTCTGGTGCGTACCCCGATTGACACGGCATGTCTTCTCTGATAAAAACATGTCGTTTTGCAAAACTGATCTTGACCTTTTCTCCTTGAATCGGTTATGATACTGCCCTCCTTGGTCGTTGTGTCATTACGATGCCAAGGAGGGTCTATGTCCAGTATCGCATTTCCCACGCAAAAGGCAAGTCCCAGCGACCGTCCTACTGGGCAAGCACAATGCAAGCCGGAATCGCAATAACGCGGAGCGACCGGATATTTTACCGGTACCCGCCACTCTTGCGGTGTTTACGATATAATGAACATTGCAGGTTGTCGCCAACCCCACAAAATGTATATGCAAAATATCACATACCTTGTTGCCGTTTGCGTTTTTCTCCTGTTCGTCGGTTGCTCGCGAGCAGTAAAGACTTCATCTATCGAACTGCAAGGACATACTGATCAAGTCATGTGTGCAACCTTTTCGCCTGATGGAAAATATCTTGTTACGGGAAGCCAAGATGGAACCGCCCGAATTTGGGATGCCGAGTCAGGAAAAGAATTGCAAAAATTGGAAGGACACCGAGGCATAGTTCAGTCTGCTGATTTTTCGCCAGATGGAAAGAAAATCAGCACATGGGCGAGTGAAGAAGGATTTGCTCGTGTGTGGGATGCCGAGTCGGGAACAGAATTACATCAATTAGTCGGGGGGATGATCCTTTTTGTGCCGGGGGGAAACAAGATTATTACGAGAGATGGTCAGCAAATCCTCCGAATCTGGGATGCTGATTCTGGGAAAGAATTGCAAACAATCTCGGTGGATCGAATAATGTCTTGGGGCGGCTTTTCGCCGGATGGAAAAAAAATTGTTATGAACAGCGGGAATACCGCTCGCATTTGGGACATCGAATCGGGAAAGGAATTACAAACATTGGAGGGACGGTTTGCCTTTACTTTTTCATCTGACAGCAAAAAAACGGCAACAGGGAGCGAAGATGGAACTATCCGAATTTGGGAAATCGAACCAAGAAAAGAATTGCAAAAACTGCAAGGACAGTCAGTAAGCATTTCGCCTGACGGAAAAAAACTTGTTGTAGGAAAAGGAGATGGAACCATTCGCATTGTGGACGTTGAATCGGGCAAAGAATTACAAAAAATGGACGGGGCACCTGGTATTTTCTTGCTTGACGGAGAAAAAATTCTTTCCGGTGGTATTGACCAACCTACTCGAATTTTTGATGCCAAATCGGGAAGGAAGTTACACGAATTGAAGGGGTTTATGTTTCCCTTTTCCTCTCCTGACGGGAAAAAAACCGTTACGATAGAAAGTAATAGAACCCAACGAATATGGAGCGTCGAATCGGGAAAGGAGTTGCTACTATTGCGGGGAGAAATGCTCTGCGCCTTTTCGCCCGATGGAAAGAAAATCGCTACGATAAGTAAAGAGGACAACACCGCCCGCATTTGGACTTTGGAGTAATTTTAACACAAAATACGCGAATACATGTCCTTCGATCTCACCCATCCTTATTATTATTTGTTTTGGCTGACATTGATCGCCGTGTTGATCGTTGCGCACCGACGCTCTCTCGTCGATTTTTCCCGAAGACAACGACTCATTTCCCTTGCCATTCGTACCGTCATCTTAACGCTCATCGTGTTCGCCATTGCTGGTCTCACGCTCATTTTTCCGACGCAACAAACGATGATCGTACTCTTGACTGATCAGAGCCGAAGCATTGACTCTGCCGCTGCCGAACAGCGGGAACGATTCGTTGAACTGTGCCGAAATGCGATTCCAGCGAACCGTTTCGGCGGTGTCTTTCCCTTTGGCACAGATGAAGCAACCGACATTGCCGAGGCACTCAATCCGAGCCTCGCCGCGGTGCCGCCGGGTTATGTACCGCATCTCGTCATTCTCACCGACGGCAACGAAACGCACGGCGATGTCCTCACCGCCGCTGTTCGGAGTGGTGCCATCGTTTCCACTGTTCCACTGCCGAGTTCCAGTGATCCCGAAGTGCAAGCTGCCGACCTCAAAATGCCGCATACCGTTCGGCAAGGGGAACCGTTTTACATTGATGTCGTCATTCAGAGTAACGTCGAAACCGATGCCGTAATTGCCCTGTATAAAACTCCCTACAAGTTGCTCGAAGAAACCAAGCAACTTACCGTCGGCGAAAATGTTTTCCGCTTTCGCCAAACAATGGACAATCAGCGGCAACAAGAATTTACTGTTACGGTGAGTGCCAAGCAGGACACGATTTTGGACAACAACCGCCTGACCGGTTTGGTTTTTGCCGATGGTAAACCGCGGGTATTGATTATCGACAGCGAGCCGAGAACCATTCGGGAATTGACTTCGGCACTGCGAGAGCAGGAAATCACGGCGGAAGTCCGACCGCCGGAAGGAGTGCCGCGAACGCTTGAAGACCTGAATAACTTTGAAGCGGTGGTGCTTTCCAACGTCCCGGCAACGGCAATGTCGAACAGCCAGATGAATCTCCTTCGGGCTTACGTCAGCGAACTCGGCGGCGGACTCGTGATGCTCGGCAGCGAACAAACCTTCGGGCTTGGCGGATATTACAAAACGCCGATTGAAGAAGTGTTGCCGGTGCAGTGCGACTTCAAAAAGGAGCAGGAAAAGCCGTCGCTGGCGATGTGTCTCGTGATCGACCACTCCGGTTCGATGGGGGGACAAAAGATGGAACTTGCCAAAGATGCGGCGAAAGCCGCCGTGGAACTTCTTACACCGCAAGACTTTGCGTCAGTCATTGTGTTCGACAACGAAACTTATGTGCTCGTTCCGATGCAGAGCACCGCCACCACTTCGGCAATTCTGTCGGCAATTTCCACGATTGAGGCGGCGGGCGGAACGAATATCTATCCGGCTCTTGCCGAAGCGTACGAACAACTGCGGCGCATTCCGGCACGATTGAAGCATGTGATATTGCTTACTGACGGTTACAGTGCGCCGGGCGATTTTGAAGGAATCACCCGGCAGTTTGCCCGCGATCAGATGACCGTCTCGACGGTCGGTGTCGGCGAGTCGGACAACGCTCTGCTCAAAATGATTTCCGACATCGGCAGAGGTCGGCATTATGCTTGCGAAGACCCGCAGGCGATTCCGCAGATTTTCGCCAAAGAAACGATGACCGCCAGCAAGTCGGCGATTAAAGAAACGCCGTTCATGCCGATTCAAATTACGGCAACGACGGTGTTGCGGCAAATCGATATGGACACTGCTCCGCCGCTGCTTGGTTATGTCATGACGAAGCCGAAGCCGACGGCGCAATTCATTTTGGCAACAGAAAGTGGCGATCCGCTGCTCTTGTGGTGGCGGTTCGGCTTGGGACAGACGGCGGCGTTTAGTTCCGATGCGAAGAGTCGCTGGGGAGCGGAGTGGATCGGCTGGGAACATTATGGCAAGTTTTGGGCGCAGGTGATTCGGCACACGATGCGCCGAACGGATCAACACGGTTCGACATTGGAACTTGAAACGTCTGCCGAAGGAATTCGCCTCACGTTGGATTCGATGGACGAGTTGAATGGGTACATCAACGAGGCGGCGGGATCGGCAACGTTGATTCATCCCGATTTATCGAAGGAGGAGTGGACGCTCTCACAAACCGCACCGGGCAGATATGAAGCGGAGATTCCCATTCCCAGAGAGCCGGCAACTGTGTTGCCGGTCTATCACTTGCAAACCGAACTAAAACTCGGCGGAAAAACATTGGAACATCAATCCCGAAGTATCATGACTCGTTACTCGGACGAGTTACGGATTCGACCGACGAATGAAGCGTTGTTACGTCAGTTAGCGGAACTCACTGGCGGCGGTTACAATGCAACGGCAAACGAAATCGTTGATTGGAAAGCAAATCGCTTAGCGCATAAGGCGTTACCGCTATGGTCGTGGTTACTGACGCTGTCGGCAATACTTTTCGTATTCGACGTGCTGTTGCGGCGAGTGGAGATTTTTTGACGAACGTTGACTGAGTCGCAATCGTAAGCGACTGAGTTTGTCCTCTGCGTCCTTCGCATTGACATTACACACTCTGCGGTTAAATTTTGCCGCAAAGATCACAGAAAATTCGCAAAGAACGCAAAGGTACTGTTCCGAATGTCACTGTAAAATATCCAGGTTCTTATTTTCCAATTCTGGGATCTAAAAACCCTCGCCTTCAGGCGATATAATGAGTGCTATGGCTAATTACCGTCGCACGTCTCATACGAAGTTTGACATTAAGTTGCACTTTGTGTGGTATAC
>Ga0082212_10012957_pt1 | contig 10463 bp, 10 predicted proteins | sample TergutNt197P3_FD_71548 | JGI IMG/M metagenome (GOLD analysis project Ga0082212, IMG submission 71548) | Neocapritermes taracua P3 segment gut microbial communities from Petit-Saut dam, French Guiana - Nt197 P3 | ecosystem: Host-associated > Arthropoda: Insects > Digestive system > Gut ...
AGCCAAAGACGGCTGTTATAATCCGGGCATATACTGTAAATGGACGACACTCTGAATTTCAATATATCATCGTAAGTATGATAAGTCGAATCTTTGACCGAATATTTTACCAATCCTTTTCCCACTGTGCCGATCCAGACATTGTGATCCGAGTCTATGCAAAGCGACTGTCCGTTAATCATATCCTGCGAAGGAACTTCTTTTAACTGCTTGTCTTTTACATTCATCCGGTACATTTTCCGGTGCGTTACAATCCATAAATCGTCTGTCGCAGCATTCCGGTAAATATCGAATATGTAATTTTCGCCCGGAAGTTCTTTTATCGAAAAATGTTCAAAGGAACGCTTTTCAAATGAGAAATAGGATAACGACCATTCCGGTGATTGATAGGCGATCCATAATCCCGAATCGGCTTCCTGAACAATTTTTCTCAGATTATTGAACCGCAAACTGTTTTCGTTTTGAGGATCGTGTTTGTAATGGGTAAACGTTTTTGTGGGAATGTGGTAACAATCCAATCCGCCCTGCAACATGGATATCCAGATGTTTTTCCGGACAGAATCCATCACCATTGTTTTTAGATGATTGTATGCCAAGCTGTTCTTATCGGGATTATGCTTTATGCAGGAAAAAGTTTCCGTTTTTTTATCCATGATATGAATACCGCCTCCATCCGTTGCAATCCACAATTCGTTATCCGTTTCAGCAAATCCGCTGATTATCGGATGATTACCAACTATTTCCTTAGTCGAATAACTTTTGAAATAATTCTTTTGTTTCGGATTCACATAACAAAGACCACCGGAATAGGTACCCATCCAGATATTTTGTTGCCGGTCTTCGTTGATGGTCAAAACCGAATTGTTGGGGATGCTGAAAGAATCATTCCGGCGATGAAGGAACAACAACTGTTTTCCGGTTTGCGGGTTGAGTAGGTATAAACCGCGCCGGGTTCCAATCCTTACATTCTGTAATTGATCGACATACAGGGTATTAACGTAGTTTTCAGGCGTATCGAGAAAATCATAAATTGCTATGGTATTATAGTTTTCGCTATCCATGCGATACAATTTGTTTTTATCGCTGCAAGCCCAAATCGTTTGATTTTTCCAAACAATATGCGGGTAAAAATTACCGGCAGGCAAAGTTCCGTGTTGGGTGCATTTCCCGTTTTCGGAATCAAGCCGATAGATAATGCCCTCTATGGATGCGGCATACAATTGATTATCATCATTCCAGAAAGTAGATATGTCCGAAACCGGTTTGCCGTTATACAGTATCGGAGTCAACTTGCCGGATTCCCGCCGGTATAAATGTAAATCGGTTGTTTTCAACCAGATATGATTTTGTGTATCTATCTTGATAAAGTGGACGGTTGAATCCAACAGCTGTTCAAAACGATTTGTATGAGCATGATGAACAAACAGTCGATTGTTTGCTACTACATAAAGCGTTCCCAAGGTATCGGTTTCTATAAAGTTGAATTTCCATTTCACAGAAGCATCCAGATTTTGAAAATACCGGTAATAACTCACGTATTGATAACCGTCGAAACGATACAGGTCGTTATCCATCAAAATCCAGATAAACCCGCTTAAATCCTGCTGGACAGACTTGACTCCGTCGTAATAAAAGCCGCCTTCCGGCGAACAGGTGTGATACTTATAGTCTGAAAGTAATCGTTGACTCGATACCGGACAAAGCGTCAACACAAAGAACACTGCCGACAGGATACCAGTTTTGATTTTATAATTGTTCGTCATATAAAATTAAGCCTGCAAAGATAGTAAGGAAAGATGCAATAATTGATATTTTTACATACTTTGACACAGTTACCGGATTGAAAGATTTTACGAATTTGGGTATTCAGCCATCCGGCATATTGATTATTTTCGGTTATCCCGGTCCAACATAATAGTTCCAAGGGGGAGTTGGAGTTGGACCGGGAGCCGATATCATAGCAGAACAGGTTATTGTTGGTACTGTACGTCAACTGGAATTGCCGGTTGGCAACTTTTTTCATTGCGGAGACAAGGTTTTGTTTAATGTGATTGAATGCCCTTGTGCCGGAAATGCAGGCGACGGATAAAATCCGGGACAAGGCGTATAGAATAATACTGTTTATTGACTCCATTTCATTCATAAAATTACGGTGCAAAAAAACAACAAAAGGCGGATTTTGGTTTGTCGAATTCCTTTTTTATTTTGTCGGAATCGTTATAATTGCGGATTTACAAAATTATATTTTCGTAATAATCCGTTCCCGCAGCCGCATAGCAATTTGTTTTTTGGAATCTTTCCATAGTTGAGCCAATTGCCGGGTCAGTTCTGTTTGTTTTTCAAGGTCGCCTTCGGTTTGCGCCGTTTGAATCTGCCGGGTAATTTCTTCCATGCGTTGCTTCAGGATAGCGTCTTTATAATTAAATACTACGTAGGGAACCTGTTCGAGCAGCATGGCATTCAGTTTTTCTTTCTGCTGTTCTTCATCCGTTTCGACTTGATTTTTGGAATAGAGCTTGCTTTCGATGTAGCGGTCGGTTGAAATATCCACGGCAAAACGGCTGATATCCGGATCGGGATGGTTCTGAAAATAATGTTCGGCGATAAAACCTTCTGTCCGGAATTTTTCAAAACCTTCTTTCAATATTTTCCTATACAATGGATTATAAAATTCCATTTCATCGTATTGCAAATCGGACGCAATCAATTCAATCACATTCACGGCTATATTTTCGGTTTTATCGGTAATGATTTGTTCGCCATAGCGAATCACGTAATACATAATGTTTCGTTCATATTCATCGAAAGGCGAATGGAATGTTTGCTTTGCTTCGCCCGGCAGTCCCGGTATTTCGTCCGGCGAGGGAAGAGGCGGCGCCGGTGTTGTATCCTCCGGATTTTCGGGATCCGGATTCAATGTTTTCTTTTTTTGCAAGAGTTGCTGTTGCCGTTTTTTAGCGATGCTTCTTACCAACACCCGCTCGTCCATGTCCAACAGTTTGGCGCATTCTTTTACATACACTAAGCGAATAATTTCTTCGGGTATTAAGGCAATGGTATCCACAATTTCGGTGATAATGTTGGCTTTTTTTACCGGATCGTCTCCGGCTTCCCGGATCAATAATCCGGCTTTGAAGCGGACAAAATCCATGGCTTGTTCCCGGATGTATTCGTGAAAAGACGCAGCAGATTGCTTTCTGGAAAACGAATCGGGGTCTTCGCCATCGGGCAATAAAACGATTTTAAGATTCAATCCCGCTTCCAACAACAAGTCGATGCCGCGCAAGGCTGCCTTGATACCGGCGCTGTCCCCATCGTAAAGAATGGTTACATTGGGGGTAAAGCGGCGAATCAAACGGATTTGTCCCTGCGTCAGCGCCGTGCCGGACGAGGCGACCACATTCTCGATACCGGCTTGGTGCATGGCAATAACATCCATATAGCCTTCCACCAAGAAACAGGAATCCTGTTTTACCATGGCAGAGCGAGCCAAATAGATTCCGTAGAGTTCGTTGCTCTTATGATAAATCTCGCTTTCGGGCGAATTGATGTATTTGGCTAAACGCTCGTCTTTTTTCAGGATACGTCCGCCAAAAGCTACTACTTTTCCCGACAAAGTGTGAACGGGAAAGAGGACTCTTCCCCGGAAACGATCGGTCAGGTAATTATTCTCGCCGACTAAAGTAAATCCGGTTTTTTCGAGGTATTGCTGTTGGTATCCGGCTTTCAAAGCGGCTTGGGTGAATGCGTTGCGGCTTTCCAAAGCATAGCCTAACTGGAATTTCCGGATCATATCTTCCCGAATGCCCCGTTCACGAAAATAGGAAAGACCGATGTTCTGTCCTTCTTCCGTATCGAAAAGATTGTTCGTGAATGTTTTTTGTGCAAAGCCATTCAGGATAAACATGGCGTCACGGTCGTTTTGCGCCTGTTTTTGCTCGTCCGTCATTTCAACTTCCCGGATTTCGATGTTGTATTTTTTGGCTAAATATTTTAAGGCGTCTACGTATGAAAGGTTCTCATGCTTCATAATGAAATGAATAGGCGTACCTCCTTCGCCGCAGGCAAAACATTTGCAAATATTCTTGGCAGGCGAAACATAAAACGAAGGTTTCCGGTCTTCGTGGAAGGGACATAAACCGACATAGTTTACGCCCCGTTTCCGCAAAGTGATGAAATCGGACACTACATCGTAGATTTGCGCTGCCGACTGGATACGTTCTATGGTTGGATAGTCAATCATTCCGAAACTTCGACCTTAATTGTGTGAAAATAAGCGTGTTTTTGCCAACTGTTCGTATTCGGTGTCCGGTTGTCCGTAGTTGCAACAGGGATGAATGCTGATGCCTCCCCGCGGCGTGAATATTCCGGTTACTTCAATGTATTTCGGATTCATCAAAGCTATCAAATCTTTCATAATAATATTGACGCAATCTTCATGAAAAGCGCCGTGGTTGCGAAAGCTGAACAAGTATAATTTCAGGCTTTTGCTTTCCACCATTTTTTCCGCAGGGATATAATCAATTTGAATGGCGGCGAAGTCCGGCTGTCCGGTGATGGGACATAAACTTGTAAACTCGGGACAATGGAAACGAACCCAATAGTCGTTTTCCGGATGTTTGTTGTCGAATGTTTCCAGCACTTCCGGAGCATAATCCTGCTTGTATTCGGTTTTATTACCTAATGATTTTAATTCCATTTATTTATCGTTTTTTTAGATACTCTTCCAATCCGGCTTTTCGCAGTTTGCAAGCCGGACAATTGCCGCAACCATCGGCGATGATGCCATTGTAGCAAGTCAGCGTTTCATTCCGGATCGTATCGAAAACGCCTAATTGGTCCGCCAACGCCCAAGTTTCGGCTTTACTCAGCCACATCAAGGGCGTGTGGATAATGAACTGTTCGTCCATCGCCAGATTGAGAGTGGCATTTGCCGACCGGATAAAGGTGTCCCGACAATCGGGATAACCGCTGTAATCGGCTTGTGAGACGCCGGTTACGAGATTCCATATACCATGAGAACGGGCGATAACGGCGGCAAAAGTCAGAAAAAGCAAATTGCGTCCGGGAACAAATGTATTGGGATAAGCATCCGCCGGTTTTTCCTGATCCATTGCCATGGCAGGATTCGTCAACGAATTATCAGCCAGTTCGCTGATAAGCCTTGCATCCAATACCTGAAACGGAACACCTGCTTTACCGGCGATTTTTTGTGCGATTTCCACTTCCAGGGCATGGCGTTGTCCGTAAGTAATACACAAGGTGCGTACTTCCTTGAAATGTTTTATTGCCCAAAAAAGGCAGGTGGTCGAATCTTGACCTCCCGAATGAAGCACTAATGCGGATTGATTTTTCATGTAATCTTTTTTTAACGAATCAGCCACAGTTCCGGATTTTGCTTCTCTTGATCTTTCCGCAATTCAAAGTGCAGGATGGTTTCATTATCTTTTTCACGGTCTGTATAGATTTTCCCGATATCCTGACCTGTTTTTACCTTATCTCCCTTTTTTACATAGAGTTGTTCCAAATTGGAATACGCTGTAAAATAATTTCCGTGTTGAATAACGATGGTGGGCAATACTCCGGAAGCTACAACTATCGAGCTTACGACTCCATCAAAAACTGCTTTGGCGTTGTTTCCCGAAGTGGTTTTGATATCGATTCCATTGTTATTGAAACTGAGATTTTTTGAATCACCGTATTGCTGTAGTCCGTAACGGCTTACAATTTTATAACTGCCTTTCAACGGGAAAGGAAGTTTGCCTTTGTTTCCGGCAAAACTGGACGATAATACTTGTTCTTCTTTGGTCATGGCGTAGCCGCCTGTCGTTTCGGCTTTCCGTACGGTTTGAGGATCGGCTTTAGCGGCTTTGTTGGCTTTTGCAATTTCTTCAGCAATAATTTTGGATATTTCCCGATCCAGAGCGGCGACTTGTTTTTTCTTTTTATCTATTTCAGTTTGAATTTCTTTTGTATTTTTTTGCAAGTTGGCAACTTCGGTTTTCCGGGCATTCTCTTCCCTGAGTAAATTGTCTTCTTCCGTTTTTTTGATATTTGCCAATTCTTCTTTTGCCTGTTTATCGGCTAAGAGGGCTTCTTTTTCGATGTTGAGTTTTGCTTGTTGGGAAACGATTTCTTCCGCTTGTTGTTTTCGCCAAGCGGCATATTCTTTCAGGTACAACATTCGCCGGAACGACTGCGCCAGATTGTTTGCCGAAAGGACAAAAAGTAATTGTTCCTGATTGTTTTTCTGCTGGTATATTTTTTGCACGGAAAGCGCATAATTGTCCTTTTTCTGTTGGAGGTCGCGATTCAATTTCTTCACTTGAATTTCCCTGGATGCGATTTCTTTGTTGAGATCCTGGATTTCTTTTTCCAAAAGCGCTATCAGTTTTTTCCGTGCATCAATTTGTTGAAGTATCAAATTCAAATTACTAAGAATGGAAGCAATCGATTTTCTGTTTTCGTTCAATAGCCGGTTGCCGTTTTCAATTTCGGCGGAAAGCGTTTTCAGTTGCTTTTCCACCTCCCGCTTCCGAGCCGATTGCTGTTGCGCCGAAAGTGAAAGACTTATCAATAATAAAATAATAATTCCCCGTATCCTCATAATAATTGTTCAATTAACCGGAAAACTTGTTGTAACGTAACTTTCCGGTAGTTGTTAGGAATATTGTAATCAATCGTAAAATTTGTATTCACAACCACCGATTTATAAGAACAGTTCAGATTGTAAATTTCGTCCGGCGTGTGTAATTGCAAGTTTAGCGTCATCGGGAAAGTCCGGTTATTGGATATTATCTCCCAATCGGTATAGTTGCACTGCAAGAAAGCAGAACCGGTTTTTTGTTCCATCCGGGTGGTTTGAATGCGATGGGTATAATCACTTTCAAAGTTATAAAGTATTTTTTGCTTATCCGAATAGGAAATATGGGCGCGTAATTTGTCTTCCCGAATTTGAAAACCGGCATAATCCGCAGGACTGATTTCCTTTTTTCCGGCAATAAATAATTGGTTGGTAAACAAGGCTTCCATATTGTAATAGTTGAAATCGAAAGGCATTTGCGTATGGAAATCCTGCATGGTTTCATAAAGATACTGTTTGTTTAAACGGTCGATAATCAACACATTATCCGGCGTAATTAAAATCCGGACAGCTTCACTGCCCAGAATGGGAATGCGCAGGGAAATTTGCAGCGCTTCGTTTTTGATGATGCGCAGTTGGGCATCCACCGATGTTTCCTTGTGGTTCCTGCCCGGTCGAACAGTCAGTTTTAGATTGGAAGACAAATTGTTATATTGAATCCCGGATTGGATAATGCTGCTGATCCGTTCTTGGGTTGTCATGGATGACAGCACTGCGGGAATTACCGGAGCTGCCTCTTTGCTGCTTTTGCAGGAAACTGCCAAGAGTAACAGAAGTATTAAAAAATATTTTACTTTACTCATTATATTACTAAACTACCGGCTATTATACGCCGAATATATATTACATCGTTTATCACGTTAAAAATAATGGTCATTTTTTTGTAAGTAATTGTCCGCGCTTTCGGTCCCCACCGCTTTTGAATGGATTCCCGCTGACTAATTGCAATGGAACCTCCATAAATACTAAGCTTTCTGATAGACTCCATTATACCTCGCCTGTAATTTTGAGCTGTTAAAGGTTCACAGAGTTCATAAGCTATATAATGATAAATGTCCTCAATATCGTCCTGCGCTGTTGAAGTTAGATAAATAGTATAGTTTGGCATAAATAAAATGTATTGATTAGAACAGTTTAAAATTCCATATTCCCCATTTATTCCATTCAATGCGCGATTCATTTATCAATGTACGACCATATTCTCCGTAAAACTCTATAAATTCTTCGTCTAATCTGTCAAATAACTCCTCCACTGTACAGCATCCTACCGGCATGCCGTTTTCATCCAACTCAATTCCATTTGGAATAACATCCGAAGTCGGATCTGTCTTTTTTCTCTGCAACGTTGCTATCATAGTGCAAAATATTTGAAATGGAATACAAAGTTAAGAAAAATTTTACTCATAATACATCCTGTCCGCAATTTTCTTTTTCAACAAATCCGTATCGTCTCCTTCCGCTTCTCTTAGCGGCAAAGCTCTTTCCCATTCCAAAACCGCTCGATCGGGATGACCGGTTTGATACAAAATATCGCCGTAATGTTCCAGCACTTCACCACTTGGCTCGGCGCTCTTGGCTATCGCACTTTCAATATAAAATTTTGCCAGCGAATAGTTGCCTTTTTGAAACAAAACCCATGCGTAGGTATCTAAGTAGGTGGCATTGTCGGATTGCATTTTGACCGCTGTAGCCGCCATTCGTTCGGCTTTGTCCAATTCTTCTTTGTCTAACGAAAGGTAGTAAGCGTAATTGTTTAATACTACGATGTTCCGGTCGTTGTATTGCAAGGCTTTATCGTAATAATCAAAAGCCTCCTGCCGATTTCCCAATTGATGGTAAGCATCCGCTATCTGACCGGCAAAAGTGGATAAGAGCGCCTTATTTCCTGCCGGTGCGATATTCAAACCTTCCTTATAGATATCTAAAGCTCGTAGGTATTCTTGTTTCAAAAAATAAGCTGTTCCTTTATAAAAATAAAATTCGGGGACATCGGGAAAATACCCCAATGCGCCATTGCAAACCGTAACAATTTCGTCGGGTTCGCCTTCTTTAACAACTATCTCGAGCAATTGCGTCCAAGCAGTCATATCGTCCGGCAAAGCCTCCGTTACTACTTGAAACTGAAACTTGGCTTCTTCCGTTTTGCCTTGCATCAAGAGAAATTGCCCATACATCCGGTTCAGGTCCTTGTCTTGCGAATGTTGCTCCATCAGGGTTTCAAACAGGATATTCGTTCTTTCCATATCGTCCGATTCCTTATTCAAGCCGTTGATATATCTTCCTAAAACACCCATCTTCGTATCAATATCCAAAGTTGGATTTATAAGCGCTTTTTCAATTTCCTGTGCAGCCGCTTCGCTATCGCCAGCCGCTTCGTAATAATTCGACATGGCGATGAAATAATATGGAGTATCTGCATCTATTTGCGCCGCTTTTTTGTAATACGACAAAGCCTCGTCCAATTGCTGATTTTCCAAATAAAAATCGCCAATCAAGATCTGATAGTTGGCTTCGGTCGGGAATTTAGCCGCCAGCGCTTTAATTTCCCGAAGCGCTTCGTCGTCTTTGTTACTGACTATATACAAGCGGTATTTCTGAAGAGAAACCGCCTCGTGAATCCCCATATTATTTTCCAAACCGTTCAGCGCTTCGATGGCTTTATCCGGATCGTGTTGCCGGAGGTAAAGATTACTCAGATAATAATACAATTCCGCTTCCTGCGGATGTTCCTTAATAAGTTCTTCGTAAAGTGCAATTGCCTCCTTGTTTTTTCCAAAATTGCGGCTGAGGGTGGCTAATGCCAATTTATAGTCGTAATTGTCCGGAGCATAGAAAACCGCTTTTTTCAGCACCTCCAATGCCTGTTCCTCTTGTTTCAAAAACAGGTAATAATGGGATATTTCATACAAAGCCGCCGATGAAGTGGAATCGATTTGCAAAGCAGATTGCAGGGCATTGAAAGCGTTGGTATGCTCGCCTTTATGCTTTAAGCGCAGAGCATCCAGAAAGAAATAATCGAATTTGCGGTGGTCTTCGTAAGACAAAGAGGGTGTTTGCGCCCAAGCGCAGGTGAGGGATAAAAGGTACAGGGTGCAGGTTACAAGGTACAGGGTGCGCGGTGCGCGGTGCGCGGTGCAGGGTACAGGGTGCACGGTGCAGGGTGCGCGGTGCACGATAAGGGACAGGAGGGACAATATCCTGCCCCGTGCTCCGCGCACCGTGCCCCGTGCACCGTGCACCCTGTACCCTGCACCGCGCACCGCGCATCCTGCACCCAATCTACTGTCCAGTATGTCCGAAACCGCCTTCACCTCGTATTGTTTTATTTAGTTCGTTGGTATTGTCCCATTCCACCCGTTCGTGCTTTGCTACTACCATTTGGCAAATCCGTTCGCCGTCGGCAATAATAAACGGTTCGGCAGAGAGGTTGATAACGATCACTTTGATTTCCCCGCGATAATCCGAATCGATGGTTCCCGGCGAATTGACTAAGGAGATACCGTGTTTAATTGCCAGTCCGCTGCGGGGACGGATTTGCGCTTCGTAACCCACCGGCAATTCAATGAATAAACCTGTAGGGATTAACGCCCGTTCGAGCGACCTTAGTGTAACCGGAGCATCGAGATTCGCCCGGAGATCCAAGCCTGCCGAATGCGGTGTTTCGTATTCAGGCAAAGCATGTTTCGATTGATTGATGACTTTGACTTGCATGTTGCTATTTTACCTTGTATTTAATACGCAAAGTTAATATAAAATTTGGGATTGGGCAAGGTGGTATTGAGGATAAATGATGAGAAAATCCAATAAATGTTAGTATCTT
>Ga0082212_10012958_pt1 | contig 10462 bp, 9 predicted proteins | sample TergutNt197P3_FD_71548 | JGI IMG/M metagenome (GOLD analysis project Ga0082212, IMG submission 71548) | Neocapritermes taracua P3 segment gut microbial communities from Petit-Saut dam, French Guiana - Nt197 P3 | ecosystem: Host-associated > Arthropoda: Insects > Digestive system > Gut ...
CGAATGTGATATTGCCGCGCTTTACAGCGTTGAAGAATTAACTTTTTTTAAAAGCCTTGAAATTATGTGTAAAAACTTCTTTCGTTTTTAACTTTATTGCCAAACCTGCCTGTTTAAAATTGTAATAAAGTACCAAATTAATGTTAAATAATGATTTATCATTGAAAAATTTTACAATTTCTGTTAAAATAGAAAATGAATCATTATTAAAGTAAAGTAATGTTAAGGAGAACAGCATGGCGGTTAAATTAAATGAAAAGTATCTAAAAAGCTTTGTGATGGAGCATGAGCTGAAAGGCATGGAAGGCGCGGTTGCGGACGCTCATAAACAAGTGACAGAAAAAAGCGGCATGGGAAGCGGCTTTCTCGGCTGGGTGGATTTACCCCGCGATTATGACAGAGAAGAATTCGCCCGTATTAAAAAAGCGGCTGAAAAAATCAAGTCCGACAGCGCAGTTTTAATCGTTATCGGTATCGGCGGCTCCTATCTCGGCGCAAGAGCCGCGATTGAAACCCTGCGTTCGCCGCTTTACAACTCACTGAAAAAGAACACGCCTGAAATATATTTTGCCGGAAACAGCATCAGCCCGACTTATTTAAACGAAGTCATTTCGCTTGTCAGCGGGCGGGACTTTTCCGTGAACGTGATTTCAAAATCCGGTACAACCACAGAACCCGCGCTTGCTTTCCGCGTATTCCGGGACATGCTCGAAAAGAAATACGGCACGGACGGCGCGAAAAGCAGGATTTACGCCACCACCGACGCCGAACGCGGCACATTAAAGGAACTTGCAGACAAGCAGGGTTATGAAACCTTTATGATTGCTGACGACGTAGGCGGGCGGTTTTCGGTGCTTTCGGCAGTGGGACTGCTTCCGATAGCCTGTGCGGGGTGCGACATTGACGCCCTTATGAAAGGCGCGGAGGACGCAAGACAAGCCTATTCTGTTCCCGATATTAATAAAAACGATTGCTACCGCTATGCGGCTTTGCGCAATATTCTGTACAGAAAAGGCAGAAAAGCGGAAATGCTCGTAGCGTATGAAAACGCCTTCATGCTGATGAATGAATGGTATAAACAGCTTTTCGGCGAAAGCGAAGGCAAAGATAAAAAAGGTTTACTGCCTGTGTCGGCGACCTTCAGCACCGATTTACATTCTTTGGGGCAGTATATACAGGACGGCTCTGAAATCCTTTTTGAAACCGTGCTCGACATTAAAACCCCGCAGAAGGAATTTTTCCTTGAGGAAGACCCGGAAAATTCAGACGGGCTTAATTTCCTTGCCGGCAGGAACATGTCCGAAGTCAACCGTAAAGCCTTTGAAGGTACGGTTTTAGCGCATGTTCAGGGCGGCGTGCCGAATATCATTCTTGAAATACCCGCGCTCAACGAATACGAATTAGGTTATCTGATTTACTTTTTTGAGAAAGCCTGCGCCATTTCGGGGTACATACTCGGTGTGAACCCGTTTGACCAACCCGGGGTTGAGAGTTATAAAAAGAATATGTTCGCACTGCTCGGTAAATCCGGTTATGAAGATATTAAAGCGGAATTGGAAAAATTATTAAATGATTAACCCGTAGGGGCGCCCCTTGCGGTCGCCCGAAAAAACATATTATTGCATAAGCGGGCGACCGCAAGGGTCGCCCCTACACAGAATATAAAAAAACTGGAGGACAGTTTGAAAGATAAATCTTTCAAACAGGAATTTGTACTATGCACAAATTCCGGAAAGGAATGGTTATAAAAAATGGTTAAATTAATCCCCGGAAAAAGAGGTTCAGGTAAGACAAAGCTGTTAATTGACGCCATTCATGCGGCGGAAAAAGCAAGCAAGGGCAATGTAATTGCCATTCAAATCGGCTCATCCCTCAATCACGACATCAACCATAAGGTACGCCTGATTAACATTGAGGACTACGACATCAAAGGGTATGACGACCTTCACGGCTTCATTGCGGGTCTGCTTGCTTCCGATTATGACTGTACGGATATTTTTATTGACGGGCTTTTAAAAATAGTCGGCAGGGATTTTACTTTAGTCGCCAAAATGCTTGACCGCCTTGTGCAATTCAGTGATTCCGCCTGTATTACATTCACTTTTTCCGCGGATATAAGCGAAATACCGGAAGAAATTAAAAAATATTTATGATTTTCCTTGACATTGGTGTTAAAAAATGGTATAATATATCGTGATGTCTGTATTTCGGTATAACAACTTTATATAAACGCAGTAATATTGCCGCCGGCGGCGCGCCGGGGGAAAGGGAGGGATAAAACAATGGCGGTACCAAAACGTAAAGTTTCACGCACACGCCGCGATAAAAGACGTTCGCAGGTGTGGAAGTTAGAAACACCCGCTTTTTCCCGCTGTACGAAATGCGGCGAGCTGAAAGCCCCGCATAAAGTATGCCGTGAGTGCGGTTTTTACAAGGGCAGGGAAATCATCGCGCAGGAAGAAGCGTAATTGTTTAATAAAACAAACAACACACAAACAACCGTCAGGGCGCGTTAAATCGCGCCCTGTTTCAATGTAGGGGCGGCCCTGCGCGGTTGCCCGAAAAATATATTATAAACAGGACGCCACGCAGGGTGTCCCCTACATGATAAACATGATAACAATAAAAAATGTAATTAAAAATTCCCCCGCGGATAAAGCGGGAATCAAAAGCGGTGAGCTTTTAATTTCCCTGAACGGGGAAAAAATCGCCGACGTGCTTGATTATATGTTTTACGCGGCTGAAAAGAATATAATTATAACCTTAAAAGACCGCGATGCAGTTATAAAAAAAGACGAATATGAGGATTTGGGGTTAGAATTTGATTCGTTCCTGATGAGCGAATCACAGCGGTGCAGAAACAAGTGCATCTTCTGCTTTATTGACCAACTTCCTCCGAAAGAGGAAGTAAACCTGTCGCTTCGCGAAACGCTTTATTTTAAGGACGACGATTCCCGCCTTTCTTTTTTGCAGGGGAATTATATTTCCCTTACGAACTTGACAGAGCGCGACGTCACGCGTATAATTAAAATGAAGCTTGGTTTAAATGTGTCGGTGCATACGACCAATCCGGAACTGCGCGTGCAAATGCTTGGCAACCCGCACGCGGGTGAAGCTTTGAGGAAGCTTTATAAAATAACACAAAATTTTGCATCCGGCGGTCCGGCGGTTAATGCGCAAATCGTAATCTGCCCCGGTATCAACGACGGCGCGGAGCTTGAAAAAACCTTAACAGACCTGACCGCGCTTGAAGCCGTTAAAAGTATTGCCTGCGTACCCGTAGGGCTGACGAAGTTCAGGGAAAAACTTGCCCCGCTTATGACTTTCGACAAGCAAAGCGCGATTGCCGCGCTTGAAATTATCAGTAGATTTAAAAATAAATCGGTTTTCGCTTCGGACGAGCTTTATATTCTTGCAGAAAAAAATCTGCCCGAATATGAATTTTACGGAGATTTCCCGCAGTATGAGAACGGCGTGGGTATGCTGACGCTGTTAGAGCATGAATTTATGAACGCTGTAGGGGACGCCCTGCGTGGCGTCCCGCAAAATATATCGGAGTATCCCTTAGGGCAAAATATATCGGGACGCCACGCAGGGCGTCCCCTACAGAAAAAATCCCTTGCAACCGGAGTTTTAGCCCAACCTTATCTTGAAAAGCTTGTTGAAATTTCAGACGCGAATGTGCAGGTTCATGCAATCCGTAATGACTTTTTCGGTGAAAAAATCACAGTCGCGGGGCTTGTGACAGGGCAGGATTTAATTAAACAGCTTCTGCCTTATAAAAACAATTTAGGTAAAGAACTGCTGATTCCGAAAACCATGCTTCGTGCAAATGACGATGTTTTTCTTGATGACGTAACTGTAAATGACGTACAGAACGCACTGAACATCAAAGTCCGTGCGGTTGATGTTGACGGGTTTGAATTGTATGAGGCGTTTATGGATTAAAGTAGGGGACGAGAGGAGAATTTATCATGCCCATAGCCGCAATAGTCGGTCGCCCGAACGTAGGCAAATCGACATTATTTAATAAATTAACCGGTCAGCGTACGTCTATTGTTGACGATACGCCCGGTGTCACCCGCGACAGGATTTACGGTACATGCGAATGGCTCAGGCGGGAATTTACCCTCATCGACACAGGCGGTATTGACCGGCTTGCCGCCGGCGGCAATATGAGCGAGATTTACGCAAGTATGTGCGAACAAGCGCAAACCGCCATTGACACCGCCGATGTGATTATTTTTGTGACCGACTTAAAAAGCGGTTTAACCGCTAATGACAGCGATGTCGCAAATATCCTGCAAAAAAGCGGGAAGCCGATTATCCTTTGTGTGAACAAATGCGACAAAACCGGCAAGGAAATACCGCCGGAGCTGTACGAGTTTTATAATTTAGGGCTGGGTGAGCCTTTCCCTGTTTCAAGCGTCCACGGGCACGGCACGGGCGATTTGCTTGACGAGGTGATTAAATTTCTACCGTTTGAAAACGGAGATGAAAATACTGACACTGCCATCACGGCGGTAGCAGTAATCGGAAAACCCAACGCCGGAAAGTCTTCGCTTGTGAATAAAATTTCGGGTCAGCAGAGGGTGATTGTTTCTGAAATCGCGGGTACAACCCGCGACGCGATTGACCTGCCGCTCGAATATAACGGCGAGAAGTACGTTTTTATTGACACGGCAGGGCTTCGCCGTAAGAGCAAGGTCAATGAAAACATCGAAAAATACAGCGTTTTGCGCGCCTATTCCGCAATTGACCGCGCTGATGTCTGCGTGATGATGATTGACGCAGAGGAAGGTTTCACCGAACAGGATTCAAAGGTTGCGGGTTATGCCCATGATAAAGGCAAGGCAAGCGTGATTGCGATTAATAAATGGGATTTAATCGAAAAAAGCGACAAAACCATGCGTGAGTTTGAAAAGAAGCTTGAAGTTGATTTTTCCTTTATGAAATACGCGCCGTTTGTTTTTATTTCAGCCAAAACAGGTCAGCGGCTCGATAAGCTTTTTGAATTAATTAAATTTACAAGAGAGCAGAACGCCCGCAGGATTTCAACGGGCATGTTAAACGATATGCTTGCAACGGCGACAGCGCGGGTTCAGCCGCCCTCCGACAGGGGTAAGCGCCTGAAGCTTTATTACATCACGCAAGCCGACGTAAAACCGCCGACTTTTGTAATTTTCTGCAATCGGATTGATTTGTTTCACTTTTCATATCAAAGATATATTGAAAATCAAATCCGTGAAACCTTCGGGCTTGACGGCACGCCGATAAAAATTATTCCGCGGGAACGCGGCGAGTAGGGGCGGATTCCATATCCGCCCGAAATAAAAACACAGAAACGTTAAAAGCGGGCGACCGCAAGGGTCGCCCCTACAAAATAACATCGGGAGAAAGGTATTATGCACTTATTTTTATGCATCGCGTTTGCAATCATTGCGCCGTATTTAATATGCAGTATTAATCCCGCGATTATCATCACTAAAATCAAAAGCGGCGAAGATATTCGCACGCTCGGGTCGGGCGGCGCGGGGCTTACCAACACTTTACGCACACAGGGCAAAACCGCGGCGGCTTTGGTTCTGCTGTTTGATGTACTTAAAGGTATTATCTCAGTTTTAGCTGTATGGGGGCTTTACAAGTTATTTTGGGTTCAAATCGCCCAGCCTTTCTCATCGTTTTTCAGACCCGCTCTATTCGGAATATTCGCATACAGGCATGTGTCCTTCTTTTTGTGGTTAGCCGCGCTTTCTTCGGTTTTGGGGCACTGTTTTCCTGTTTATTATAAATTCAAAGGCGGGAAAGCTGTTTTAGTCACAGTTGCTACAGGGCTTGTCATCAACTGGCTTGCCGCTTTAACCGCGCTTTTGGTTTTCATTATCATCGTAGCGGTTACAAAATACGTTTCGCTCGGTTCAATCATCGCGGCGGCGGCATATCCGGTTTGCGTATGGTTTACCGAAGCGTTTATATGGAAAAATTCAACTGTTTTCACCGGCGTGTTTTTTTCAGCGGTTATCGCGGTCATTTTAATTCTAATGCACAGAAAAAATATAAAAAGGCTTTTAAACGGAAGTGAAAATAAAATGAGAATTTAGGGAACGCATTAATGTGTTCCGATGAAAAATCGTATTATAAACGGAACGGATAAATCCGTTCCCTACAAATAAAAATATTTTATAAAGAGGCGATAATTTATGGCTGATATTTCCATTTTAGGCTGCGGTTTCGGTTCGGCTTTGGCGGCTCTTTGGTGTCAGAACGGGCATAAAGTTACGGCGTGGACGAAATTTCAGGACGAAATTGACGCGATTAAACGCGACGGTGAGCATAAAAAACTTCTGCCCGGCATAAAAATGCCGCCTGAAATTAATTTTACAGCGGACATTTCGGAAATTAAAGACAGTGAAATTGTTGTTTTTGCTATTCCCTCTGAATTTGTCCGGGAAACTGCGCAGACCGCAAAAGAATTTATCACCGGAAACACCGTGGTTCTAAACGTAGGCAAGGGCTTTGAAGCGGCAAGCTTAAAGCGGCAGTCGGAGGTTTTAGCGGAAGTGTTTCCGGGAAATCCCATTGTTGTCCTAACCGGACCTTGCCATGCGGAGGAAGTCGGGCGCAGCATTCCAACGACTGTAGTCTGCGCCGGAAAAGATAAAAATGCCGCTTTTTACATTCAGGATAATTTACAAAACAAAAACTTCCGCATTTACCTTTCGGACGATATAAAAGGCTGTGAACTCAGCGGCGCGCTTAAAAACCCGATTGCATTATGCTGCGGAATTGCGCGGGGTATGGGGCTTGGCGATAACACCATTGCCGCCCTGATGACAAGAGGGCTGACCGAAATCACAAGGCTCGGCGTTGCGTTGGGTGCGGACTGGCATACGTTTACGGGGCTTGCCGGCGTGGGGGATTTAATCGTCACCTGCACGTCCGAACATTCCCGTAATAACCGTGCCGGAAAACTTATAGGAAACGGGCTTTCAGCCGCGGAAGCCGTGGAAAAAACCGGAACGGTTGAGGGTTACGGCTGTGCGAAATCCGCGCTCAAATTAGCGAAAAGGCATAATATATCCATTCCGATTATCGAACAGCTTTGCAGGATTTTATTTGATAATGTCAGCCCCGCCGACGCGGTAAAAACGCTGATGACCCGCCCGTCAAGGCATGAGCAGGAAGAGTATTGGGGATAAATTTATGTGGTTGATTTTTGCTTTGCTTGCCGCTGTATTTGCGGCGTTTACGGCGATTCTTGCAAAAATAGGCATTGAAAACGTTAATTCAAACCTTGCTACAGCTATCAGAACCGCTGTTGTTTTAATCGTGGCGTGGGGGCTTGTTTTCCTCACGGGAAAGCAAACCGAAATCACCGACATCAGCCGTAAAAGCTGGTTGTTTCTTGCCCTTTCCGGTATTACAACAGGTATATCATGGCTGTTTTATTACAAAGCCCTGCAAACCGGCGAGGTTTCAAAGGTTGTGCCGATTGACAAGCTGAGCCTTGTTATAACCATGGTTTTAGCGTTTGTATTACTGGGAGAAACCGTTGATTTAAAAGCAATTATCGGCGGTGTGCTTATTACGGCGGGGATTATTATTCTTGCGTTTTAATACCCGTAATCCTCCAAATTAGAATAAGGCTCGCAGATATACTCAACCTCAAATGCTCCGTTTAATCCCCTTGAAATGTTCGCGTGTACGATTAAAAGCTGTCCTTCAAGCGCGGTGTTAGTAATCAGATTGCTGGTCGCTATATCATAAGTGTATTGAAACGTTACCCTGCCTGTCCCCGTAAACGTCAGCGAATAACTCGAAACATTAACAAGGTCTACCGCCATCGAACGCTTGTCCTCACTGATAACGGGCGACACCGGCATTTTTTCGTTCGGGTTTTCCGGTTTGAATACTATATCAGAAATTGCAGGTCCGTCGGTAATAATTTCAACGTGCAGATTTGCGGTTTTAAAATTAAATACGGTTTGTTCCGGTGCAAATTCCTGTTTAATCATCGCGGAAAAAGTGAATTCGTCTTTTTCAAAATCCGGATTAAATAAACTGAAATAAAAAGCAGGATAAAACTCCGGATTTCCGGAAGCCAACGCCGCCGCTTCCCAAGCTTCATCAGTAAACATATCAGGATTGATGAGCCTTTGTTCCTTATCCGCTATATAAGCATCTATATCAACGCCGGAATTATAAAGGCGGCGCACCACCATTTCTCTCCCGTCCGCCCATGTCACCGGAAAGTCCCTTACAAAAACGATTTCGCTCACGCGCAGTTCCAGCATGGCGTAAGCACCAACAACCGCAACCACCGCGATAATCAAAAATATAAAAACAATTCTTCTCATATTTTGTTAAACCCCCGTTTTAAATACAATATTTTACTATTACTTTTGAATTAAAAAGTAGGAATTTTTTCTGTGTTTCCCCCGCCTGCGGCGGGGGAAACACGAAAACAGCTATATCTATTTTTAGTGCCGGAGCAATGCTAAACGCAATATAGGTTAATATCCCATGCCGGAATATATTCATGCCTGCGCAGATAAAGTTTATATTTACTGTTCATTTTTTTAATGAGCGCCGGCAATTCCAATAAATCCTCCGTGCGGTGATAAAGCGAAACCGTTAGTTTTGGCTTGTATTTTTTAAGCAGATTCTCCGCACCGGAAAGCGCACCGGATTCACACCCCTCAACGTCGAATTTAATATACGTCGGTTTGATTTTTCTGCTTTCGCAAAAAGTATCTGCTTTGATTGTTTTTACTTTTTTATTTCGTCTGCTTTCTCTAAGTGTAGACTGTCTGCCTCCGTCGTCCGAAAAGCTTTCCTCCCCGTCACTGTTCCAAGCGGCGGCATTGACGGCTTCAAGCTTGTCCGGCGGAAGCATATAAAGCCTTCTGCGGAGCTTGGTAAAGCTTCTGAAATCCGGTTCAAAGGCGTAAATTTTATCAAATTTACCTTCCGTGATTTCGATGAACTCCTGCGCGGTGTCCCCGTCATATGCCCCGAAATCGAAAAATACTTCACTGCCGTCTTTTTTTAAATCAAGCAAGTCCATTGCGCTTTCCCTTGAAGTAACCGTGGCACGCAGAAAATCAATTTTACCGCTGATTTTATAATTTATCAGGTTATCAAATATTTCTTTAGACTCTTCATCTTCAAAAAGCTCTCTCACATCTACGATTTTATGAATATTTTCGTACACAAATTTTTCATCGAATAAGGTTTCGGGTACGTTTCCGTAAACCGGAACATCAGGTGCGCAGACTTCATATTTTTCCGATAAGTAATAAATTTTTTCAAGCACATCAGGTCTGTTCGTCCCAAAAGCAATCAGTATAATGAAATCTTTATATTCTTTTTCTATATCGGATAACTTTCTGACCTCAAAACCGCGGAAAGAATGACCGCGCACAAATTCATCGCTCGCCATGAAAGCGGCGGGTGTAATCCCGCGGTTTTCCATGACGGAAAGGATTTTATCCGCGCCGTTGCCCATGCCGTATATGATTACAGGCTTTTCCGCGTTGCTTAAATGCTGCCAGACGCTTACAGTTTCGGTGAACATTCCGCGTTTCCTTTCAAAATTTCAATTTTACCCCAATTATCATTATCATAACATATTTTAAAGCAATTTGCAACCATATTACGGTTTATTTAATTCATACACAAAATATAGGGGTAAATCCGTCTTTTTTTTATTGAATATTCCGTGTTGACTTTTGCCGTTCTCTGTGTTAAAATACTAAAAATACCTATTATTGTTGCACTAAATTACAAAAAAATTATTTTCGTGTTTCCCCCGCCTGCGGCGGGGGAAACACAGAAATTATTTCTGTTGTTTATTTTAAAAAAGTAATATAGTAAATTAACTTGATTGGAAAGGAAAAATTATGGCTCGTTTCACTAAAGATGTGTCCCGCACATTCGGCGAATACCTGCTGATTCCCGGATATACCTCGTCCGAATGTGTCCCCGGAAGTGTTTCGCTTAAAACCCCGCTCGTTAAATTCAAAAAAGGTGAAGAACCCGAACTTTCTCTGAACATTCCGCTTACCTCAGCAATCATGCAATCGGTTTCCGACGATAAAATGGCGGTTGCGCTTGCGCGTGAGGGCGGAATATCGTTTATTTTCGGCTCTCAGTCCGTTGAGGATGAAACGGATATGGTCGCCCGCGTTAAAAACTACAAAGCGGGTTATGTCAGCAGTGATTCAAACCTTACACCGAATATGAAACTGAAAGACGTTCTGCGTCTGAAAGAAAAAACCGGACACTCGACAATGGCAGTCACCGCGGACGGTACGGATGATTCCGAGCTGATGGGTATTGTCACCAGCCGCGATTACAGGGTTTCGCGTATGCCTGAAAACACAACAGTAAGCGAGTTTATGACGCCTTTTGACAAGCTTGTCACTGCTTCCGCCGACATTACTCTTTCGGAAGCGAATGA
>Ga0082212_10012959_pt1 | contig 10462 bp, 5 predicted proteins | sample TergutNt197P3_FD_71548 | JGI IMG/M metagenome (GOLD analysis project Ga0082212, IMG submission 71548) | Neocapritermes taracua P3 segment gut microbial communities from Petit-Saut dam, French Guiana - Nt197 P3 | ecosystem: Host-associated > Arthropoda: Insects > Digestive system > Gut ...
TGTCGGCTATACCCCGCTCCATTTTGCGGCGCAATACAATAAAAATGTTGAAGTTATTGAATTTCTTATTTCCAAAGGAGCAAATGTCCATGCGAAGGAAAACAATGGTAATACTCCGCTCTTTTTGGCGGCGGGATTCAATGAAAACGTAGCAGTTACAGAAGTTCTCGTTTCCAAAGGAGCAGAAGTCAATGCGACAAACGAAAACAATAATTTTCCGCTCCATTTTGCGGCACAGTACAATGAAAATGTTGACGTTGCCAAATTTCTCGTTTCCAAATTGGCAGGCGTTAATGTAAAAAACAAGAATGGCACTACTCCGCTTCATGCGGCAGTGCAGGACAATAAAAATGTCGATGTTGCTGTTTTTCTCATTTCACAAGGAGCAGATGTTCATGCAAAAGATGATGATGGTTTTATCTCGCTCCATGGGGTGGCAGTAGGAAATAGAAGCGTAAAAATTGCCAAATTGCTTGTTTCAAAAGGTGCAAGTGTCAATGCGAGAAATAACGACGGCCGCACTCCACTCCATGCAGCAGCGCAATACAGCGAAGATGAGGACATTGAATTTGTTCAATGTCTTCTTTCCCAAGGTGCCGATGTCAATGCAAAAGAGAAGGACAATAATACCCCACTCCACGTGGCGGCAAGATTCAATGAAAACGTTGAAATCACCGAATTGCTCATTTCCAAAGGAGCGGATGTCAATGTAACAAACAAAAGCGGTAGTACCCCACTTCACATAGCGGCGGGATTCAATGACAACGTAGAAGTTGTCGAATCCCTTGTATTACACGGCGCAGAGGTTTGCGCGAAAAACAAGATCAACTCAACCCCGTTACACTTTGCAGCAGAAAAAAATGAAAATGTTGAAATTGTCCAATTTCTTGTTTCCAAAGGTGCAAATATTCACGCAAAAGCCAATGACAAAATGACTCCGCTCCATCAGGCGGCTGCCTTTAATAGAAATGTAGAAATTGTCGAATTTCTCGTTTACCAGGGTGCTGACGTTAATGCAAAGGGTATTGATGATTGTACTCCGTTCTATGTGGCAGTAGCCTGCAATGAAAATGCTGAAGTCGCTTTATTTCTCGCTTCTAAAGGTGCTGATGTTCATGCAAAAGACAATGATGGACTAACCCCTCTTTATGCAGCAGCACAAAAGCGTGAAGATATTGAAGTTGCCGAATTTCTGGTTTCTCAAGGGGCGGATGTTAATGTAAAAGATAAAATAGGACATACCCCACTCCATGCAGCCGCACAAGATAACAAGAACGTTGAAGTTATTCAGTTTTTCATTTCCCATGGTGCAGATGTCAATGCAAAATCCAATGAGGGTTATACCCCACTCCACTTGGCAGCACAACATAATGAGAACGTTGAAGTTATCAAATTCCTCGTTTCCCAAGGAGCAGATGTTCATGTGAGGAGCAAAGATGGTTTCACCCCACTCCATGCATCAGCAGTCAAAAACAATATCAGTGCCGCCGAATTTCTTATTTCGCAGGGGGCGGATGTAAATGTAAAAGACAAGGACGGCGATACTTCGCTCCATGTTGCCGCACAATTTGAAGAAAACATTCCTGTTGCTCAATTTCTCATTTCCAAAGGGGCGAATGTCAAGGCGAAAAACAATAAAGGCTGGTTCGGTTACACTCCACTTGATATAGCAAAGGAAAATAAAAATCTGGCGATGGGGGGATACCTCAAAAGCGTAATGAAAAAATAAATTTTTAATCAATCTCGGCAGCGGATTTCGACATCGCAACTGAACAAATTGGTAACGGCAGCGTTGGAAAACAATCCTCCGCCGTTGCATCATTTTCACAAGGTGAAGATTTACTATGCCTCGCAGGTGGATGTTTCCCCGCCGACAATTGTGTTGTTTTGCAACATGCCGGATGCGTTTTCTGCGCCGTATCAGCGGTACTTGCTCAATTTTCTTCGGGATGGCTTGCCCTTTGCGGAAGTGCCGATTCGCTTGCTGTTCCGCAAGCGGGAGTCGTCCGATACGAAAGATGAAATCGAAACGAAAAGGAAATCGTAGAAAGCGTGACGTTATGTTCCTGCTTCCTTCCGTTTTCTTTCAGCAATTTCTTTTTTCAGTTGGGTACTGATTTCTTCTATTGGCGGCACCGATTTGTAGTATTCCAACAGTGCGTCGACTGTCGGATATTTTTCGGAAAGCGACTCGCGATGTTCACGCAACCAAACAAGCGGGTCGCCTTCATCAGGTTGATTTAATAAGTCCAAAGTGTCAATGTTCGTGTACATTTTCATTCTCCATTGATAACAAATGTTGTTCTGGTGTCAGGAGTCGCGGTAATCGAAAGACGAAATCGAAACGAAAAGGAAGTCGTAGGCTAAACCGCAATCGTGAGATTGCGATGTTAACTTCGCAAATGGAACTGTGCCACGAGTTTTTGCAGAGTCGCTGCCATCGAACTCATTTCACCGGCAGCACTTGCCGACTCTTCCGCCGAAGCCGTGTTCTGTTGCGTAACCGAATCTATCTGCTGCAAACCAATCGTTACCTGATTGACTCCCTGCGCCTGTTCATTACTGGCAGTGGCAATGCCTCCCACGAGGTCAGTCGTCTGTTTGATCTGCTCGACAATCGTATTCAATACTTCCGCAGTTCGCGATGCCACTTCGCCACCTTTTTCGATTTCGTGACCACTTCGGGCAATTAACTCGGACGTTTCTTTCGCCGCCTTGGCACTCCGGGCAGCAAGATTTCGCACCTCTTCTGCCACCACCGCAAAACCTTTGCCGTGTTGACCGGCACGTGCCGCCTCGACGGCAGCGTTGAGCGCGAGCAAGTTCGTTTGGAACGCAATGTCATCAATCACTTTAATTACCCGCTGGATCTCGTTGGAGTTTTGCGTGATTTGTCCCATCGTTCCCGTCATTTCCTGCATTGCCTCCTGACCATTGGTTGCCGCCTTGCTCGCTTGTTGCGCCAAGTCTCGCGCCTGACCGGCACTTTCGGCATTCTTTTTCGTCTGACCACTGATCTCGCTCATCGAAGCGGTGATCTCTTCCAGACTTGCTGCCGCTTCCTGGGCACCGCTGGAAAGGTGTTGAGACGCATTGGAAACCTCACCGGCACCCGTCGCCACCCGCGTAACACTTTCGTTGATTTCCCGCAACACTCCATTGACTTGATTATACATCATCGCAAAGTCGCGGTTTAACGTGTCTTTCGCACTCTTTTCCCGAATGGTATCTGTCCAGTTTCCTTCGGCAAGATGTTGAATACGATTGGCGATGTCATTATAGTCGGCAACAATATTCTTGATTCCACGTCCCATTTCGCCGACTTCGTCGCCTCTTGACGCAATAAAAGACGGAATTTCCTGAGAAAGGTCCCCCTCTTCGGCAATGCTGCGCAACACAGCAACGCTCCGAACGATGGGTGCCGAAAAGGAACCACCGATAAAATAAGCAATCACGATCCCGATACCAAACAGGACTACAACAAAAATAATCATTTGCGTCAATGCCTTATTACTATCGCTCTCCAATTCTTTTTTTGCCGCTTCGTCGGTTGTATTGACGGCGGTCTGCAAGTCTGATATTTGTTTCGACGTACCGTCGTTCAGGTCATCCAGCATATTCTTAATCGTTTCCAGTTTCGCCAATGCTTTATCTTGTTCGGCATTGAGCATAACTCCCCACAATTTCGGACACCGTCCGAACTGGATCGGAGTGAGAATCTGAAATGATTCCCTACCCGTGGTAAGGTCCTTAACAGTTCCCGCTAGCGGCTTTCCATTTTTGAGTGCTTCGTCGTATTTTTCTCGACCGGGAATATCGCTGAGTTTCATGTTTTTCGCAAGCAATTCTTTGTCAGGGTGCCAAACGAGTTTACCGATAGCGTTAAGCATATAGACGAATCCGGTTTCATACGGTTTGTATTGATCGAGTCGGGCATCCAGTTTATCCATCGACATCACCACACCGGCAACACCGACCAAATTATTGCGTACAATAATGGGAACCGTTGCCGAGATTCTCTTCCCTTCCCCTCCTCCATACGTGTAAGGGTCGGTGACGTATTCCTGCTTTGATTCCTTTGCGCCCAAGTAAGGTTCCGTTTCGATGTTGATGATTGGAGCAATCGCTGTTTTCCCTTGGTCTGCATACAAACGCGGGACAAAACGTCCGTTTTCGTCGCTTCCTAGTGCCGCATTTCCTTTGAATTCGCTATCTCTTCTGTCAAAAGCGTTCGGTTCGAAACCGACCCAAATGGTTACGAATTCAGGATGCCCCTGTTGCACTCCTGCCAATAATTGCAACACGACGTGTCTGTTCACTTCTTCTGGTGTGAGGGCTAGATAGCCTTCCATTGCCGTTGCGACCGTTCGGGCGGTATCCAGCGCACTTTCGATGTCCACTTGAATTTTTCCTGCGATGGCTTCACCGAGGTCCACCATGCGTTCAATGCTCTCTCCGGTTACGATTGTTGCGGTTCCTTCCAGCACAGACGAAATCGCTTTTTCCTGAGCGTCATCCATTTCTTTCATGGATTTGTCCAACTCATCCTTAACCGATTGCATACTACGGTTTGCCGTTTGGGAAACGTTCCAGAGGTTGTATGCTGCGAACCCCGAAAGCAGGACGCAAATCGTCAGGATGATGCACGCAAAGATTAACATCAACTGAGTTGACATTTTGAATCGGGAAAGTTTCATGAGAGCACCTCGGTTGTGAACGAAAGGAGAATCGTAATCGGTAAAAATGCTACCGAGACGGACTAACCGGGATATTTTAGGTGTTAATCAGGAAAAGTCAATATCCCTAAAACCGGCAAGTTTTACCGATTTTGCCGAAATTCCGTGAAGTTTTTCCTTAGTGAAAAATTATTTATGAAGTTCCTGTTCGCTTTATGACGATTGTATCGGTATATCCGCTTTTGCCGGAGTGGGCTGAAGCGTGCGTTCACCAGTAAACCGACTTTCGGTCGGGAGAGAAAAATGAAAAAACAACTTGTTTATGCCCTCTGCTTGGGGCTGATGTCCTTCGTTTTAGTCGCTCACAATGAAGCGATTGCCTCCGATTGCGGCGTGTTGCCAGACCCCTGCGATCCCTGTGAGAGTGTCTGCAATCCCTGCGATAGTGTTTGCCAAACAAGCACGTTGGGAAAATATCTCACGGAAAAGAGCATTTTCGACTCCCCGCTCTTCGAAAACCAACTCATCGGTAAGAAATCGAAGTCGAGAATCTCCCTTTACGGATGGATGCTGACCGGTGTTACTGCCAACAATCACGGGGCAACGACTACGTATAACAGTGGCACCCGTTCTGCTTTTGGATACCCCACTCAATACAATCGTAATGGTAGTATAAGGTCAAATGGCATGGACGAGTCGTCGGGTAACTCCTACGTCTTGCAGACAGAACAGCATACGGATTGGAAGGTCAACCAATTGTGGTTCGGTGCTAGAAGAGACCTGACCGATCAGTTCGACTGGGGATTCCAAGCCGACTTCTTCTATGGAACCGATGGTCGTTATTCCCGAAACTGGGGAGACCGGACGTTCGACTACTATTGGGGGAAAGAGGACTATTTCGCCAACTTCCCACAACTGTTCGTAACGGTGGGAACCAAGAAGTTATACGCCAAAGTCGGTAAGTTTGCCGGTGGTTTTAGCACCGAAGGCTTGGCGGCTCCGAGAGAGTTTTTCTACAGCCATGCCATGATCGCTTTTGGTCGTCCGTTGGTCGCCGAAGGGGCAGTCCTCGAATGGAACCCCAACAAACAATGGACGGTCTCCGCCGGTTGGTTGGCAGGGATGTTCAATAGCATGTTTAACAACCCCTATGACGACAGTGCTTTCTTGGGAAAACTAACTTATCGTATGTCGGATACAGCGTCCCTCTCGTATAGGGTTTTTTATAATGACGCAGTCAACAGAATTCCAGCCACACCTGTACCATACTGTAATTACAGCCACATAGTGATTTTCACGAAGAAAATCAATCCGAAACTGTCCTACATGGGGGAAATCGCTTATTCGGACACCCAAAACGTAGGTGGTGCAGTAGTAGGCGACTCTTGGGGCATCAACAATCACTTGATCTACACGATCAATGACAAGTGGTCGATCGGGGGGCGTGCAGAATACCACTATACTCGCAACATGTCGTTTGATCCACCAACAGGGCCAGGGCCCCAGCAGCCTACTGTTAGCGACGGACAGGGTGGCGATCTTTGGGAATTCACCGTAGCAACGAATTACAAGATCAATCCGAAGACGACATTCCGACCGGAGATTCGGTATGACTATGCCGACTACAAGAACGGCTATCGTCCCTTCGGCAATGACGGTGACAAAAAGAAGGACCAAATCAGCGGCGGTTGCTCGTTCATCGTGATGTTTTGATGGCAGAGAGCGCAAAGAAAATACTGCACATTGGCGACCAATTTGGAATCTTGCTATTAGGGAGATTCCGAGTCTTCATCCCTCACCACTTCGGAACGAACGACGCCATTGCGAAAAGAAATGTGTCTGTAAGCAGACTCACCGACAAAGATCAAAGAGGAAACGTAGGAAACGTGTGCTTTTGCAAACAGTGCCGGATCGTTGGCGATGGTTCCCTCTGCTGAAATGTTTTCTAATTTCACTTCGACCAAAAGCGGAGTTTCCGGTGTTTTGGCATCGGTCAATACAAGAGCGTAGCCGGTACTTTCCGAGGAGCAGGAAAAATACTGCTCCGGCATTTCGCCGAGGTACGGCTTGACCGCCTCCCGCCAGTCTCCCGTCGGTAAAGTTCCATGTTCCGCTTCGTACAACAGTAGAGCAAGTGTTGCACGTTGGAGACGGTCAAGACATGCAAATCGTTGATAAGAATTCAAAGCGGAGGTAGAAACCTCCAGATTTATGCGGACAAAGGCACGGGCAATTTGCTCAGTTCGACTTTGCACCGTCAAATAATGCAATGGATTACGAGACCGGCGGTACGCCGTTTCCCAATCGGCGATTTTCACCGTATCCATAGTAACCGCTCTCGCGTAAGCCTGATTGAGAATCGTGAACATCAAATTGGCATCAAAAACCTTGACCGTCCATTTCATAAAATTTGATTCGTCGTAGAGACCAAACGACTCGTCAGTGAATGTCGTTGGATCGTCAAGAAATTCTTGAAGTGTTCCCAGACAAAATAATCGCTCCGCTTCGTATATCTCCTGCCATGTTACTTGGGCGGGAAGCCGGTTTAATTCTTGAATGAAGTATTTCAGTTGTTCCTTTGTCGGCGGATAATCGGGATTCCCTGTAATTACAACGTTACGAGCCATCCCTTCTATGACAATGCCCACGAGATAGTTGATCAGCATCCCCTGTTTGTTGAAATACCGACCGAGACGATAGACCGTCAGTATGTCCTCTATTGCTCCATCAATATCTCCGGTGCCAATTCGGTAATAGGCGCGACCGCATGCCGCACGAGCCAATTCTCGGAATTGCTGAAGTGTTCCTATCGAGAGAGCGTCGGTCATCGGCGATGTTTCATTTTCCCGAACCAACGGAAAACAAAAGATCGGTTTTCGCACTGCTTCGCCGAGGAGATCAATTCCGGCGGAGTTTTCTGCAAGCCAATCGGTAAGTACCGGAAATTCATCGCGCGTCCAGTATCCGCGTTTGCAGGCTTCATCGTACAATTTGTGATTTTCCCATCCTTCGAGTACCGTGTAGGGGGATTGGAGTTTCAGTGTCGGTTCGGTATCAGGATCAAGACCGAGTTTCTCGTAAAATTGTGTCCGCAAGTTGTCCGATTGTACATGATTGTTTTCCGGCAAGCCGACCGACCGGACGAGGAGGCGATAGCCGTTGTCATCGGTGTTTATTTCCGGCGGATAGCGAAGATTTTCCAAAGCCCTGAAGTAGTCCACCCGCTTGCCGTCGGATGTGAGCGGTTCGGTAATGTAAGTGGTTTCTTGGGAAATGCGCAGCGGAATGGCACGGAGACAGAGCCACCAAACCGGTATGGTAACGACGACGAACAAAATCAGACCGGCGAAAATGTAAAACTTCATTGTTCGTTTACCATACACTGTTTCGGAGAATATCATTTTTAGGTTCAATTCTTTTGCAGATACTCCGCAATTTGTACAGCATTTGTTGCCGCTCCTTTTCGGAGGTTGTCGCTGACGCACCAAAATGCCAGTCCGTTATCATACGATAGGTCTTCCCGAATGCGTCCGACGAATACTTCGTCCTTGCCCGTACAAAGGTGCGGCAGCGGATATTGTTTTTGAGCGGTATCGTCCTGTACTATAATGCCAGGCATTGAGGCGAAAAGTTCCCTTGCCTTTTCGACTGTGATTTTTTTTTCCGTCTCAACTAAAATACTTTCACTATGGCAGCTGGTAACAGGAACACGTACTGCTGTTGGGCAAACCTTGATCGAGTCATCCCCCAAAATTTTTCGGGTTTCGTACAGTAATTTAAGTTCTTCCGAGGTATATCCTTTTTCCTTAACCGAACCGATTTGCGGGATACAGTTGCCCGCTATCGGATAGGGAAAACATTCACAAGTATATGTCCCGCCTTCAATCATTTTCCTGATGCCGTTTTCAAGATCGCTGATTCCCGTTACTCCCGCCCCGCTGACCGCTTGGTAGGTGCTGACCACGATCCGTTTGATTTTGGCGTAGTCGTGTAATGGTTTGACGGCAACCACCAATTGTGTTGTGGAGCAATTCGGGCTGGAAATGATGCCTTTGGGAGTGTTTTTAGCGGCGGCGGCGTTCACTTCTGGAATTACAAGGGGAACTTCGGGGTCCATTCGCCAATAGCCGCTTTCGTCAATGACAAGTGTTCCTCGTTTGACGGCTTCGGGAATGAAGTCGCGAGCGGTTTCGTCCGGTGTGCTGGCGATTGCCAATTGTATGCCCTCAAAGGAATCGGGAGTCAATTCTTCAACGGGGTAAGGTTTGCCCTTGAATGTAATTGTTTTTCCCGCACTTCGTTTGGAAGCGAGGAATTTGATTGTTTTGAACGGAAATTTCCGTGTTTCCAATAGTTCAAGAATAATCGTTCCCACGGCACCGGTAACACCGACGATGGCAATAGATTCGTACACAGTTTTTCTCCCGATGATGATTTTCACATATTATCACGGTGATTTGATCTTCCGGCAAGGGGGGACGAAACAGACTTTTCGTTTCATTAATACGAAACATGTAATGATTTGCTTCCGATTTTCCAAGCCGAAACGGTTTCACCATCGGCAACAATCAATAATGATTCTTCCTCTATTTCCACATAAAATAATCCTGTTGGAACAACATTCAACGAAAAGGTATCAATCATGTTGCCCAGCAGATCGAAGACCATAATTTCGCCGCTTGGTAAAGGTACAAGCCATTTTTTTTCTTTCGGTATATAGACAGGTTCCGCTCCATACTCTCCGGTCGGCAATAAGCGACTCCACAATGCCTTTCCTTGCCTGTTAAAACCGACAAATCGGATATCTCCTGTCTCCGTATTTTCCAATAAGGCATAAATTGTCGAATCCAAAAAATGAAACCAAATAACGTGCCGGGCAAAAGAAAAGTCCACCGGTTCTGAAGCTATTCCTTCAGGAGACAATACTAAAATCGAATCTTGTGATGAAGTACGTGAAACCAACACACAGAGTTGATCTTCCAATATTGCCGACGAAACTTGATTCGGTATGCCCTCGAAGGGATATTCCCAAAGTGTCATTCCTTCCAAATTGACGGCACGAAGGAGACCGTTTGAAACAATGTCTTCCGGTGCAGAATTTTCTGTATCAACATCTTGTTGAATCCCCAGTAGAAGCAATTCTTTCTCTTGATGCCGGATAAACAAAAGATCTCTAATTTTTTCTTTTTTGTTCCCCTCCGGTGCAAGACCGTAAGTAGCAAGCGGCTCGAAAGATTCATCGAAAAGATAAGCCTTAAAGTCTAATGTGATCATTCCGACCCTTGATTTTCCAGAAGAAAAATTACCTGCCCGAATGTTCATAACAATAGAGTCTTTCAAACCCTCCGGTAAAATTTTTTGTAGTACATTTCCCTGTAAATCCAAAACCGCCGCTAAATTACCTTCACACGGGACAAATAATTGCGGAGTTTCACCTGGGGAAAATGCCATCGTGTCAACACCGACCAAAGGCAAAGTCCAAACCTGCGACAGCGTGAACGTTCTCGGTTCCGCCTTCGGCGGCGGTTGTTCCGGCGGAGTTGCCGATCCTGCGTATTGCTCTATCAACCGATAGCAATCACTATCCGCCATCAATTCCAATCGGCGGCGATGTTCTTCCGGCGTAGGAAGTTCCAACGTATCGGAGTGAAATGCAGCAACCTGAACGGCATGCTGGGGCTGAACTATTTGAATCATTTCAGGAACAAAATTCCAATCGAATTGGGCATCGGTCATTTCGATACGGATCATCTCAATACTTTCAAAACCTTCGGGGACAGGCAGAC
>Ga0082212_10012960_pt1 | contig 10461 bp, 6 predicted proteins | sample TergutNt197P3_FD_71548 | JGI IMG/M metagenome (GOLD analysis project Ga0082212, IMG submission 71548) | Neocapritermes taracua P3 segment gut microbial communities from Petit-Saut dam, French Guiana - Nt197 P3 | ecosystem: Host-associated > Arthropoda: Insects > Digestive system > Gut ...
TCACGCCTGCTATTACGCCTGTTGGGCTAACCTTGGCAACCCTGGCGTTGCTGCTTTTCCAAACAACAGCCTTATTGGCCGCGTCCGCGGGAACGATGGCCGCCTGCAAAGCGAGGGTCTCCCCCATATGAAGGGAAGCTGTCTCCAGGCTCAGCATCACCCCGGAAACGGGCGGACCCACTGTAGCCACAGGGGTCAACATCAGCGGCAACAGCGGCAGCGCGGGATCCTTTGGGTATGGCAGGACATCCGGCGAACCGGCGCACAGGCTCAGGTAGGCGTCAATTTCTTCCCCGGACAGGGGACGCAGGCTATGCGCTTTGATGTAGGCGGTTTGCACCCCGTCCTCCGACCCGAAAGCCACCTGCAGGCAGTCCTCCGGTTCACCGGGATTCTGGCGGGACAGGGCATAGCCGACACCGCCGGACACCGTGGCGAACGCTTCACCAACCGGGGTTTCCATCAGGGCCGCGTCCCGGGTGATCTCCACCCAGCCCTGTGTAAAGGCGGGGCTAAAGGAGGCGTCCCGGGTGGGATCGGTGGCAGGGGGCTCGGGTTCCGAATCCGAGATAAACTCCGATGTGAGCTCCGGCGCAAGCCCGGGCGCAGGCTCAGGCGTGGGTTCGGGCGTGGGCCCAAGCTCCGGTTCCGGCGTTTCTTCTGTTTCAGGGGTGGGTTCCGGCGCGGAATCCGTTTCGGCGTCGCCCGCAGGTTCCGGCGCAGGCTCCGGCTCAGCCGGCGCGTCCGTGCAGCCGGCGAACAGTACAAATACCAACGCCAGCGCAAGGACGAATGCAAATAGTTTCTTTGTCTTCATTTCCTTTTCTCCTTTTTTTTATCCACCTGTTTTTTTACTCAGTTTTATTTCCCCGAGATATACGTCCCGGGATGTTTTCACGGCAAGATCCGCCTCCTCGTACGCGAAGGCCTTTATCCGCACGGTGAAACCTGTGTTGCCGGGCAGGCCGTCGAACTCAAAATCACCAAACCCGTTTGTATATATTGTTTTCTCAAAATCCGGCCCGGTAAGCGCCACCTCAGCGCCGACAGCCACTTCGTCAATATCCCCGCAGGTCACTGTGCCGGCCACAAATTTTCCGGGAAGGCCTTTGTACAGGACCTTTTCGCCCATAGCGTAGCCTCCTTTGAGCGGCCCATAGCCCCCCGAGGCCACAAGCTTTGAAACCGCGCTCAAAGGGTCATCCAGGTCGCCGAAGACGAGCGCGCCGCTTGGACAGGACTCCACACAGCGCGGCACAGGGTCGCCCGCGTCCAGAAGATGCGCGCACATGGTGCATTTCTGCGGCAGCGAAAGCCCCTCGTTCCACTCGATCCGCCTGTAAGGGCAGCTGTCCACGATACCTTTGTTGCCTTTGGCCTTTTCGGGGTCGATCAGCACGATGCCGTCCGGGCGACGGTAGACGGCCCCGCTTTTGTCCAGCGCGGCGCAGGCAGCGTCGTCGCAGTGGGAGCAGAGCATGTGCACATAGCTAATTTTAATATGGGGGTATTCGCCCCGCTCGATCTCATCCAGCCTTATCCAGTTACCGCCTTCTTTGGGCTGCGGGGCTGAATACCCAGGGTACTCATTGCCGGCGTATTCGTCGCGGCAGGTGAGGAAGCAGTTGTAGCACCCCACGCATTTGCCCGAATCTATTGCTATTCCATATCTTGGCATTTTATATCTCCGCTGCCTCTCCGGCAAAACCTGCTTTCGCAAGGAAAATCTCCCCGAGGTTGACATCATTTTGCGTGTGGGCGGAAAGGCTGGCCTTTTCATAGCCTTCCGCCTCTACCTCAACGGTGAAGCGCTCCCTGGCCTCAAGGCCGTCAAACCAGAAATCGCCAAAGGCGTCCGCTATAAGGCATTGTTCCACTCCATCCCCTCTCAGTGTGACCCTGGCGCCTTTCGCGCACTGGTCGGTGTCCAAGAAGACCACAGTACCGGCCACGAACTTCTTCGGCAGGCCAAGGAAAAAGACGTTTTCCTTAAGGCCATACTCCGGGTGGGCCCTTACGGGGTCCTCCTCCGCAGCCAGCCTGGAAACCTCGCTGCCCGGGTCGTTCAGGTCCCCGAAGACGAGGGCGCCCGTCGGGCACATCTCCACGCAGCGCGGCGTGCCAAAGCCCTGGTCCAGGAAATGGGCGCACATATCGCATTTCTGCGGCAGCTGCTTCTCCTCGTTCCAGAAAACCATGCGGTGCGGGCAGCCGCTTGCGATCTGCTTTTGCCCCGCCGCCTTCACGGGGTCTATTATCACTATCCCGTCTTCGCGCTTATAGACCGCGCCGTCTTCCGCCATCTTCATGCAGCCCGGCTCTTCGCAGTGGCCGCAGAGCTTTGGCACATGGCTCAGCCTAACCTTCGGGAAGATCCCGCGCTCCACCTCGGCAAGGCCCAGCCAGGACTGGCCGGTCATGGGCTGCGCCGCCGTATAGCCCGGGTGTTCCTCCCCGCAGTTTTCATCTTTGCAGGCGAGGAAGCAGGCATAACAGCCGGTACATTTCGACACATCGACAACGATGCCGTAACGTTTTTTCATCTGGTTCACCCTTCCCACCTTTCAATTTCGGCGCAGACGGAGTTGCTGACCATGCCCGGCGCGTTTTTCGAGACCATCCTTGACGGCGTCAAAAGGTTCACGCAGCCGCCGCGGTCGATGCTCCCGGGCTTGCCCGGCTCCAGCGGGTCGTACTTGGCGCCTGCCTGGTACGACATAAGCACACCGGGCTTCATGCGCTCGGTCAGATACGCGACGGCAAGGATGGCGCCCCGGTCGTTGTAGAGCTTCACAAGGTCGCCGTGCCGGATCCCGCGGGCGCGGGCGTCCTCCTGGTGCATGCGGACGATCCAGTACGCGTAGCCGTCCTTCATGGCGCGGTGCGCGGGAATCTCGTCCAGCCAGGGCGATTTGTTGTCAAACTGTGTGTGGTATGAAAACCGCATATGCGGGGTCATAAGGACCAGCGGGTATTTTTCAGCCAGGGGTGAGCCCTTCCCCTCCCAGGGGTCAAGGTAACGCCCCATCACCGGTCGCTCTTTGTCACCTGGGAAATGCTCCGAAAGGAAGGTGGAGACGAACTCTATCTTACCGCTTGGCGTCCCCATCATCTTCGCCCTTTCAGTCCCCTTCAGCGGGTTCTTGTGGTCGGGCACGTCGACCTCGCGGTCCTCGTAGTACCATTTGTTTGAAACGGCGGCCTCACTGCCCGGCTCCGGCGGCGGGACGATAAAGTAGCCCTTCTCCTTGAACTCCTCAAAGGTGATGTATCCTGGCAGCGAGGACTTGTGGAAGATCTTTTCGATCCAGTCCGTCATCTCTTTTCCCTCAGTGAACCTGTCATGGAAACCGAGGCGTTTTGAAAGCTCAACATAGATATCATAGTCGGACTTGGACTCCCATAAAGGCTCGATGCACTTCTTCATATAGATGCATACGCGGTAATTGGCGCCCATGTCGTTTGCGCCGTACCCGCCCGGTGCGCCCAGCTCGCAGATGTCCTCTCTTTCAAAACCTGAGCAGGCGGGCAGCACCAGGTCGGCGAACCTGGTCTCGCTCTGCCAGTGGATATCGGATGTAACGAAGAATTCCAGGTTCGGGTGCTGGAACATCTTCGGCCAGCGGTTGGTATCGGTCATGGTGGATATGAATGAGCCGCCCTGGCGGTAGATCATTTTGATCGGGGCCCCGCCCTCTTCTTTTGGCAGCGGGCAGACCTGCCTGGTCAGCTGCTGCTCAAGCGAGTTTCCGCAGAACCCTTCGCCTATCCACTCGGTCTTCTCGTTCATGACGCATTCGGGCAGAAGCAGGCGGTAAGTCTTCTGGTTTACTGTGTTTTGCGCTGTCTCCTCCGCCACGAGCCCCAGAGCGTCCCAGCCGTTATCGGAATAGCCAAACATGCGGAAATCCATATCCATCGGCGGCGCCATCGAAGCCCCGCCCCAGGTATTGCAGCCGTCCGCGCCAAGCCCCCTCATAGCCAGCAGGAACACCATGAGGCGCGCCCACTCGGTCGCGTAGGGGTTGCGCGAGGCGCCGGAGACGCCGTAGATCGAGCCGGTGCAAAGCATCGTCTTTTTGGAAGCCCATTCGCGCGCCAGGGCATAGATGTCGCGCGCGTTCACCCCGCAGACCCCGGCGGCCCACGCGGGCGTCCTTGCGAAGCCCCCTTCCTCATCGCCGAGTATGTGCTTCCTGAATTCCTCAAACCCAATGGTCTTTTCCTCGATGAACCAATGGTCGTAAGTATCCTCCGTGATCCAGACCCAGGCGATGGCCTCAGCCATCGCGCCGTCCGTCGCGGGCCAGGGCGCGATCCACTTGTCCGCCCACGGCCCGGCCGTGAAGTTGCACCAGGGATCGATGAAGACCATCTTCATCCCCAGCTCCTTGCACCACAGGCGCCAGCGGCACCCGTCCTGCCCGTTGTACCCGCCGGCGGAGGTGTTGGGGTCCACGCCCCACATCACGAGAAGCTCGGTATGTTTCAGCGCCTCCTCAAGCATCCCGAAATTGTCGCTTACCCCCAGTTTCCAGTAATACCCCCATGCGTGGGTGGCGCCCCAGTGCCAGCCCTCCCACGAATCCGGGTTGTCCATGAGCTGCGAGTACCCTAGCATATTCCAGAACCGGCCGAACGGCCCCATCTTGTACTGGAGCAGCCCAAAATCCGCGTGGGAACTGGTGGAGGCCGTAATGGCAGCCTTGCCGTATGCCCCGTGTATCCTCTTGATTTCCGATTCCAGCATGCCAAAGGCCTCGTCCCACGTGATGCGGACGTAGCCGGACTTGCCGCGGTTTTGCGGGTTGCGCTCCCCGTCAGGGTCGAAATCCACGCGCTTCATCGGGTATTTGATCCGGTTCTCCGAGTAGATGCGCGCCTTCTGTGTGACTACATATGAGCCAAGCGAGAACTGTCGGGGCGGAGAAAATGTCTTTCCCCTGGCCTCGATGGTCCACGGCTCGGGGTCGTCTTCGCCAAATACGATGGGCCGGATCTTCGTGATCCTGCCGTCTTCGACATGGACGAACACCGGGCCGCCTATCGCGCAACTGGTCATGATCTGTTCTGCCATTTACTCCTCCGTATATTTCATGTAAGTATCCCGTCCGCCCCCTTGCCTTCTCAGCGCCCCTGCCATTTTTCGATTTCGATCAGGCAGGAGTTGTTGGCTTCCCCCGGCACCCTCTTTGAAACGGTCCTTGACGGCGCCAGCAGGTTGACGCAGCCGCCGCGGTCGGGGCTGCCTGCCTCGCCCGGCTGAAGCGGGTCGTACTTCGCGCCGGATTCATAGGAATGCACAGTCCCCGGACGCACGCGCCCGGTCACATGGGCTATGCATATCACCGCCCCCCTGTCGTTGAAAAGCTTGACCAGGTCCCCTTCCTTGATGCCCCGCGCCTCCGCGTCACCGGTATTGACGCGCACAGGCCAGTAGGCGTAGCCGTCTTTTTTGACCCTGTGCTGGGGGATGTCGTCCAGCCACAAGGCCTTATTGTCATTGTGCGTATGGTAGGAAAAACGCGGGTGGGGGCTGATCATCTGGAGCGGGAATTTCTCCACCAGCCCTTCCGTATCGTAGCCCTCCCAGCTGGGTATATAACGGGCTGTCAGCGGCCGCTCGTCGTCATCGGGCGCGTACTTCTCAAGCGTCTGGGAGACAAACTCCACCTTGCCGCTGGGCGTGGCCAAAAGGTGCGCCTTCTCCCCGCCCCTGTTCGGGTTGAGCACATCAGAAAGCGTGTCGACCGGCCGGCCCTCGTAGAACCACCTGAATGAGACGCGGGGCGCCTCATCATCGGGCAGGGAAGGCACGACAAAATAGCCCTTCTCTTTGAACTCCTCAAATGTCGTGTGCTTCGGCAGATCGGAATACTCGAAAATCTTTCGCTCCCAGTCCTCGAGGCTGTTGCCCTCGGTGTACTTGTCCTCAAAACCCAGACGGGCCGCCAGGAGCCGGTAGATCTCATAGTCGGTCTTCGATTCCCACAGGGGCTCGATACACTTCTGCTGGTAGATGACCACCCGGTGGTTGCCGTTCATGTCGTTCTTGCCGTAGCCGCCCGCCGAGCCCCACTCAGAGATGTCCGAGCGCTCAAAACTGGTTGTGGCGGGTAGTATAATGTCCCCAAACCTGGTCTCGCTCTGCCAGTGGCAGTCCTGCATGACCACAAACTCCAGATTCTCATGCTGGTACATCTTCACCCAGCGGTTGGTCTCGGTCATGGTGCTGATGAAGGAGCCGCCATGCCGGTGTATCATCTTGATCGGCGCCACGGAAGGCCCCTCCTCGGGGCAGGTGAAGCGCGCGAACTGCTGCTCGATCGAGTTGCCGCAAAACCCTTCCCCCATCCATTTCACCGGAGGATCAATCACGATCTCCGGCAGGAAGATGCGGTAGGTCTTCTGCGTGACCGGGTTTCCGTCCGGGAAATAACACTTATCCGCCACAAGGCCCATGGAGTCCCAGCCGCTGTCCGAATACCCCGGGAAGCTGAACCGGTAGTCCACCGGGGCCGCGCCCCCCGTGCCCCAGAAGTTCACTCCCGGCTTGCCAAAGCCCTGCATGGACATTAGGTAGATGCAAAGCCGCGGCCATTCCGTGGCGTGCGCGGCCCTGCAGGCGCCCGTTGCGGCGAAGATGCTCGACCCGGCCAGCATGGTCCTCTTTGACGCCCATTCCCTGGCCAGCGCCTTGATCGTGGAGGCGGGGACATCGCATATTTCCGCGGCCCAGCCGGGCGTCTTGGGAATCCCGTCCCCGCCCTCGCCCAAGATGTGCTTCTTCCATTCATCAAAGCCGTAGGTGCGGTTCTCGACGAAGAAATGGTCGTATGTGCCCTCGGTGAGCCAAACCCAGGCGATGGCCTCCGCCAGGGCCGCGTCGGTCCCGGGCCTTGGGGCGATCCATTTGTCGCCCATGGTGGACGCGGTGCAGTTGCAGTACGGGTCTATTACCACGAACCTTATCCCAAGCTCCTTCATCCACACGCGCCAAATCAGGTTGTCCTGGCCGCTGTACATATAGGAGGTGCTGTTGGGGTCGGTCGACCAGAATATGACCTGCTCCGTATTCTTAAGGGCATCCTGAAGGAGGTCCGACTGCTCGCCGAACCCCAGCCGCCACCAATAGCCCCAGGCATGGGGCGCGCCCCAGTGCCAGCCCTCCCAGCTGTCGGGGTTGTCCTGGCACTGGCTGTAGCCCAGGATATTGTAGAAGCGCGGCATCGGCCCCATCTTGTAATGGATGAACCCCCAGTTGTGGTGCGAGGAGGTCATGGCCGTCACAGCCGCTTTGCCATACTTGCCCTGTATGCGCGTGATTTCATCAGCCACTATGTCCAGCGCCTCGTCCCATGTGATACGCACATATTCATCCCTGCCGCGCAGCTCCGGATGGCGCTCCCCTTCCGGGTCAAAATGCTTGCGCCGCATCGGGTAGTGGATCCTGTTCTCATAGACCCTTTGCCGCTCCGGCACTGTATAGCTCTGTAATGTTGTCTTGCGCGGCGGCGTGAACTCCCTGCCATGGGCCTTTATAGCCCAGGAAGGCGCATCCTCTTTATCGTCAAACACCAATGGACGCACGCGGGTTATCACCCCGTCCTTTACATAGACACGGACCGGCCCGCCTACTGTGCATTGTATGAAAACCTTCTCAGACACTTTGTTATCTCCTTAGACCTTTTGAATTGTGTCAAAATTACCATTACTCAAATACAATGGCAAGGATAGTATATTTGGAATTGGTAGTATTATTTTCAGGTGTGGCCGGCCGCTGCCGGGAGCCGGCTACCCATGCAAAGCCTTGTACGCCGAAGGGTTCATCCCCACCAGCTTTTTGAAGACTTTGCTAAAATACTTGTAGTCGGTATAGCCTACCGCGGAGCATACCTGCGAGATCTTCAGGCTGCTTCCGCCCAGCAGGCGCTTTGCCTCACCGATCCTGCAGTCAGTGAGGTAATCGGAAAAATTCTGTCCCGTTTCCTTTTTGAATATAGTACAAAAGTAGGTCGTGTTCAGGTGCACTCGCTCCGCGACCCATTCAAGCGTCAGAGGCTGCGTGCAGTTCGCTTTTATGTAATGTACGGCTTCCCGCACCGGGCGCGCGTACTCACGCTCTTTCAGCCGCCGCGAGAACATGTCCCCGGCCCATGACACGATGCAGGATATGACGCCGGCCTGGGAGGTCTCACTGCCCAGGCGCTCCATTATGCCCTTCCTCTCAAGGGATCCTGAGCCATCGTCCCCGCCCCCGGCCGCCTCCAGGGCCGCGTCCGCCGCAGCCCGGCAGATATCTACGAGGACCGCCGGGTCGGTCCTGTATGAGACAGGGCTGAACGCTTTTCTTACCGCGAGCTCAAACCCTTCGATATCGAGCGCCTCGGCGCTGTTTTTCAAGCCGCCCAGTATTGCGGGCGTAAGTATGCCGGTGCTTGCAACGCCGTCAAATTCCAGCTTGCCGTAGGAATACAGCTTGTTCTGGCCGCGCAGTATGCCGCAGCGGACGGCGTACTCGGCGGTCTCAAGCGTCCGCCTGAGTTTTGACGCGTCATACTCGGGGAGCCCGACCCCCACGCAGAAGGCCGTGTTTTCAAAGCCGCACCTGTCCAGGTGTTCCCGCACGATATGGAAAAGCTCGGGCAGTATCTCCCCGACGCCGCTGCCCTTTTCATAATTGAAAGTGAAAGACGCCCGGAACCGCCCCTGTATGAAAGGGATCATCTCAAAGCACAGGGGGTCGAACACCGCCCGTACGTCCGTGATCACAGAGTCAAGGAAATCCACATTCTCCTCGCCGGGCGCCCCTTTGACCAAAATGATCGCCGACTGGAACACCCCTTCACAGAACTTGATATGGTATCTTTGGTTCATGTACTCAATTGAATACTGCTCCTGCGCGTCGGGGGCGGTGAAGACATCCATGAAGGAATTTCGCAAAAGCCGCCTTGTCCTGAAAAACCGTTCATTGATATCCTGCCCGATACCGCTGCTCCGCCGCTCGGAATACTTTTTCAGGACGCGCACAGCCTCATCCCTGTCAACAGGCTTGAGGAGGTATTCCTCAACTCCCAGGCCCATGGCCTTCCTGGCTGTATCGAAGCTCTCGGTTTCGCTGACTATTACGAAATCGCACAAAATGCCGTGCTCCTGGATATGGCCTATCAGCTCCAGACCGCCCAGCCTCGGCAGGTCGTCGTTTGTGAATACAAGGTCGGGCGGCGACCTGAATATGGCCTCCATCGCTGTGATGCCGTCAGCGCAGGCCCCCTTCACCTCATAGCCATACACGCCCCAGTTGACCAACCCCAAAAGACGCCTGAGCTGTTCTTCGTCTTTTTCCGCAATGAGTACCGAGAGCATATCCGTTCTCCGGCTTTAAAGCCCTTGCGCAATGACATTTATGCCTGATTATACTTGGATAACGGCTGGGGTTTCAAGGGACATTTGCGGATTTTGCGGATCCTCCGCCATTGTGGGAATAGCCTTGCCATGTTAAAATTAACCATGAAAGAAGGGCAGGCATGTCAGAAACATTTCGGAATTTAACACGCCTCAGCAGCCAGGGCAAGATATACCTGGACATCAAGCTGAAGAAATACGGTCTCAACAGCGGCCAGTTCCCCTATATCCTCTTTATCTGCGACAGCGAGGGCATAACACAGGAAAAAATCAACAGCATCATCTGCGTCCACGCGAGCAATGTCACAAGGGCCCTTGACGCCCTGTGCAAGAAAGGCTATATCACCAAAGAGGACCTGGAAAGCGACCGCAGGACCTGCAGGCTGTACCCGACAGACAAAGCAAGGCGCATCTATGGCGAACTCAGGCAGCTTGAGAGCGAATGGATCGATATCATCACCGGCGGGTTCACAGAAAAAGAAAAAACGACGCTCCACGATCTGTTGAAAAAATGCGACGCCAACCTCGTTGCCTACCTTGCGGTGAAGAAAGAAAACCAGGAGGGCTGGTTCTAACGTCAAAAATCTAAATTTCCTTGCCGCAGGCAGGAGGCTGCCCACGCTTGCCGATATCACCACAGCCTGACGGATCCATGCCGCTTTGTAAGCAGTTTCGCATGTATGTTTCAAAAAATATTTGCGCGCGCAAAAATAATACTTGCGCGCGCAATTTTATTGCTGTATTATTGCCCTGTAAATCAGGGAGCAGCAGTCCACAGGCAAGCCGAATCCTAAGGCAGCAGCATAGATACAGGGGTCTACAAGTGTTGAACGCGAAACAGAATTTTCTGGAAACGATCAAGCCCGGCGGCAAGCCGGACAGGATTGTCAAGCAGTTTGAAGGCACGAAGTTCATGCCGCTCGACCCTGTCAACTCGTATGCAAGGAGCAAGCGGTACCAGGGCATGCCGCCAAACAAGGACGCGTGGGGGACGGTGATGGTCTGGCCGGAAGACATCGTGGCGCCGATGCCCCTCGTCAATGAAGAGACAAAGGT
>Ga0082212_10012961_pt1 | contig 10461 bp, 5 predicted proteins | sample TergutNt197P3_FD_71548 | JGI IMG/M metagenome (GOLD analysis project Ga0082212, IMG submission 71548) | Neocapritermes taracua P3 segment gut microbial communities from Petit-Saut dam, French Guiana - Nt197 P3 | ecosystem: Host-associated > Arthropoda: Insects > Digestive system > Gut ...
ACAAAAGGGAGAATCTGAAGTATCGCCTGAAGGCGAGGGTTTTAAACCCATCGAACTGACAATAAGCCCATCGACAAAGACCGCATTACGTCTAACTGGTTATCCCACTCGCCGAGGATTGAGTTTCAGTAATTCGGAGCGAATCGAGCGGTCTGTCTGGTCAGCAACATAGTCCGCTGCGGCGCGGCACGCCCCCTCTTGTCGGAGAATCAGACCATAACGCTCCGGCAAACGCTCCGGTTGCGAGACGTAATAGTCGAAAACTGTTTCGATCCAATCTGCCACACGGCGACGACATACCATTACGTTCGGATGACGATACACATGATTCATCAAGAATTGCTCCATTTCCCGTTTTTGTTCGGCAATTTCCAGACTTGGGGCAATCATCGCGTTTTTCTGGAAACTTAAGTCCCTCGATCTTCCTTTGAGCCGTTGTGATGTTGCGTGCAAGACATCGCTCACTTGGGTTTCGATCAAGTCATGTACCACTGCCCGACGAAATTCAGAATCGTTCAGGTTCGACCACTGCTGGCGAACCCGGTGGGCAGAACGCTTCCAAAGGGAAGTGCGTACCAGTTGCTCCGTCGTTAGCAGCCCCAACTCCATCGCATCGTCAACGTCGTGTGTATCGTACGCAATGCTGTCAGCAATATCCACTGCTTGAATTTCAAGCAGTGGGACCACTGTTTGAGAGGCTTTGTATGCCTGCCCTTCCAGAATTTCTTTCGACAGATTCAATCCGGGAAAACCGGAGTACCTCCGTTCCAATTTTTCGACGATCCGCAGTGCCTGGGCATTGTGCTCAAATCCGCCGCAATCGTGGAGCAAACGATCCAAAACGTTTTCTCCCGCATGACCGAATGGTGCGTGACCTATATCGTGCAGTAGAGCGGCCGCCTCGATGAGGTCCTCATTGAGCCGTAATGCTCTGCCGATGGTTCGAGCCACACCAACGACTTCCATTGTGTGTGTCAACCGGGTGCGGTGATAACTTCCGAACTCGGCAGTGAAGACCTGCATCTTTTCACTGAGTCGGCGAAAGGCGGCACAGTGGATGATGCGATCCCTATCCCGTTGAAATGCCCCGCGATAAGGATGCGGTGATTCCGGGTAACGTCGCCCTGCCGTTTCCGCTGTCGGAAACGAATACAAAGCCAACGGAAACGGATCGCGGTAAATCATAGATCATGGATTATACACTATACGCAGGAGCGGGGGGCTTACCGTTATCAACGAGCGAGGGGACATCGTCGCACATTTTTCACGGACGCGGTTTCGCTCGGCAGCCGCTTGCCTCCTCTTCATGAGGGAGCGCAATCGGCACCGCTTCCCCTTGTTCTGGCGGATATGGCACAAGTCGGCGAATCACTTCGGCAAGAAGCCGTTCGATACCTTCCCCTGTTAAAGCGCAGACAAAGATGCTTGCGCAATCTGTTGCCGTCTGCCGTTCGCTGTCCACCATCTTCGAAGCAGTGGTACCTGAGTAATCATTGTCGGCTAAATCGGTTTTGTTATAGCAATACAGCACGTTCGATGCCGGTGGACACACAGGACGTTGCGACTCTTCCACGGTCAGATCAATGATCCACACAATCAAGTCGGCATCGGCAAGCGAGTGAAGGGAGCGATCAATGCCTCGCAGTTCCAACTCATCGCTGGTCTCCCGGAATCCGGCGGTATCGAAGAACGTCACTGGAAAACCATCGAGAGCAGTTTGTCCACTCACGACATCACGGGTTGTTCCCGGTAGGGCGTGGACAAGACTACGCCGGAAGCCGAGAATAGCGTTGAGCAAACTGCTCTTTCCTGCGTTGCTTGCTCCTGCCAATACCACTCGAAATGGCTCGACGAGATGTTGCCCCAGCAGGGCAAGTTCTTTCAACCGCTTCCGCCGCCGCTGCCGCTCTTCGGAATCGGACAGCCGCTCGATGAGAGCCATTTCCCGGTCGAACGCTCCATTGTATTGATCCAGCAAGATTTGTGCGGTGCGTTCTGTCGGAGCAAAAGGCAAAAGACGCAGTGCTAGAACCCGTTGTGACATCCTACTCGCGAAATGTTCCTGCCATGTTAAGCGAGTTGCACCGTACCGCTCGAAAAGCGATTCGATTGCCGACGCAATCTGTTCGCCGCCGTGAACGTGGATTTCTATTGTTCCGTCATCAGTTTGGCAGACGACGGATTCTTCGCAGACTCCGACATCATCCAGTAGTAAGTGTCCCCAAGTGGGGTGTTTGTCAAGCGGCTTTTTCCCGTACCAGTGCAACAGGAAAACGTCGGCAACACCCTCACCGCACAGTAAGAACGTGGCAATGGCTCCACGTCCAGGGGGCGTAAGACGGCAGACGGCGGACTGTTGAAGAGGTGCTTCCGCACCACTTGCATCTGCTCCCGTCTGCTGTCTGCCATTTTCTGTCTCGTTAATTTTTCGGAACACAATACGTTTCCAGCATCTCGGGTATCACGGCCTTCTCGATCGGCTTGGCATAGTGGGCATTCATACCGCTCTCCAGGGACCTGGCTACGTCTTCTTGGAACGCATTGGCACTGATCGCCACAATCGGTATTGTTTGTGCGTCCTGCCGTGGCAAACGACGAAGGGCTTTTGCCGCGTCCCAACCATTCATCACCGGCATCTGAACATCCATAAAAATTATGTCGTAAGTACCTTCCTGCGATCGCTCGAACATGTCAACACATTCTTTGCCGTCTTTGGCTTCGCTCACGGTAAAACCGGCTTCTTGCAACAAGTTGACCAAGACAAGTCGATTAAGACGCACATCATCGACCACCAGTGCTTTTTGACCAGCAAAGCGTCCTTTAACGATTCGCGTAGCACTGCCATCGGTCTTGCCTGCCTCACTGACGGCTTCCTCCCGAAGCCAAATATCGAAGGAAAACTCACTCCCATCTCCTTCTTCGCTTCGGAGAACAATTTGAGAGCCGAAAAGTTCCAGGATTTTTCTGATGATAACCAATCCCAACCCACTTCCGGTCGTGTATTTGGATTCATCTGTTGCCACTTGTTCAAAGGGATAAAAAATGATTTCCCTCTGGTTCTCGGGAATACCGATTCCCGTGTCCTTTACGGCGAACGACATCAGAACCCTGCCCCCCCTGTGATCCTTTTCTTTAACGGTAAAGGTAACTTTTCCCCGTTCCGGTGTGTATTTGACGGCATTTGCAAGCAGATGACTTAACACTTGGTTCAATCGAACGCCATCCGTGTTCAAGTGTATGGATGTAAACTCGAAATGCGTTTCAAATTTCAACTGTTTTGCCGCTCCTTTCAGTTTCACATCCGCCAACAGTTCGTCTAGCATAACCGCCAGATCCAATGGATTGTTGACCAACGTAACCGAGCCGCTTTCCAAATTGGATGTCTCAAGAATGTCATTCAATAAAAGGAGCAGATGCTGGGATGAAGTTCTCAGATGTACCAGGTTATCATTCAGTTCCTTCTGGTCATCTAAAGTGTGGATATTGCCGATTTTTGACTGCACCATTTCGTTGATTCCGATAATGGCGTTCATCGGTGTACGCAACTCGTGACTCATCCTTGCCAAGAATTGACTCTTATGTTGGCTTGCCAGTTCAGCCTTTTCCTTTGCTTGTTGCAACTTAACCTGTTCGAGCGTCAGATCGGTAACGTCATTGCTCGTGATAATATAACCCTGTTTTTCCCCCTGTTCGTTCGTGAGGTAGTTGGCAGTACCTTGCAAATAGCGGTCGATTTGTTTCAAATAGAGCACTTCTGGCATTCCTCTGTCTTCGTTCAATGCCGTAATGGGACAGTATTTGGAACCGTAAATGTAGATGCTTGTTGTCTTGTATGATTGACCAATGATTTGTTCAAATTTCGTGTTGAACATTTCCAATGCCTTGTCGTTGGCATAAATGAAATTCAAGTCCATATCGGTGATGACAAGGGGCGTGTGGACACTGTGGACGATGTTCTCCGCCATTTCGTCGAAAGAGTGCGCCAGATGCCCAAATTCGTCCTTGACCGTAACAGCAAAACGGAAATCTCGATGTCCCCGACGGAATTTTGTGATCCCTTCAATGAGCCAGCGAAGTTTGTGCGATAAATACGATGCCATCCAAACGGCAATGAAAATGACGATGATCGATAGGACAACCGTAGTTACAGCCAAACGGAACGTTGTTTGCTGGATGATCTCGTGAACCTCTGCTTCGAGTCGAGCCCCCATTTGTTCGGCAGGCTTGACAAAATCATCGATTCCGGCACCGATGGTAACAAAGCCGAAACCGCGGTGGTTCCCCTGGACTTCTGGACTGTACTGTCCGGTATAGTAAGGGATCGCCGCCGCCGTCGTCGGTTTGTAAAGACCGCTCCACAAAATGTAGAACGAGCCAGAACCGCCGTCCTCGGTTAAATCCATCCACCCGGTACACTGCGGTGCGTTGTTCAAATAGCGTCCGTCTAACCCCACAAAGCCAGCGACGGTCAATTCACGCGCCGGCACTTTGGTCGGCACTCGAACTTGTACGCCATCTGGTTTATCGGGATCAATATCACTTTTGGTATATCCTATCGAGTATTGACTACCGTCGTTTCGGATGAAACTCTCTTTTTCCTGATTCGGAGCGAAAGGAACGTAATCCGTGAGTGTTGCGATGTAGTCCTGCCAATCTTCCCGTTTGAATCCCTTTTTGATCATATCGTTGTAAAGGGAACTCTCGAGCCACGGTATTTCCGGTTTGCCTGTTTCAGGATTGTATCCGACTATCGAATGATGTCGGGGATGCACAATATTCCGACACTTATAGTCCCAAATGAACGCATAGTTACCGTGGAAAGCGTCGGACAATTCCGAAAAACGGGCAGGCATCGGAGTAATGTGATTGATCATGTCCAAGATGTGATCGTGATTGAGAGCGAATGTCACGTAACCCTGGAGTTCTCCGTCGTTGTTGAAAACAGGTTTTGCCCAGCGGATGATCCCCTCAAATTGCATCCCCAGCGGATTTTCCGCTCCAGCGTAGGCTTCCTTTTCCGGTGCAAAGGGAATGTTCGGTATTTCTTCTGCCAGTTCGGGAAAACCGAGAGTTTTGAGTTCTTCGGAAACCTGTCTCAAAGATTTCGTTTTGATTGTCCATATTTTGTCGGTTCCCAGTCGCCGGTTAATTTCGTCGCGTGCTGCCTTGTTGGTGAAATCTACATGGCTGTTGAACGCCTCTTCGTCGTTTTTCAGTTCGGCACTGAGCACCCGAAGTTTCCAGGACATTTCAGTAATTTTTTTGTCCGTTGCGGCTTCGAGTTCGGCGACTTTGGCATCAATACGTCGTGAAGCCATATAGTTCGGCGTATACATTCCTACAAAACTGGTCGGAACATACGCGCCTATGACATCGGAAACGTAAATATCGCCCTTTCCCAGCCCGCGTAATTCGCCAAAATACCGCTCTGATTTGATAAAAGTGTTTTGCGAATCAGACACATCCAACAGTTTTTCGGGAAAAGGAAACCGCTTTTTCGTAGAGTTGGGGGAAATGTGTTTGGCGATTTGCATTCCGTTTTTGTCGAGCAGAGCAATCTCATCGTAGAGCGGTACCCTGACAAAGTTGTTCGGATGGTCGCCAAAACCGTAAGGGGAACGGTAGGTGAAAGAGGTCGCATTGATCACATCGTTGTTTTCGCAGTTAGAGGAACGTTCCCCCATTTTTTCCGGCGTAATGTAAGGATCCGTCTGCACCCACGACATGCCGTGTTCTTCATCCACTTTCCAGTCTCCGTGCCTCCGAATGAGACCAAATTTACCCTCGCTAAAATTAGAGAAAAGTTTTTCGAAAACTTCTTGTTGATTTTCGCCTGCGAAAAGAGTTTCACAGGCACTTGCAAGATACGTAACATCGGTATCACGTTGGTAGAGGAACTCAGCAACTTTTTGTGCGGTATCGGTAGTAGTACGCTCAATGCTCTCCACAGCCATTGCCGTCAGGGCTTCCTTCGAGGAATTTACCGAAATCTCCCGGGAGGAGATACCGAGCGAGACCAACGCCAGCCAGGCAATGTACGCCAATAGAATTAGGGGGAGAATTTTGACGAACAAAAAAATGGCGATCAATTTCTCGCGTATCCCGATGGTGAGGGCGAAAGACAGTCGGACGTGCCGATCCGCGTCCTCGAGGGATTCTGTTCTCGCCCTGCTTTTGCTCACTCTTCCCATCATACACTGGAATCAATGAATCGACCCGCCCATTCTACCAGAATTTTTCCAATCAACAAGTTGTCAGAAAATTTTTCTTCCGTTCACGTGTGATTGGCAAAATGGGGGAAATTTGGCAATATCGAGGTGGGTATCGTTCTTAGCAATTATGGGCGGTACCCATTTCCCCGATGGTGACGTACAGCAAATCACGCGGCAATGGATTCGACTCCGAGAAGTCGGCATATACGATCCATCAATTCGTCGGTCTCGAACGGTTTTTGGAGGAAATCGTCTGCTCCCGCCTCTTTGAGTGCCTTTATCTTGTTCTTCTCTACCATTCCGCTGATACAGATGATTTTTACGTTTTCCAACGTTCCATCGTTACGAACCCGGGTACATACCTCCTTGCCGTTAATGTCCGGCAACATTACGTCAAGCACAATGAGGTCGGGTCGGTACTCTTTGACCATCATTCCCGCCTCGAAACCGTTAGTGGCAACTCTCGTTTCTAATCGTCTGTCTGCGTTCAGTACGGAGACGATCAGTTCGACCAAATCGGGATCGTCGTCCACGACCAATACCTTCCGTTTGCCTGTTTCGAGAGCATCGGTCGGAATGCCGTTGTCCCGCATGAACATGTATAGGCTTTCTCGGGGAATTCTGCGAAATTTGCTGTCGGGAACTCGAAATCCTTTGAGTTTTCCGTTGTCGAAGCAACGAATGATCGTCTGCTGACTGACCTGACAGATCGCGGCGGCTTCGCCCGTCGTGAAGTAGGGTTTGTGTACTTTGAGTGCCATTGAACTGCTCCGTCCTTATTCCTTGGGGTTGTACGTGTTGCCGAAATCTCCTTGATTCCGACATGTTCACTCCCTATGCGGGGTGATGCCGGCGTAAATGGTAAATTTTACAGGTTTTTCTGATTCTTTTTATTTTACCAGTTTTACCGATTGTGCGGATTATAACTATTTTGCCGATTTTGTCAAGACGAATTTTGGTGTCTCCCCCACGTCGTCGACAAGTTTGCCCAATGACTGTCATTCCCTCGTGGCAGGAATGACGATATTTTGGCAATCTTGCACATCTACTGAATCTCCCCCCTTCCTGCTTGATATTTCGCGCTTCCTTTGTTATACTGGAGAGCCTTGTAGCATTCTACAACCAACCCATAACGAAAGGACCACTCATGTTCCGAAAATCAAGCACTTTAGCATTGTTCGTTGTTTTCACTCTTTCTGCCGCCATTTCGACTGCCCAGCAGGACTGGCGTAGCGGAATCCCCTGGGAAAAACCGGTGGTCATTACCCCCGGTCAGAATCCGAGCGATCCTCCTTCCGATGCCCTCATCCTTTTCGATGGAACCAACATGTCCGAATGGAACAAAGAGTGGGCTATCGAGGATGGTGTCCTCGTCTGTGTGCCGGGCAAAGGAGAAATTCGTACCAAGAAAACGTTCGGCAGTGTCCAACTCCACATTGAATTTGCCACTCCCGCAGAAGTCTCCGGCAGTGGTCAGGGACGCGGCAACAGTGGGGTCTTCTTCGGACCTTATGAACTTCAAGTTCTTGACTCGTACAACAATGACACCTACTTTGATGGACAGTGTGCCTCCATCTACAAGCAGACCCCACCGTTGGTGAACGTCTGCCGCAAACCGGGAGAATGGCAATCGTATGACATTATCTTTAACCGACCCGAATTGAAGATCGAAAATAATGTCGTCACTGTTCTCCGCCCCGGTTATATCACTGTTCTCCAAAATGGTGTTCTAGTGATTAACCGCCACGAAATTTTGGGCACGACATCGTACAATCGTCCGCCGGAGTACGAAGCCCACGAACCAACATTGCCGATTAAATTGCAGGATCATGGCAACAAAATCAAGTTCCGTAACATCTGGGTCAGAGACATTCCCGACACCAACGTGAGACCGGAACCGACAAGGGCTCCATATTACTTGTAGAAGATCCACGAGACAAAGTACCACCGTAGGCAAGAGATGTCGTTTGATTCCTTGCTTACGATGACAAATTAGGTTTCACGACCAAGAACAAGGCATGCGCGGGGGGACGGAAAAACTGAACTTGTCGACGGATTGTCTTTTTGAGGTTTTTTCCGAAAATTCGGGTTGTTATTCGTCTCCATTCATGGTAAAATGCGCAACGTGGTGCTTCGGATGGCACCGTCTTTCTATTTACCCCAACTCTACAATGCCGAAAAACAATCGACTTGGTTCCCTCTACAAACTCTTCACTATTCTTTTACTCACTGTCTTACTCTGCGGAGTGTGCGCTCATGCGGCTCTTGGGCAACTAACCATTCGGTCTGATTCATTCGACGGTTACACGGAAGCCGAAATAGCCGCTGTTGAACGTGTTGTCGCTTATTGGAATGAAGTCATTGATGTCTCGGCATCTTGGGTGGATGTGAGGCACCGAACCGTCCACTTTGCCAAGGGAAATTCCGGGGCTGGGGCAAGTGGTGGTTGGGGAAACCCTAGCGGGACATATGGCGGGGTCGTAACCATGGGCACCGGACCTTGGGGGGGTAATACAAGCACTGCCAACACTCAGATTAAAACCAACGATTTTGAAAGTGTAGTGATCCACGAACTTGCCCATGTGCTGGGAATCCTTAGTTTGGGGATTACCGTCGATGACGCTGGAACGCAAGTTACGATCGGAGACGAGTACGGGGGCATATCAAACCAACGTTGGAGTGGATTTTTGTATGCGCCGGATGGAACAAAACTGAGCACCCTGCCCATTGGAACGATACTTCCCATTGCCCCGAGTAGCCCTTTTACGTTCAGGGGATCGAATGCAATGCAAGTTTGGGGAGATGGTACCGCGAAGCCTCTTCCTGTCGAATCTGGAAGTTCTAGTAGCAAAGGACCGGGGTCCACGCTTACGCATCCGTTGATCCCATTCGGAAATATGAATGCAACCTACGGCGCGAATACTCGTCCATTTTTCACAGAGGTTGAACTTGCCGTCATGCAGGATTTAGGGCACCAAATTGACATCAAAAATTTCTTTGGACGCTCGTTTTACCAGACGCATGAAGAACCTATCTCAGTTGATGAACCCATAAGAACCCTTGGCGGAACGTATGGGATAGGTTTACACCTCGTTGCAGGCGGAAATAACGTGACTTTGAATACGGACATTACGACCACTGGTTACGCCGGTGCCGGTATCCGTGTTGAAAATGGCGGCATCAATTCGGTGGCAACTTCGTCTCCCGCCACAACCAACGGCAACACTGTTACCATTGCTCCGCATGTTACCGTTTCGGCAACCGGTGCGGAGGGGGTGGGTGTTCTCGTCACGCACGGCGGCGGCACGACTGTCAACAATCAAGGCACGATTATTGCCTCGGGAGACAACGGTCGCGGAGTCTGGTTCAATGCCAGCGGAACGCTCAATAACTACGGCACTGGCAATATCGACTCAGTGGTCTTCGGAAACGGTAGTAGCGTAAACAATGGTGGGTACATCGGTTCCATGGATTACACAGGAGGCTCCTATAAAGGGGAACACGATGGTCAGGCAGGCACTATTGGCACGCTAAATATCAAAGAAAATTCCAATTTTGATTGGGGAAACGTTCAAGATCTCAACAACACATTGGATAGGGCTGTCAGCAAAGTTACAACGACAGGCACGGTCTCCAATGCGGGAACGATCAACAACTTGACCTACGCCAGCGGTTCTTACTCTGGCACCGGCACAGTCTCCACGCTTACTATTGCCGGTGAATTTACCAAGGATAGTTGGAACAGCGATAAAGTCATCCCCAACCTCAACTTTGCCGAAAAAAACGGCTTCATCCATATTACCGACTTTGCGGATGATGGAACATCAAACCTTGGTATCAATGTCACTTCCGTCAATTTGAACAACGGAGGTCTCTTGTTTGACATGTCGGGACTCGGATTAGGGGGTTGGACGGAGGACACATGGATGACTCCATTCAACGATCTGTTTGTGACCGACGGCGGTTTCTCCCTTACGACTCTTTTCGGGACAAATTCTGATAGCCTTAGCGGAATGCTCAGTTCTGTTGAAGTCGTTTGGGGCAATTACCTGTTCACGCTTATCGACGATACTATTTTTGCAGATACGTGGAATTCTGCCAATGGGCTACTGAATTGGACTGGCGACTTCGCATCGGTCTCGTGGGTTGATCCCGGCGCAGCCGTTCCCGAACCTGCGACATTGGCGATTTTCGGGCTGGGACTCATCGGTCTCGGTCGGGCAAGACGGAGAAACAGAGCCGCAATCAT
>Ga0082212_10012962_pt1 | contig 10460 bp, 7 predicted proteins | sample TergutNt197P3_FD_71548 | JGI IMG/M metagenome (GOLD analysis project Ga0082212, IMG submission 71548) | Neocapritermes taracua P3 segment gut microbial communities from Petit-Saut dam, French Guiana - Nt197 P3 | ecosystem: Host-associated > Arthropoda: Insects > Digestive system > Gut ...
ACGGCTGGATTACACCTGACGCAAACCCCTGTCTAAACGACATCAAATTCAACATCCTCGGCGACAAGGGGATGATAAGCCTGGACGTGAGCAACCACAACCTGATCCAGAAATACACCGATGAAAAAGTTTCCGTTCCCGACATCGTGGTGCAGCATTCGATTTTTGATCATCCCAAGGGTTTCGCCTTTGAGAGCATAAGGTCCTTTGTGGACTGCATCCTTTCCGGGGATGAATTCAAACTTTCGATTCAGGACGCGGCAAATACCAGCCTTGCGATTCTTGCCGTTATGGAATCCGCCAAAACCAGAACCCCGGTGGAAGTACGGTACTAACAGCATTGTTGGCACGGCAGAACGGTTCGGCAAGTACATGAAAAAATTCAACATTATGGCAATCGGCGCCCACCCTGACGACTGTGATTTTTGTTTTGGCGGTACGGCGATCAAGTTCAAAGCGCGGGATCACCGTGTCATGTTTCTTTCTCTGACAAACGGCTGTTCGGGGCACCACCTTGCACCGGGGCCGACTCTGGCCGCCCGCAGATTAAGCGAGACACAGGCGGTATCGAAACTGACTGGAATCGAGTACAACGTAACCGACATACCGGACGGCCGGCTAACCGCCGATCTGTGCTACCGGGATATGCTGATGCGTGAAATCCGGGCCTTTAAGCCGGACATGATCTTCACCCACCGTCCAAATGACTACCACCCTGATCACAGAAGCACTGGCACCCTGGTTATGGACTGCTCGTACCTGGCATTGGTTCCCAACATAGTTCCTGACAGTCCGCCCCTGTCAAAAATGCCCTACATTTTCCATTTTTACGATCGTTTTTCCATACCCGTTCCTTTTACAGCGGACGTTGCGGTTTCCGTTGACGATGTAACAGACCAAAAAACAGCCATGCTCGACTGCCATGCCTCGCAGGTGTACGAATGGCTGCCCCGGATCGACGGCTATGCGGAAGAAGTCCCGCCGGAGGACGATCCGAAAAAAAGATTACAATGGCTTAAAACTTTTATTTGCCGCCGTGATGCCGAAGTTTCCGAAAAATGCCGGGTAATTCTCGACAGACGGTACGGCATGGAAAAAAGCAAAAACATTCTTTGCTGCGAGGCTTTCCAGCTTTGCGAATACGGCGCACAGGCCGGGAATGAAGAACTTGAGGAGATGTTTCCGGTGTAAGGAGGTATAAAAATGAAAAAAGTAAGATTCGGTAAAACAGGGCTTATGGTAAGCAGGGTTGCCTTTGGCGGCATACCCATTATGCGGCTTTCAAAAATGGAGGCCGCGCATATTGTCAGAGAATCAATTTCCCTTGGAATAAATTTTATTGATACCGCAAACGCCTACCTCGACAGCGAAGAAAAAATCGGGGAAGCGATAAAGGGGATGAAGAGGGAAGACCTTGTGATTGCTTCAAAAACCACGGCACGCGATAAAAAGACCTTCAACGAACACCTGGAATTGAGCCTTAAAAATCTCGGTATAGATTATCTCGATATTTACCAGCTTCACAATGTAAGTTCCGAATCGCAGAGGGATGCGGTTTTTGCCCCGGGCGGCGCCATGGAAGGGCTTGAAGAGGCGGTCAATGCCGGCAAGGTGCGGTTCCCGGCTTTTTCAAGTCACAGCATCTCAATGGCAATTGAAATTATGAAAAGTGAAAAATTCGCCGCTGTACAGCTTCCTTTTAATTATATTGACACAGAAGCCGCCGATGAAGCTATCCCGCTGGCCAAAAAACTCGACCTCGGATTCATTGCAATGAAACCGATGGGCGGCGGCCTTCTGGAAAACGCCTCTCTCGCCTTCCGTTTCCTCGGGCAATACGACAGCATAATTCCCGATCCGGGAATTGAAAAAATTGAAGAAATACGCGAGATCGTTGAAATTGTTAACAAAAATGAAGGGCTCGGTGCGGAAGATAAGAAAGAAATTGAAAAACAACAGGCGGAATTCGGCCCTTCATGGTGCCATCGCTGTGATTACTGTCAGCCCTGCCCTCAGGGTATCCATATCAGCTCGGTACTGAACATCAAGAGCTTCTTCAAACGCATGACAGACGCCCGTGCGCGTGCGTTTGTCGGTTCCGCCGTTGTAAAAGCCGGAACCTGCCTTGAATGCGGCGAATGTGTGGGCCGGTGCCCCTATAAACTGGAAATACCCGCACTGTTGAAAGAAAAGATCGAATACTGGAAAAATCTGCCGTAAGCAGACAGCCAGCCGCAGGCAAATTGAAGTTTTGATGTTTACTTGACTTTTGTTTGTTTTTTATAATAAAATAACCGTAAAGTCAGGATTAAAGAGAGGTGATCATGTCAAAGATTGTAAAAATATGCAAAATATTTGTTATAACGTTTTTGAGTATCTTATTGGTGATTTTTTTAGCTTTACTAATCACTCCGATCTTCTTTAAGAATCAAATAATGGACATTGCCAAAACAGAATTGAACAAAATGCTGTTGGCTAAGGTCGAATTTAAAGACCTGAAACTGTCGTTTATTCGCAATTTTCCGAATGCCTATGTGGCTCTGGATGGTCTGGAAGTAACCGGAGTAGACGATTTTGAAGGCGAACTGCTGGTAGCTTTTGACAGGTTCAGTGTAACGGCGGATATTATGAGTGTGATCAAGATGGATAAAATAGAAGTAAAGTCCATACTGCTTGACCGGGCGCGTCTTAACGGCCACATCCTGGAGGACGGGCGCGCGAACTGGGATATAATGAAACCCGGTGAGGAAAAAGAAGCGGAAGTGGAAGAAGTGATTGAAACAACAGAAAAAAAAGATTCCGCCCTTTCTTCGTTCAAAGTAGGAATAAAGAAATTTGAAATACGTAATATGGAAGCTGCCTTTAATGATGAGGCAAATAAAATGACTGCAGGATTTCAGTCTCTCAACTACATCCTGCGTGGCGATATGACACGGGGCAATGTAGATTTGAAAATGAAACTGGGGATTGACGGAATAGATTTCCGGATGGATGGTGTCCGTTTTGCGAATAAGGTGAACGTGGGATTTGTTTCGGAAATAGCCGCCGACCTGAAAAACATGATCTTTATTATCAAAGACAACAGATTCAATCTGAATGATATAGTGCTGAAATTTAACGGTTCGGTAGAATTAAAAGAAGATGACATCAATGTAGATGTTACATTTGAGACTGAAAGGACCGATTTCAAAAGCTTGCTGTCACTCGTTCCGGCTATTTATATGAATGATTTTAAGGATCTGAGAACAGCCGGAAACCTCACTCTAAACGGTGATATAAACGGGACATACAACAACAATACGATGCCAAGCGCCAATATAGCTCTGTCTGTCAATAATGCCATGTTCAGCTACCCTGATCTTCCCAAATCAGTTGACAAAATCAACATTGCCGTAAAGGCGCACTATGACGGAGAAGTATTTGATCGCACTACGGCGGATGTGGACAGGTTTAGTTTTGAAATGGCAGGCAATCCGTTTAACGCGGAACTTCATGTGAAGACACCTGAAAGTGACTTGCAGGTTGCCGCAAAATTTGCCGGAAAAATAGATTTAAATTCGGTGGCTGATATCGTTCCTTTGGATGATATAACTCTGAATGGTTTGCTGGAATGCGATATTTCACTTGCAGGAAGACTGTCCGCTCTTGAAAATGAACGATATGAAGATTTCCAGGCAGAGGGAAATCTTAAATTAAGCGGATTCGTTTTCGAGAGTCCTGATTTTCCGCAAAGAGTGAATATCACCGGTACACATCTTAATTTTACGCCACGAAGAGTTGAACTTGTTAATTTCGATGCCACAGTAGGCCGCACGGATGTTGCAATGAACGGTTCACTTGAAAATTTCATACCTTTCGTATTAAGAAACGACACGGTGAGAGGAACGCTTGCATTAAAATCGAATACAATCGACCTTAACGAATTTATGGGCGGTGAGCCGTCAGACAAGCCTGTTGAAAAAGAAACCGCCGCAGACCGGGAAGATTCAACCCCATTGAGTGTAATTGAAGTTCCTAAAAATATTAATTTTGCGCTCACTGTAAATATAGGTAAAATTCTCTTTGACAAGCTGACGATAACAAATACTGCCGGTGCATTTTTAGTGAGAGACGGAAGATTGGTAATGCAAAATCTCATAATGCATCTGCTGGAAGGAAACATGACGCTTAACGGTGAATATAATACCCGGGATATAGCGACTCCGTTTGCTGATTTCAGTATGAACATAAGGCAGTTTGACATAAGTTCCGCACTTTCATCATTTTCAATGATCGAGAAAATACTGCCGGAACCGCAGAACTATGTCGGTAAGGTATCAGCCACACTGACCCTGTACAGCGTACTCGATGAACATCTTTCACCTGTATTGGATACAGTAAATTCAAAAGGCAGGCTGCAGACACAGAATCTGGAAATACGCAATTCTAAAATTTTTGGAACGATGGCGGATTATTTGAAAAATGAAAGATGGCGTACCCCCGCTCTTAATAATATTAATATTGGATACGAAATAAAAGACGGGCGATTGTGGATACAAGACCCGATAGTGGTGAATATACCGCCGACCAAAATGGAAATCAAGGGCGATCAAGGTCTGGACATGACGTTAAATTACAGAATAGATGCCGCTGTGCCTGTTTCGGCTATTGGCTCCGGTGCAACTGATCTTTTGGGCAGTATACCCGGAGGTTCGAGGGTAAACGAGATCAAAGTAGCAGGATTGATCGGCGGAACTGTTAAAAACCCTGAAATCCGCCTGAGCGTAGCCGACATGGCCGGCGCAATTGCCGGTGCGGTGAAAGAGCAGGTTAATGAAGAGATAAACCGTCGGATAGATCAGATAATGGCAGAAGCTCAAAAACAGGCGGATGTTATTCGCAATACCGCAAAACAGGCCGCCGACATAACACGAAGAGAAGCCAACTCGGCAGCAGACAAAATGGTAAATGATGCTGCGGGAAAAAATGTCATTGAAAGAAGGTTGATCCAGGTTGCGGCGGACACACTGCGCAGTGAAGGTGAAACAGCCGCCAAAAAACTGGAACAAGAAAGCGAAAATCAGGTAAAGGCAGTCATGGCTGCAGCCCAAAAAACGGCGGCCGAACTGAGAAGGGATTGATAATCACCCTTACTGTTCAGGCATTTTCCTGCGCACAATATACTCCTGTTTTACCGGTCCGGGGCTGTCCGATTCCATGGCGGCTCGGGAAAGCATGTCTTTTTGAATACGGAACGGCGTTTCATCCGGTGCAGGTTCAAGTAATTTCCATGAGCCGTCCGGATTAAGAACCCTCGCCTGGCAGTTATCGCGGAAATAGGAGTTTAACCCGTCAATTAATTCCGTCCGGAGTTTTTCATCCTGAACGGGGAACATCATTTCAATGCGGCGTTCCAGATTGCGGGGCATTAGATCCGCACTGGCAAGGTACAGTTCCTCCGAGCCGCCGTTGGAAAAATAGTAAATCCGCGAATGTTCAAGGTAGTGGTCGATCACACTGATAACCTTGATATTTTCCGACTGGCCGGGAACGCCGGGAACAAGGGCGCATATGCCCCTGACGCAGAGGAATATTTTTACACCTGCCCGGGAGGCGTCGTACAGTGCATTGATAATATCAATGTCGGTGAGGGAATTGCACTTCGCCATGATTTTGCAGGGGTAATTCTGGGCGGAACGTTTGGCCTCGCGTCCGATGAATTCGAGCAATTTAGGTTTAATGGTAGCCGGGGCGGTTACCAGCCGCCGCATTTCCTGCCTCATTGAATAGCCGGTAATAGTGTTGAAAAAAAGACTTGCATCGTAGGCGATGTCTTCACGGCAGGTAAACAGGCAGATGTCTTCGTAGAGTTTTGCTGTCTTGTCGTTGTAATTACCGGTTGCAAGATGCACGTACCGTTTAACCCGCTCGTGTTCGCGGCGCATAACCATTGTTACTTTTGCATGAACCTTGAGCCGTGAAAGGCCGTACACCACAATTACACCGGCTTTTTCCAGCCGGTTCGCCCAGGATATGTTCCGCTCTTCATCGAAACGGGCTTTTAATTCCACCAGTGCCGTAACGTGTTTGCCGTTTGCAGCGGCCTGTTCCAACGCACGGATCACGGGTGAAACAGACTGTGAATTTGCCGTACTGCCGCCCGTGCGGTACAGGGTGGTTTTTATCGATATCACCTGAGGATCCGCTGCGGCCTCCTGGAAAAAGCGGATCACAGGATCAAAAGACTGGTAGGGGAAATGAAGCATAACGTCACCCTGGCTGAGGCTGTCCCAGATCGGCATGTCGTCGGAAAAACCGGGGGCGCTGTGAATTTTCCACGGTTTTTCTTTAAATTTTTCAAAACCTTCAATATTTGCCAGTTCCATTAATCCGCCCGGATTAAACGGCCCTTCAATTTCGTACAGATCGTTGTTTTCAAGGTTGAATTTTTTGGCCAGTTCGTCCTTCAGCCTGGCACTGCCGGGGGAATAAACCATCCGCACCGCCTCGGATTTTTCCCTGTTTTCAAGAACCTCCTCCATAGCTTCGATAAAATCTTCGTCTCGCCTTTCGTCAACGGAAAAATCCGCGTCACGGTTCACTTTGAACAGCATGCTTTCCCGCACAAGGTAACCGGGGAAAAGGTATGCTCCCCAGGAAAGTATCACATCATCCAGCAGCGCCCAGCAGAGTTTTTCCTCTTCGGCGGGCAGCCAGATAATCCTGCCAAGGGATGAGGGAAGCTGTACCATGGCTATTTGTGCCGCTTCTTCGGCATTGTCCGGATCGTTAGGCGATTCCGTTTCCGGAACTAACAGGAAAGCGACGTTTATTCCCCGGCTTTCAAAATGAGGCAGAGGTTTGTCTTCTTCGACACGCAAAGGAGTAAGTACCGGAAAAACCTGTCCGGTAAAAAACGATTCCAGATAATCCATTTGGGAAACCGTGTAGGAATCCGGGTGTACCAGCTCCAGGCCGTTTTCCGCCAGACAGGGGAAAATTTCACCCCTCAGGCAGTTGTACATGCGGGCGATTATCGAGTGGGCTTTTCGGGACACTTCTTTTAACTGTTCCACAGGGCTTAGGCCCGACGGGTCGTTCACAATACTGGCCCGCTGCGCCCGTTTTATCGCCGCCACCCGCACCATGAAAAATTCGTCAAAATTGGATGAAACTATCGACAAAAAAAGGAAACGTTCAAATATGGGGAGATCTTTACGCAGTCCTTCTTCCAGCACCCGCCCGTTAAAATCGATCCATGACAGATCGCGGTTAAAATAGGAAACAGGCTGCGGAATAGATTTATTCTTTTTCTTCATTTGAATTAATTGTAGTCTTATTATGGGATTGTTTCCACTGCCGGATAATCTTGATGATAATAAGTATTACCGCCGAGAGAACCGCGACGAACAGAATAATTCCCACAACCTTCAACGGTTTTTTAATTATTTCCCCGAAACGGTAAGATAGAAAAAACAGAGTGCTGACACTGATCGTGGCGGCCGGAATATCGTACAGGGCGAAGCGTTTCAGCTTCAGACCGATAAAGCCCGATGAAAAAAACAGGGTGTTTCTAACCCCGAAAGGAATGAAGCGGCATACAATAAAGGTAAAGATGCCGTATTTGTTTATAAAATACCGTATTTTTTCTATATTTTTGGATGAAAACAGCCAAACGATAAATCGCGTTTTTATTGTTCCCCTGCGGATAAGTACACCCAGGCGGTAGCAGATAAAATCACCTATTACAACAGCGGAATAAATCGCCGCAAGGGCGGGAATCAGCATCGATTTGTTTTCGGAACAGATGATTGCCCCCGTAATAATTACCAGGTCTTCGGAAATGGGAACGTTCACCGCCGCCAGGATCAGGGCGATAAAGGCCGCAACGGGAAAGTATTCAATATATTGGTACAGCCATACTATGTATTCGGGCATTTTGTCTCTCTCTTTTACCTGGAAATTTTCAAAGTTCGTTCTTTTTCATGTTTTTTCATTGCAAGCTCTATCAGGCGGCTGATCAGATCGGCATAACCGATGCCATCCGCCTCCCACAGTTTGGGGTACATGCTTATCCTGGTAAAACCGGGCATAGTGTTAATTTCATTGACAATAATGTCACCGTTTTCCTGGAGGAAAAAATCCACCCGTGCAAGGCCGTCGCAGCAGAGTGTTTGAAACACTTTTACCGAAAGTTCCTGTATCCGTTTTTGGGTTCTGCCGTCCAGCTTTGCCGGTATCTGTAAAACCGCGCCGTTTTCGTCAAGGTACTTGGCCTCATACGAATAGAATTCATGAGACGGAATAATTTCACCGGGAACCGAGGCGGCGGGGTTTTCGTTGCCCAAAACAGCGCATTCAATTTCCCGTCCCTGAATAAATTCTTCGACAATTATTTTTGTATCATACTGAAACGCATCGTTTATTGCGGAGGAAAATCCGGATTCGTCATGTACCTTGCTTATCCCCACCGAAGACCCCATGTTTGCCGGTTTAACAAAGAACGGGCATCCCAGGGCAGAATCAACTTCGGCAAAAGAAGGAAGCGAATCGTGCCGTCTGCATGTAAGAAATTTCCCGATTGGGATGCCGGCGTCGCGGAAGAGCCGTTTCATCATATCCTTGTCCATGCCCGCTGCAGAACCTAAAACACCCGAACCGACAAAAGGAACGCCTGCCAGTTTTAACAGCCCCTGAACCGTGCCGTCCTCGCCGAACGGACCGTGGAGGATGGGAAAGACAACGTCTATTTTAAATGAGGAATAAGGGGGAAGATCCGGTTTGTCGAGTGGTTCCGAACTACAGAGTAAACCCTGGCTGGCGGGGATCATTGCCACCGGATCGCCTTCGGGATTCAGGCTGATGCGGCCGGGATCGCCGGCGTTCAGCAGAAAACGGGAATCGTCGTTTAAAAGCCATTTTCCGTTTTTGTCAATGCCGATAAGCACCGGCTCGTATTTGCCCTGGTCAATGGCGTCATATATGTTTTTCGCCGACAGCAGGGAAATTTCATGTTCTGCCGATTTACCGCCGAAGAGAATACCTACTGTAATTTTTCCACCCGAAATCATCACTTAATATTACACATTTCTTCATTTTGCATGAAGGCCAGACAGGCTTCATCAACAGCGGCGTGGATATTGTCAGTGTACTTTCTGACAATACTGTCTAAATTATCGGGAAACGAGTCGGGCGGTTTCAGAAGTTCGTGGACTTCAACATCTAATGCATTTGCAATTTTTACCAATGTTGAGGGTGAAGTCCATTTTTTTTCCGACTCTATGTCGTTAATAAAATTAACCGAAATGCCGGCTTTCTTGGCAAGTTCGACCTGGGACCATTTAAACCGGCGCCGGTATTGCTTTACGTTTGAGCCAAACAGTTTACGCAGCTCTTGTTCGGTTATCGGCATATTTTACCGCTGAATACGGGCAGACCCGCCCTTGGAAAACGCTTCCACCTGCTCCAGGCTCACCATTGAAGTATCGCCCGGGGTGGTTGTCAGCAGTGCACCGTGAGCCCAGCCGAGCCGCAGGGATTCTTCGGGGGTTTTACCCGAAAGAAGGCCGTAGAAAAGGCCGGATGAAAAGCCGTCACCGCCGCCCACCCGGTCGTACACATCCAGTTCACAGGCGGGAGCCTGATAGTTTTTGCCGTCCATCCATAGAACTGCACTCCAGGAATGGCGATTGGCTGAATGAACCTCACGCAGGGTTGTCGCTACCGCCTTTATATTGGGAAAATCCTCTGTCACGGTTTTTATCATACCGAGAAACGCCGCAGGATCGAGTCTGCTTTTCGTCTCGACATCCTGCCCTTTAAGCCCCAGTCCTTTTTGTAGATCTTCTTCGTTGCCTACCAGCACGTCAACATGGCCCGCTATTTTCCGCAGAATTTTAACGGCGTTTTCTTCGGCCCGCATGGCGGCCCAGAGTTTTGCCCGGTAGTTCAGGTCAAACGACACCACCGCTCCCGCTTTTTTTGCGGCCTGTATCGCTTCGATAACCAGCTCCGCCGTGGTTGGAGAAAGAGAGCTGAAAATGCCTCCGGAATGGAACCAGCGTATTCTCGAAGCAGGTGTTCCACCTGCAGAAGCCGGGTTACCGAAAATCGCGTTCCAGTCAAAACTGCCGGGTTTTAACTGCTGCGCCGCCTCGTTGGAACGGTTGTAAAACACCTCCGGGGCGCGTATTCCCTGCCCCCTGTCGCTCCACACAATCGCAATATTCGGTCCGCGCACCCCGTCATGCTTAAAGCGTTTAAAATAAGGCGTTACCCCGGCTTTCCGAACCGCCGCTTCCACCCTGCCGCCTATCGGATAGTCAACCATGGCGCTTGCAACGGCAGTCCTCATCCGGAAACAGGTTGAAAGATTGCACGCCACGTTGTATTCTCCCCCCGCGACATGAAGAAAGTATTCGTTTGCTTCCGTAAAAGGGATAATGCCCGGATCAAGCCTGGTTACCAAAGCTCCAAGGGCC
>Ga0082212_10012963_pt1 | contig 10460 bp, 10 predicted proteins | sample TergutNt197P3_FD_71548 | JGI IMG/M metagenome (GOLD analysis project Ga0082212, IMG submission 71548) | Neocapritermes taracua P3 segment gut microbial communities from Petit-Saut dam, French Guiana - Nt197 P3 | ecosystem: Host-associated > Arthropoda: Insects > Digestive system > Gut ...
TTTGACCATCCGATGATGATTTGGAGCAGTCACGTTGTTGACAAGAAAGATTCGTTTTTTTTCAAAAAAGCATGAACAAAACAAGCTCGGTTCCGGTATTTCACTAATGCGGGAACTTTTATCGTGTGGAATATGCCGAAGGGGCCGAAGGGCCGAAGGTCGAAGGGGTCGAAGGGGCCGAAGGGGTCGAAGGGGTCGAAGGGGTCGAAGGGTCGAAGGGCCGAAGGGCCGAAGGGTTTCTGATATTTGCGCTGAAATCGGTTTAGCATTGATGGTGCCATGACAGGTGAGCTATGACAGGTGAGCTATGACAGGGGTGCTATGACAGGGGAGCCATAACGGGGGAGCCATGACGAGGGTGCCATAACGTGGGAGCCATGAGGGATGAACGATAAACGACGCGAAATTTTGCTCGGCTACTTGCTGGGGGCATTGGAACCACAGGAATCGGCCAAAGTGGATGAAGAATTGCATACAAATGTGGCATTGCGTGAAGATTTGGCCGCAATCTGTCGGGAAATTTCTCCGATCAATGAGATTGTCGATGACCATGAGCCGCCCGTCGGCCTGGCAAGTCGAACGTGTCACAAAATTTGGACGGAAATCGATTCTGAACAAAAATCTCTCATTGACAACGCATTGACGGATTTGCCTATTTCCCGCAAAAATCGCAGAATCACCGTTGTTCTATCACAAAATGAGAAGCCGCAGGAAGAAGTCTCATTGCTCCAGCCACATTTCAGTATCCAGGACGAAACCGAATCGCATGACTTGAATACCGACGCTGTGATTCCTTTGAGTCAGGCGTTACAGGTTGGCACTTCCGGCAAGCCGAGAAAGCCGAACGAAATTCTTCGCCGCGTCGATTCGGCAGCGAACACTTCCAAAGAGCCGCACCTGTATTATGCCGATTCCATGGAAATCGTCAAAAGGCATCCTCCCAAGTATTATGGTCGGGAAAAAAAGGGAGAAAAAGTGGTAACTCCCTGGACAGTACGGGACGTTTTCGCTTCTCTCATGGTCGGTTTGACGGCGGCCGTTGTGATTTTTCCCCTCATCCAAATGGGACTCGGCAGCTTTCGCGATATGATCATCCAGAAAAAATTGGAAACCGTCGCCGGCAGTATGGCTCCCAGCACGTCTCAATACTCGCTCAATGGTTTTTCGCCAAACGACCTGCGTGTGCTTGCCGGTATGAATCTCGACACACAATCCGCAGGTGAGTTGCACAGCCTACAGAATAACTCCGCTTTCACGGGTTTGCAGGAATACGCAACACCTTCTTCGCCTGCTCCGGTTATTTTTCCCGTCGGCCTTTCGGGACGAAGCTCTGACGCAAGCAATTCGCCATAGTCCTGTTTCGCAGATGCAGTCAAGTGTGTGCGTCAAGGGTGGCAGACAAGGGTGGCAGACAAGGGTATGCAGTCAAGGGGGTGCGTCAAGGGTGGCAGACAAGGGCGGCAGACAAGGGTGTGCAGTCGATTTCCGTGTGGTCATTCGTCTTGCGTCACAGTGCGTCATTGCGATATAATGGTCTCATCGTTGTTTTCAGTTCCATTTTGCCCTTATCTGGAGAACTTACCATGTGCGAATCTTGCGAACACGGCTCCGGTTTCAGCCGACGCTCTTTTCTGCAAGCCGGAACGTTGCTTTCCGGCTCGGCGATTCTTGCTTCCTCCATGACAACCCTGCAATCACAGGAAACGGCAGCCGCGGCCAACGCCGACGGAATGCCGCCGATTCAAAAACGCAAAACCCGGATGCGCGTGCTTTTCATGTATCCGCCTGCCGAAGTTGTCATCGAAGGCAAGTTCGAGGATTCCTGGGCGCAACACAGTTGGTTTACGTATCCCGGCAACCAGTTCAACCCGCAAAAGAACCATCAGCTTTACAAGGAAAAAATCGCGGAGTTTGCCGCTCCGCTCAACATGGATGTCGAGTTTGTCGAACCGGCTATCTATACAACGCAAGCCGTTGCGGAGTTTACCGCGCAAACGAACGCCGATCCGCCGGATGTGCTGCTGATCGTCAACTTCTGGAATTCCATGTCGGCGTGGGTTTACAAGATGACGCAGGACATCAAGCTGCCGATCATCGTCTATCACCCGGTCGGCGCGAACCATCAACTGCCGCCGAAAGACCTGATGGAAGCCGAAGGGATTTACTACATTCACTCGGTGCGGAACTGGTCGGAATTGAACGGTGCGATTCGCGCGGCCAATGCAAAGAACATGCTTGCGCAAAGCCGCTTGCTGCGCGTCTCGGCGCGGGATACGATCGGCCAAGCCGTCGATCAGGGTTTGGGCGTTGAGATGATTTCCATTCCGGCGCAGGAATACAATGATCTTTTCGATTCCATTCGGGCCGACGACGCCGTCGTTCGCGCTGCGATGGCGTTCAAGGCAAAAGCGATTGAGGTCATCACGGTGGAAGACCGTTATTTCGTCGAAGCGTTCCGCGCACACAAAGCGGTGCAGGGAATCATGCGGCGTTACGGCGGCGATGCGATCACGATCAATTGTCTTATGCTCCAGCATCGCAAACCGTGTATTTCGTTTTCATTGCACAACAGCGGTCTGACGCCGTGTGCGTGTGAGGACTTCCCAGACAGTGCGATGACGATGATGCTCGGCAGTCTCCTGTTTGCAAAGGGCGGTTTCATGCACAACCCGGAGTTCGACATCAATGACAACCGGTATTACGGCTCACACTGCACAAGCGCCCTGCAACTGCACGGGCCCGGGCAAAAAGAGGTGCCGTTCAAAATCCGGCCGTTCGCGCACCATCTCCCGCCGACGCCGGCGCTCGATCTGCAATTCGAGCCGGGGCAACGCATCTTTGTAACGAAGTACATTCCGCCGCAAAACAAGCTGATCGCATATACCGGCGAGATGGTCGGCTCGGTGGACATGGAAATCGCCGGCGGTTGTGCGAGCCGGTTCCTGATGAACGTTGACAAACTCGAAGACGTTTGCGACATGTACCACGGCCCGCACCCGATTATGTACTACGGCGACGCAAGCGAGGCCAAATGGCTCAAGACCTTTGCGAAACTGCACAAAATGGATTGGGCGGGGAATGTGTAGTTTTTGAGAAACCTCATCTTGACATCATGTAGCTTATATAATACACTCGCAATATGGAAATTCGCCGGACGGACATTTTTCTTAAAACAAAAAAATACGACACGGCGGATTACATCACCACCAAAGAGGATGTCACGGCTTGCCTTGCAGTGGCTCTTGCGGAGAATGACACGGCGTTTTTTCTGAAAACGATTGGGATCATCGCCCGATCAAAAGGCATGACTCAAATTGCCGGGGAATTGAACCTTAGCCGCGAGAGTTTATACCAGTCGCTCTCACCCGACGGCAACCCCTCTTTTGAAACCGTGATGCGGGTTCTTGATATTCTCGGATACAATTTTTCTATCGAGCAGAAAAAATCAAAGAAAAAGTCAACCGCCCGCGTTTCGCGTTCGTAGTACAATACCGAGTATCACCTTTTTCAACAGTATCACCTCTAATATATAAGGAGAAGGAGTAAGAGAAATGAAAAAAGTCGGTCAAAGTTTTATCCCCCTGGCAGTTGTTGCGTCCTTGTTGTGTTTGGCCGGTGCGGCGTTTGCCGATGACAACCCGCCGGGCTCTCCGGGTTATACGCAATTGAAACCCGACCCGCCGGGTTTGCAGAGAACACTGCCTGCACTTCCGCCCGGCGGCAAGCAGGTGTTCTCCCCCGACAGGGAAGACGGGTCACACTGGTTCCCATTCCCTCCCAGAAGCGAGGACATGTCACTTTTGGCTGAGCCGCCGGCACGCGTTGCGCTTATGAGCGAGTATTGGATCGGCGTGCAATGCGAGGATGTCGTCCCTGCGTTGAGGTCGCATTTGAATCTGACCGAACGCGAGGGAATGCTCGTCGAGGCGGTCATGCCCGAAAGTCCGGCGGCCAAGTCCGGTGTGGAACGTTACGACGTGATTCTGGCGATCAACGGCAAACCGGTCGGGACGCTTGCGGAAATCGTCGGCCTGGTCGATGAAGCCAAAGACGCGGAAATGACGATTTCAGCCATTCGCAAAGGCAAGCCGATCGAATTGAAAATCACGCCGGAAAAACGACCGGAAAGTGTTGCGCTGCCCACCGGGCCGCCGCAACAGGGATTTTTCCGCTTTGAGCCGGGACCGGGCGTAGTGCAAGAGTGGACGCCCGATCAGCCGCAGCAGGACATCCCGGACGACCTTCGGCGGATGATCGAGCAGCTGCGAGAGCAAATGGAAGAGCAAATGAAAAACCTGCCCGAATCGGGACGGTTCCGCATTGAGTCGATGCCGGGCGGCGGATTTGGCAATGGGTTTGGCGGCATGCAGGTGTTCGGCGGACCTGGTGCCGGAGCGAACACGTTGCAGATCACTATTGAACCGGCTCGCGACGATGCGGAAGCGACGTTGACCGTCCGAAAGAACGGTCAAACCTGGTCGGTATCGCAGTTTTCCGATCTGCCGGAGAGTGTGCAAAACGATGTGGCCGAAGTTCTTAAAAACACCGTTGACGGCAAAGACGTGGCCGAATGGATCGCCGAGCAACTGAAAAGCAATCGCCGCATGACCTTCTCTGTAACGGTCAACGAGTAAGCTCAGAGAGCAGGGATCAGGGTGAGGGGGAGGGGGAGGGGGAAGTGCAGAGTTCAGAGAGCAGGGATCAGTGGGAAGTGCAGAGTTCAGAGAGCAGGAATCAGGGGGAAGGGGACAGAAATGGGACAGATTGCTCCCTGCTCCCCCTTTCAGCACCGCGATCCGCGCTTGTAGCTCTGCGATCTGTTCTTGCTGCTCTGCGTTTTGCGCTTGTAGCTCTGCGATCTGTTCTTGCTGCTCTGCGAGCTGCACTTGCAGTTCCGCGTAGGAAAGTTTGCGCTGAGTGCTTTTGACGGCACGGGCGGCGGCTTTCGCATTGCGTTTGGCGTTGATGACGGCTTTCTTTCTCGCTGTCATAATGGGTCCTTTCATGTTTGTGGTTATAACTCTTTGTCCCGACGGGACAGTATTTCGATAACCCCGCGTTGGTACTCCGACCAAACAACACTGAGTCGGGGGTGGCAACCGCGCGCTACACTCTCACCCACCCCAACGGGGTGGCACTCAGCATAGCTTTGTTTCGCCCTTTCAGGGCGATACTTCCCGGGGGTGGCCGTGACCCCCGACTCAGTATTATTTGGTCGGCGTACCGACGCGGGGGTCATCGAAATTGCGTCCTTGCAGGACGCTCCTTTCTACTTGCAACTCACCACCGGCAACATGCAACCGACAACTCGCAAGTAGCCACTCGCAAGTAGCAACTCACAAGTGCAAGCTCACAACTGCAAGCGTGCAACTTTGACTTCACTGCCAAACACTAGCTCCCAGTTCCGGGCTGTGAGGTATGTTTCAATGAGCATTCGCTTAAAATCGCAGAATTTTGGCCTTCTTCTTTGGCGATTTTAGCGATTGTTTGGTGAAAAGGGGAAGCCGGCGCAGAGATTTTGGCTCCGATCGGTGACTTTTTGGAATCCGTAGGTGACTTTTTGGATTCCGTAGGTGCCGTTTTGGAACCGATCGGTGACTTTTTTGCTCCGATCGGCGACTTTTTTGCTCCGATCGGCGACTTTTTTGCTCCGATCGGCGACTTTTTTGATCCGATCGGCGACTTTTTTGATCCCGTCGGGATTCTTTTTTGATCCGATCGGCAACTTTTTTGCTCCGATCGGCGACTTTTTTGATCCCGTCGGGATTCTTTTTTGATCCGATCGGCAACTTTTTTGCTCCGATCGGCGACTTTTTTGATCCCGTCGGGATTCTTTTTTGATCCGATCGGGATTCTTTTTTGATCCGATCGACAACTTTTTGGAGTCGATCGCCAACTTTTTGGAACTGATCGGCAACTTTTTGGAGCCGATCGGCAACTTTTTTGAACCGATTGCCAACTTTTTGCAAGCCGACCGGTAGCTTTTGTGAGCCGACTGATGACTTTTGTGCTCCAATGGGCAACTTTTTGGAGCCGACCGGTAGCTTTTGTGAGCCGACTGATGACTTTTGTGCTCCAATGGGCAACTTTTTGGAGCCGATCGGTGACTTTCTTGAGCCGACTGATGATTTTTGTGCTCCGATGGGCAACTTTTTGGAGCCGATCGGTCACTTTTATGAGCCGATCAGTGATTTTTGTGCGTCAATCGGTCACTTTTGTGAGCCGATCGGTCACTTTTGTGAGTAGATCAATGACCTTTGTGAGCCGATCGGCAATTTTTTGGAATCGATAGGTCACTTTTGTGAGTAGATCAATGACCTTTGTGAGCCGATCGGCAATTTTTTGGAATCGATAGGTCACTTTTGCGAGCAGATCAGTGACTTTTGTGCTCCGATGGGCAACTTTTGTGAGCCGATCGGTCACTTTTTTGAGCCGATCGGTCACTTTTTTGAGCAGATCAATGACTTTTTTGCTCTGATCGACAACTTTTGTGAGCAGATTGGTCACTTTTTTGAGCAGATCAGTGATTTTTGTGAGCCGATTGGTCACTTTTGTGAGCCGATAGATCACTTTTGTGAGCAGATCAGTGATTTTTGTGAGCCGATTGGTCACTTTTGTGAGCCGATCGGTGGCTTTATGAAAAAATACGTCAAAACTTCCAATGGGTGCCGATGAGTACGGCGTGTGCGGTGTCGTCGCCGGCGATGTCTGCGGCGTATCGGGCGAAGATATCCATGGTTGAGCCGAGATGCCCGACGATGGCGACGCTTCCGAGCAAGTGGTTGCGCGGCCGGAAACTGTCGGGGAACGTCAGCAGCGTCGGAAACGGATCAAGTTGCGAGCTGCGGAAAACGCGGTCCGAACCGAACTCGTGAAACCAGGCGGCGGTCAGTTCCGGTCGCCACACGACCAGTTGCCCCGTCTGCCGCCAGCGGTATCGCAGGCCGAGCACGCTTGCGTAACTGTTATCCGTTTGCGCGGCGAAGGATTGCGGCTGACCTGTTCCGCCGACAACGCGCTCGCTGTAAGTTCGCTGCGCAAACGTCATGCAATCCAAGCCCGCAAAAGGTTCCGTCGCAAACAGTCCGGTGCCGAGTTTGAGCTGAAATTCCGTCCGTATCCCCCATTGGTCGGCTCTGTTTTGGCCGCCGTATTGTCCGGTATAACCGCTGCGTTCGACTCTCTGGCTGTTATTGCCGTACCCCGCCGTCGCTTGCAAGCGCCAGTCCGTTGACTCCCAAGCGGCGTTTAACATGGTCTTAACGGCAGCGATGTGTTTAACGCCCGGTCCGCTGTCGCCGCTTGCGGAAATCCAACTGCCGCCTGCCGCCCACCCCCAAGTCAAGCGACTGTTCCGCCGGCAATCGAACCCTGCCGTTATACCCCAGGTGTCCGCGTAAAACCCGACGGAATCCGCGTCGCCCAGACGATGCTCCCAGTTCCCGTAGGATGCCCCCCAGAGTCGCGTTTGCCAATGCTCGAAACTCTCTTTATGCTGTGATTGGCCGCGATAAAGCGTGTTGCCTAAGTATGACGGCGTCAAGCCGTGATTCCGCGCATCAACCTCACCCGACGCTTCGCCGTGGAGAGTCATCAACGGCAGGAGGGCCGCCATTGACGCCAACAACCGTAAGGGGAGGAAGGGGAAAAGAATCATAGCCTTGCCTAAGATGAGAACCCAAAGGGAGGGCGGTCGTGCCGTGACCGCCGAAGGTTGGCCGTGTCGCCCCGTGACGCGCAACAGCGTCACATAACACAAAACAACCACTGCAAAGTCGGACCGACCCCGCAGCGGCTGAAGCAAACGGATACAAATATAAAGCGATTATTGTCGTGACACCGGGTTCATGGCACTTTGCTCAACTCCCGGACTCACAATTCCGGGTGTGGGATTGGCCGGCGGCTCCGGCATCGGCCCGCCCTGTATGGGATTGGGATTCATTGGAGCGCCGGGAGGAACGGTTTGAGACATCTCCGGCGATTGAGCGCCTTGTTGCGCCGCAGGAACAGGCATTGCCATGACGGCAATCGTACCATTCTGCCCCGGCGGGATTGCGATAAACTGCCCCAAAACTCGTTGGCCGTTGTCGTTTCGTTGCAAAAGACAAACCGGATTGGCGGTCGCGTCATACGTCACCGTATAGGCCCAACCGGAGTTGACGCCTTGGTTGGCGATCACATTTCCGCCGTCGGGACTGCGAACGGTCAACAAGCCGCCTTCGGTTTTACTCGATCCCATTTCCGTGAAGATTTCACACTGATCCAACGGAGAGATCGGATTGTCCGGCGTTGTCAAAACGCAGTTGGCCAGCACGGCGTTTCCGCAAACCTGCGTTGCGATGACCCGTGTCGTGGCGAGTATTCCGCCGTTTTGAATCAAAAGGCTGGCGTCTTCTTTGCCGTCTTCCCAGAGCGTCATCTTTTCGGAAACGATAAGCTCACCGACTTTTAACTTGTTAAAGGATGTTGGTGCCCAAAAGGTGCCGCACGCAAAAGCGACCACCGCACCGACAACGCCACCGATGACTGCTGCAATGACTGTGTTAAACGATCCTTGTCCTTGTTTCATTCGTCAGACCTCCTTGCCTGATGGTAATTATTTTGGGGGGAATTGAACTGCTAATTTGGGCAAACTCTAAGGCAAATTCCGTAAAGTCCTTTTGTGACTGTTGTATTAGATCGTACAAATGTACATATTTACCTCAGTTAAAATGACAAAATTTTCGGTAAAAAATACAAGTCTCACCGTATTCGCGATTCAAAAATGACGCGAGAATCTTTTTCGTTCTGGGGCGGCAGCGTGCTTCGCGACGATTGGTGAAGCTGCTGCCCTGACGGTTGGTTTTCCATAAAATAAGACGGCAAACGTGCTTCCGAAATCGCCGCGGAGTTTTGTTGCGACATGGCCGAGGGTGACGCGACAGGTTGCGCCAAAATCGCCTGCGGAACGGCGTTGGCTGATTCGGGTATCGTCGCAAAATTTACTGCAAGCGGTTGATAAAGTGTTTGATTTTGTTGTGTTTGCGCTAACGACATACGAATCGGCTCACGTTCTGGCTGGATTTCCGAAGCGTTATTCCGAATCGGTTGAGCGGCCAGCCATGTTGCCGGAATCACGTCATTTGTTTGAATTGACGGTGCAATATCAACAGAGTTTGTCGGTTGTGTCGCACGCGCAAGAATAACAGGCTGACGCATCGGCATAAAGTCCTGCGATGCAATATATTGCGTCGTTTCGCTCACAAAAATCGGCTGATCCTGTGTGAGACGATTCAGATCAGGACAGCCGGCGTCCACCCAGCGGTTCCATTTGTCCTGCAATTCACCGAGATTTTCGTAGCCGTAATAATCGCCGACGGCTTGCGGCCAATTGCTGGTTTTCATGCCCTTCGCAGCAAAATCAACGTAGTGTCGATGTCCCTGCTGCATAATCAGAAACTCTGCCAGCGAAAAACCTTGAGCATACAACGGCATCTGATCGTCCGGGTATTCGCCCATGCGGAACATGCGGTTAAACGGGATTCCGCGTCCTGACCGGAGATATTGATACAACAATCGACGGTAATTTTGGCGTTCCTTGTCGTTTTCGACCAAAGTTGCGGCCCCTTCGTCAAACCAGCGAGGGCTGGGCCGGCGAAAATGGCTGGCCAGAATCGTATGCGTGATTTCATGCGGCAAAACGGCCGTAAGTATTGCCTCCGCCGAACCTTGTATTCGCATATCCCAATCAAAAACTTCGCCTTTGTCGAACTGCATACTTGTTTCGCCCCCGGCACTGTAATTTCCCACTTTGACAGTGACCGGACACGGAGCATACCAATTGGGAAGTTCATGCCCGAGCCAGAGAACGGCCATATCCTTGCGGAGTTGCTCGGCGGTATCCCCGAATTGCTTGGCCAAACTGCCATTCGGAGCGTTTTGTATGATAAAATTGGGCGTATGATACTCGGCAGCCTCAAGTTGGGTTGCACACGAGAAGCAAATCGAGATCGCCACGGCCATGCTCGCAACAACAGCCTTTGCAAACAGACGATTTGCATCAAGATAAGAAAATGGAGCGTCCTTGCTCACAGAAAAACCCCCGTCCTTGGGCTAAAATGAGTGTATTCACATCACGAAAATTGTCACCCCCGACGATGTTCCTATCGGCATTCCCTACCTGGAACGACCGCCAAAGTCAAGGTTGTGTGAATTTAGCAGTTTTTACAATTTTTGGAAAGAGCAGTTTTGTAAAAAATTGCCATTTTGTCGGATTTTGCATGAAACTATAGCCAGTCATATTCACAACAACATTCATTTTATCCGTCGGACAACTCGCCGTGATGTTGCCGGCAAAAACCCAACCGAGTCAAGGGGGCATTGCGACCCGCAATTTTTTAGGGTGTAGCCGCGATTTTAGGTAGCAACATTGTTAAACTGGAAAGAATGCTTAATTTGCAATGCTTTATAAATGAACAATG
>Ga0082212_10012964_pt1 | contig 10459 bp, 9 predicted proteins | sample TergutNt197P3_FD_71548 | JGI IMG/M metagenome (GOLD analysis project Ga0082212, IMG submission 71548) | Neocapritermes taracua P3 segment gut microbial communities from Petit-Saut dam, French Guiana - Nt197 P3 | ecosystem: Host-associated > Arthropoda: Insects > Digestive system > Gut ...
ATTTCTCAGGTTTGTGACGAAGTGATGGTCATGTTGGATGGGGCAATCGTCGAGAAAGGCTCTGTGGAGCGTATCTTCTCCAATCCGCAACATCCATACACTCAAGGGCTGGTCGCTACTTCCCGGATAGATCAAGTTGAACCCGGTCAACGGCTTCCTACTGTGCAGGATTTTTTCAAAGGGTCGAAGAAATGAGCATTCTACAAGCATCGGGTTTACACCGAAACTTCGGTTCGGTAAAAGCCTTGAAAGGTGTCGATCTGGAAGTTGCATCTGGTCAGCGATTGGGCATAGTTGGAGAATCAGGTTCGGGTAAGACCACGCTGATAAAACTACTGGCCGCTTTGGATGAACCCGATTCTGGAGAAGTGCATTTTGAGCAGAAGCTGATTTCTGGTCTTCCAGAAAGAAAACTTGGCTTTTTACGTTCCGCGGTGCAGATAGTATTTCAAGACCCCCGCTCGTCGCTTAATCCTAGGATGAAAGTCGGCGACATTATCTGCGAACCGCTGCGTTCGAGTTGGATGCGAAAAAGGCTGGAAGGGGTCGATAAGCTGCTTCGGCTGCATGAACTTCTCCAACTCGTCGGACTTCCGCAAGACTGTGCCGACCGGTATCCTCACGAATTTTCTGGAGGACAAAGGCAACGCATAGCTATCGCGAGGGCGTTGGCTCCTAGGCCGGAGGTTCTGATCGCTGACGAGCCGGTGTCCGCATTGGACGTGTCAGTGCGGGCGCAGGTGATCAATCTGTTGGCGACCCTAGTAGAGACCGAAAAGCTCACGCTGATCTTTGTGAGTCACGACTTGGCGGTGGTACGGCATTTGTGCGATTCAGTGGTCGTGATGTATTCGGGTGAAATCGTTGAACAAGGCACCCGCAGCGAAGTGTTCGAGAACCCGCGTACCGACTATACCCAGAAGTTGCTTTCAGCCATCCCGCAACTTGCATTGTCCGGCCGCGCCCGCTGACTGTTCTTCTTTCCCGCTGATTGAGTGCCGGTCGCAGACCGGTGTATCGAAATCAAGGGTGATGGCACGCCTGTCTAGTCATCCGCGCGCCAATCGCGTGATCCATCACATTCGGCAGTTAGGCAAGAACGGACTACGTGCTGCGCACTGCGACGGAGCATTGGGGTTGTGGATACTGCGAGACGGCTTTCACCCGTCCGCAGCATGACTTTTAGGGATAATACCTACCTGGTCATTGGGCGCGCTTACCGCGCAGCCGCGCCAAGAACTCGGCGTGGAGGTGGGGGTTTGCAGCGATAGCGCTCGGACCAAAGGGCCCGGGTGCGCCATCGAGGTTTGTGAATATCCCTCCCGCTTCAGCAACGACGAGATAGGGCGCAGCCATGTCGTGCAGTGATAACTTGGGTTCGGCGGCAAGATCGACTGCTCCTTCGGCCAGCAGCATGTAACTCCAGAAGTCGCCGTAGGCGCGAGTGCGCCAGCAAGCTTGCAACACGTTTGCGAACTGCTGTCCTAATCCAGCGTCGACCCACTCTCCGATCTCGGAGTAGGACAGCGAAGCGTCCGCCATTGAAAGCACTGTTGAAACCTGGCAGGGAACTGCGTTTAGCAGATTTCTGCCGACAAAGGCGCCGCCTTCAGCGCTCGCCCACCAACGTCTGTTCAGTGCTGGAGCCGAGACTACAGCCACAGTTACCGCATCGCCATCCATTAAAGCGATCAAGGTAGCCCACACCGGAACCTGGCGTACAAAGTTGGCGGTTCCGTCGATAGGGTCGATAATCCAACGCCGCGGCCCCCAACCGGTATCTTCCCCTTCTTCGCCATGGACGCCGTCGCGGGGACGAGTTCGTTGCAGCATGGTACGAATGGCATCTTCAACAGCTATGTCGGCATCGCTTACTGGTGTCAGGTCAGGTTTTGAATCGACACGCAAATCGAGAGCTTTGAATCTTGCCATTGTGATGGCATCTGCTTGATCGGCTAGCAAATGAGCTAGCCGAAGGTCTTCGGTCAACGATTGAGCAACCATGAAATTCAGGCTACCTTGATTTACTCGCTATTGGCGGCAGCGACGCGGGAAGCGAGGGTAGAACACTCGATTACATCCAAGCCTTTTCGATACGCCGAAACGATTCCAAGCGCCCAGCGGCGAGCTTGCCGTCGGCAACGGCGCTGTCAAAAGCGCAATCGAGCGTACCCGTTTCATGAGTGCAACCCCTGGGGCAATCTACGGCTAGTTCATCCAGATCGCCAAAGGCAGCGACGATGGATTCGACTGTCACATGGCTCAAACCGAAAGAGCGAACCCCTGGGGTGTCGATCACCCAGCCGTCGCCGCTAGGTAGTCGCAGCGCGATAGCTGAGGTTGACGTGTGTCGCCCTTTGCCAGTCACTTCGTTGACTTCGGCAGTAGCTCGATCAACACCTGGAATCAAGGCGTTGACCAGGGTGGATTTTCCAACCCCGGAATGCCCTACCAAAACACTCACCTGGCCTGTTAGCAGCCGCAAGAGTTCACTGTGGTCGGCTCCTGGTTCACTGGTCAACATGCGCAGTCCAAGCGGTTCATAAATCTGTGTCAGCTCATGAACACTGGCAAGATCGGCCTTCGTAAAAATCAGCAACGGCTCCAGCCCGCCGTCATAGGCAGCAACTAAAATCCTATCTATCATCCCGGGGCGCGGAGCCGGGTCAGCCAAAGCTGTCACTATCACCAATTGATCTGCGTTAGCGACGATAGGTCGCTCATACGGGTCGTCGTCGTCGGCGGTGCGCATCAGCAGTGTGCGCCTGGCTCCCACTTCGACGATACGAGCTAGAGTGCCCTCATTTCCGCTGGTGTCACCGACCAAATTAACTTCGTCACCGACGATGACAGCGCTGCGTCCCAGACTGCGCGCCTTCGTCGCGGTCACAGTAATACCAGTCGTGGCTACCAAACAACCAAAACGCCCCCGGTCAACCCGCACCACCATGGCGGCTTCGGCGTCGGCGTAGCTGGGACGAGCTTTCGTGCGCGGTCTGGTATGCCGAGGTGGTCGTCCAAAACCGGCGTGTGGGTCGTCGGTAATGGCTTCGCTAAGTTTGCGGTTCATTCGGTCATACCGATCATTTCTTCCCAACGTGAAACAAAATCCGGAAGTGTTTTTGCGGTGCAGTTCACGTCGTCAATTTCTATTCCACAAATGCGTAAGCCGAGCAGTGCCCCAGCATGAGCCATGCGATGATCGGCATAGCTGCGGAAAACTCCCGCAGTTAATTTGCCTGGCTTTATTTTCATACCGGACGATGAAACCTCGACCCCGCAGCCAAGATTGGACAGTTCCGTTGCTAGCGCACTCAGCCGATTCGTTTCGTGGCCTGCAATGTGACCAACTCCACTAATGGTGCTCACACCGTCAGCAAGCGCTGCTAAGGCGGCCACGACTGGAGTGATTTCTCCAATTTCGTGCAGATCGATATCGACGGCAGCGATCTCGCCAGTTCCGCTGACACACACTTGGTCAGCCGTACTTTCGACTTTTCCGCCAAAGGCTTCCAGAACGCCAAGCAGTTCGTTGGCAGGCTGAATCGAATCTTGCGGCCAATATGCTGCAACCTTTCCGCCACACACCAACCCAGCCGCCAGGAAAGTGGCGGTGTTGGTCAAATCCGGCTCAATAGTTTCTACCGTGGCTGCGATTTTCATTTTCGGGACTTCCCAAATGTGGTTCTCATAGGTCTGAACTTGAACCCCGCGTTTGGCTAGCTGTGCGATAGTCATTTCGATGTGCGGGGCCGAAGGTATTTGCGAGCCGTCGTGAATCAATCGCAACCCATTGGGAAAACGCGCCCCGGCAAGTAACAGCCCGGAGACGTACTGACTGGTTGCCGAACTAGCTATGCTCACTTCATAGGCGCGTTCATTAAGCCCACCGCTAACGCTAAAAGGCAGGGTCGACCCCTTGACGTGAGCGCCGAGGCGAGTCAGGGCTTCTAAGAGCCCGGCAATCGGGCGCGCAGCGGCTTGCGGGTCGCCGTAAAAGTTGGAAGTCCCCTCGATCATTGCCGCAACCGGCGGAAGGAAACGCATAACGGTGCCGCTGAGTCCTACGTCAATGTCGGCAGGGCACAAAGTCGCAGGCGGAATGATTTCCCAGATATCGACCTCGTGGGGAATGATTTGCGCCCCAAATCCTGCGATAGCGTCGCGTAGCAGTCCGGTGTCACGTCCAGCAGGAACTTGGCGCAACACGCTGGCCGATTGCGCGAGCAAGGACAGCACCAAGGCGCGCGCCGCCACAGATTTTGAGCCAGGGAGTCGGATTTTTGCGTTCAATTCCTGGTTCGAGTGCGGAGTTAACCAAGGCATCAAATGATTACTTCGACGGCTTCTACTGGTTTGCTGCGGGCTATCTTCTTAGCTTTTTTGAGGTTAGCTGCTGTGATTTCGCGTTCTAACTTTGCCCGCCAAAAAAATCCAGGACGACCCTGAGTGTCTTGGGCGGCTAGCAGTGTTGCGCCCAACAGACCGACGTTTTTTGCTTGCGCAACGGCTTTAGATTCGCTGTCAGCTGCTTGGGCAGCTAGCACATGCGGAATGAGAGTCGCAGCAAGCAGTACGGCTCCCAGGCGGCGTCCGATACCAGTGGCGAGCATCACTGCCGCGACCATTTGAGTTATCCCGGTGCATTTGATCAGGTTTTCGAGTTTTACATCCTCGGGTTTTATTTCTCCAGGCAGCCACCGTGAAGCCAATGGGGTGAGTTTCTCTGCGAGCGGGGCGGCTGCGGCGGTGAGAGATTCTGGAGTCGAAAAAGACTTCCATCCTGAAATGACGAAATAGCTGGCTAGCATAGCCCTTGGTATTGCATGCCGAATGCTCATTGGTGTACCTTCCGCGCGGTCGTGTACCTTCCATCCTAGAGCTTTGTACGCAGATGTCTACGGCAAAGATTTACAGATTTTGTTCATAGCTGAGTGATCGAAGTGACCAACTTTGTTATGCAGTGGGGCGTTTCCCATGATTGGCAGCATTCTTACGACGTGCGCGACGCTTTCTTCCACCTTTAGCCACGGCTACTCCTTCGATTCTTTGTGCAAGATGATATTCTGCCACAATCGCCGTTTGGCTGAAAATATAGCTCTTGATTCGGGTTCAAACCGGTAATGTGTGGTTATGCAAAGCATGGAAGAATTAATCCAGGCGCACACGGATTTAGGCGCGGCTGACATTGCGATGCTTGACGGACTCGTTGCCCAGTGGGACATCCTGGCAGATTTAGCTTTCTCAGACCTGATTTTGTGGGTGCCTGACCGCGATGTCAATGTCTTTTGGGCAGTGGCGCAAATTCGACCTGCCACGGGGCCGACTTCGCTGATTGAGGATGTGGTGGGCGATGAGATCACCTACGACCCAGAGCGTTTAGTCACCGAAGCATATTTATCACATGAAATCAGCAGTACCGTGGGGGACAAGCGCTATTTTGGTATTCCAGTGGATGGGCTGGCTGTTCCAATCCTTGCAAACGATAGCTGCGTAGCTGTCGTCGAGTTGCACACGAATCGGATGGGGACTAGAGCTTTGGGGGCTTTGGAAGAAACCTACTCGGAAGTCGCTCAAATCCTGTGCCAAATGCTGCGGGTGCAGAAGTTTCCAGATAAGGCTGGCGGAAAGACTCAGCCTTGGCTTTCGCCGCGAGTGGGCGATGGGACGATACGAGTCAACAGTGATGGCATTGTCACGTTTGCTAGCCCGAATACGGTGAGTTCGTTCCGTCGTCTGGGGTTGCTCGGAAATCTGGAAGGTGAAGATCTGGTTAAGGTCGTCAAGAAACTCATCCCAGCCAATAGTGTGGCTGTCGAAAAACCACTACAGAAAGCAGTGCAGGGGAAAGGCTCATGCGAGGTTGAACTGGAGTCTCCGCACGCCTATGTCCGGATGCGAGTGCAGACGTTACACACTGCCCAGGGTTCAGCGGGGATTATTATCGCCTGTCGAGATACCACCGAACTGCGCTCCAAGGAGCGAGAGTTAATCACCAAAGACGCGACGATACGTGAGATCAATCATCGGATAAAGAACAATCTGCAAACTGTTGCGTCGCTGCTGCGGTTGCAGTCAAGGCGTATCGAGATTGCCGAGGCTAAGGCAGCCTTGGAGGAGGCGATGAAGCGGGTTTCTTCTATTGCGGTGGTGCATGAGATTCTCTCGCAGGATTTCGATGCAACGCTGTATTTTGACGATGTAGCTGATCGACTGCTCAAACTTGTGGGTTCGGTGGCTTCGACGCGCGGCAAGGTGAAAATGACCAGGCAGGGGACTTTCGGACAGATTCCGCAAGAGATTGCCACCGATCTTTCATTGGTGCTGACGGAACTGTGTCAGAACGCGGTGCAGCATGGGCTGAAGCAGGGGTCTGGGGAAGTCGTCGTGCATCCAGTTCAGAGCAAGGGGAGGCTGAGCATTTCCATCATGAACGCTGGGGAGCCGTTGCCAAAAGACTTTTCTGTAGAAAAATCTAGCGGCTTGGGGCTTTCAATCGTGCGCACGCTGCTACAGCAATTGCATGGAACGCTCACGATGCAGGTCGGTGACGGTGGGGTAGGCACAGTTGCAACCGTCTTAATTCCGCTTAGAGGCTATTCCCTTAGTTGGGAATACAGTTAGTTGTTTCGGATTCGCATCCTGGCTGCTCGACGTTTCATTGCGCGGCGTTCGTCCTCGCTTAGCCCGCCCCAAACTCCATGATCTTGACCAGCGTCTAAGGCCCACTGCAAACATGATTCGCGCACATCACAGCGACGGCAAACTTTTTTCGCTTCTGCAATCTGGACAAGAGCAGGACCTGTATTTCCTATGGGAAAGAACAACTCCGGATCTTCGGTCAGGCAGGCAGCCCTATGGCGCCAATCCATTAAGCTAACAACTCCTTTGAAATAACCACAACCGTTTGCGGTGCTGGCTAATACCTACGGGTGACAAGTTTAGGCCGATTGACTTCATCTGGGAAGGGAATTTGCTACACGAATTCTGATTCTAAAGTTCAAGAGTAGACATTGCCGCCTTACGGGGGCATCGTGGCGAAAACCCATAAATGCTGTTATTTGCTAAGATGAATCCAGATATTTGGCCCCTATAGCTCAGGGGATAGAGCACTGCCCTCCGGAGGCAGGAGCGTAGGTTCAAATCCTACTAGGGGTGCCAGGTGGTGTCTCGGGACATAGGAAACTAGCTCGGCAGCCAGCGGGATTTATTGAAGTGTGTGCAATAGACTCTAGGCTCATGAGCCGTATGCATGTTGCTGGTTCAGTCCATGCTGAGGTAGCCTCTCCGGCACCAGTGTGGCTGACCAAACCTACTGATGTTAATGCCTTGACACAGGCGGTGTGGAGTTACAACGCCAACCGTGACCCAGATGGGGTGATTTCAATTGCTGGGCACAAGGTGACTGATCTGGCAAAACAGTTCGGAACTCCTTCTTATTTCATCGACAAAGCTGATTTTTTTGAACGCGCAAACACCTGGAAGTCAGCCTTCGCCCCTTGGAGCGTTTACTATGCCGGAAAAGCATTTTTGTGTATCAAGTTGGTGCGCTGGATTGCGCAAGCAGGTCTGCACTTGGACGTATGTTCGCTTGGGGAGCTACAGGTGGCACTGGCAGCAAAACTTGATCCAAAAAAGATCGGCATGCACGGTTCAAACAAGTCTGTAAACGAATTGCGTACCGGCATAGAGGCTGGAGTCGGCAGAATCATCGTTGACTCGGCCGAAGAAATAACCCGAATCGAGCAACTGGCGGCAGAACTCGACACCAAAGTGAAGGTGATGATTCGGGTGACGGCCGGAGTTGAAGCCCACACGCACGACTACATCGCCACAGCTCACGACGATCAGAAATTCGGGTTCTCGATCAACGGCGGCGCGGCATTGGTGGCGATGATTCGCTGTTACCACTCCGAAAGACTGGAATTGCTTGGGGTGCATTCGCACATCGGGTCGCAGATTTTCGATACCAGCGGTTTTGAGGTAGCTGCACGTCGCACCCTAAAACTCTTTGCCCAATTCTACGAGGCCACCGGCTCGCTAATGGAAGAACTTGATCTGGGTGGGGGATTCGGCATCGCCTACGTCAAGGAAGATACTCCCGCAACAGCGCAAGCGTTGGCTGCGAACCTGCACGAGATTGTGGAGCATGAGTGTCGCGGGTTTGGATTAGCCGCTCCAAAAATGTCCATTGAGCCAGGCAGAGCACTCATCGGGCCGGCAGGAACAGCAATCTATGAAGTTGGCACCGTAAAGACAGTCGATATTGGCAACGGCATGACCCGCAACTATGTGAGTGTTGACGGCGGCATGTCGGACAACATTCGGACAGCTCTGTATGGAGCCGAATACTCTGCGGCATTGGCCAATCGAGCCAGTGCCGCAGAGCCCGTCGTCTCGCGCGTAGTTGGAGTGCATTGCGAATCAGGAGACATTCTGGTGCGCGACGAATTCCTTCCCGCGGACATCCAACCTGGGGATTTGATAGCGATACCGGCTGCGGGCGCCTACAGTCGTTCCATGGCCAGTAACTACAACCACGTTCCGCGTCCTGGTGTGGTAGCAGTAAGCGCAGCAGGGACGGAAATTATGGTTAAGCCAGAAACCCTCGAAGACTTGCTACGCTTGGATGCTGGCGTGGAAGGTGAGTCATGAGTAATAGCTTGAAAGTTGCACTCTTAGGTTGCGGGACTGTCGGCTCGCAAGTGGCACAGGTGTTGCTTGACCAATCTGATGAACTGAAAGCTCGAGTAGGGCGCGAAATCGAGCTAGTCGCCATCGCAGTTCGTGACATTAACAAGCCTCGGCCTGGAATAGATTCGGCGCTGCTCACCGCCGATGTCGAGGCGTTGCTAGGTCGGCGCGACTTAGACATCGTTGTCGAGTTAATCGGCGACATAGAACCTGCCGGTTCATACCTAAGAGCAGCACTATCGGCGCGAGCATCGGTCGTAACTGCAAATAAAGCACTGCTGGCTGTGGCCGGACCTTCACTTTTCGAGATTGCCGAAGCTAACAAAGTCGATCTGTACTACGAGGCTGCCGTCGCCGGAGCGATTCCAATCATCAGACCGCTACGTGAGTCACTGGTTGGGGATCAGATCACATCAGTCAAAGGTATCGTCAACGGAACCACGAACTTCATCTTGGAAAAGATGTACAACGATGGTGCCGACTATCAAGACGTACTGGCGCAAGCCCAACTTCTCGGCTACGCCGAAGCTGACCCTACCGCAGACGTTGAAGGTTTCGACGCCGCAGCCAAGGCGGCGATACTTGCAGGGCTGGCATTCCACACCCAGGTGGTGCTTGATGATGTGGGACGAGAAGGTATCACCAATCTGAGCGCCGACGACATTGCGGCTGCAAAGGACATGGGTTGCACTATCAAACTTTTAGCACGGTGCGACCTAGCGGACGACGGGAGCGTCAGCGCAGGTGTCTATCCCACGATGGTGCCGCTTTCGCATCCGCTCGCGGGTGTGCATGATGCCTACAACGCCATTTTCGTGGAATCGCGCTATGCAGGCCATTTGATGTTTATGGGAAAGGGCGCTGGCGGTGCTCCGACTGCTTCGGCGGTGTTAGGTGACATTGTGATCGCCGCTCGCAACCGGGCCCGTGGTCCAGCGGGACTGCACTTGAGTGCCTACCACCAGCGGAAGATTATCCCCAATGATCTAGTTTGCTCAAAGTTTTATGTTTCGATGAACGTTGTCGATAAACCTGGAGTGTTGGCTGAGGTGGCTAAGGTTTTTGCCCGCCATGAAGTTTCACTGCAAGCAGTCCGGCAAAATCCAGACTTGGGCGCGGCACGATTGGGAGTGATGACCCATCCAGCCCGCCTATCTGACTTGAAAGCTGCAGTAATCGATCTGGAAACGCTCGATGCTGTCAGCGCTGGCGTCACTTTAATCCGAGTCGAGGAAGAATAGTGAAGCTAGCCTGTCTTGACCTGGAAGGGGTTTTGGTCCCAGAAATCTGGATAAATGTTGCCGAACGTACTGGCATTCCCGAGCTACGACTGACGACCCGAGATATTGCTGACTATGACGAATTAATGCGTTATCGGATCAAGCTATTGGACGCCCACGGCGTAGCCTTGGCCGACATTCAGCAAGTGATTGCGAAGTTGGAGCCGCTACCTGGTGCTACGGAGTTTCTGGACTGGTTGCGCAAACACTTTCAAGTGGTGATTTTGTCTGACACGTTCTATGAGTTTGCGATGCCGCTAATGGCGCAACTCGGATACCCAACACTTATGTGTCACAACTTAGTGGTGCGCAACGGACAGATTTGCGGCTACCGGCTGCGTCAGGAAAACTCCAAACGTGAAGCGGTGCGCGCATTCCATCAGCTCAATTTCCAAGTCGTTGCCGCTGGGGATTCCTACAACGACACAGCGATGTTGGCCGAAGCCGAAGCCGGCATTCTCTTTAACCCTCCGCCTGCCGTAGCT
>Ga0082212_10012965_pt1 | contig 10459 bp, 8 predicted proteins | sample TergutNt197P3_FD_71548 | JGI IMG/M metagenome (GOLD analysis project Ga0082212, IMG submission 71548) | Neocapritermes taracua P3 segment gut microbial communities from Petit-Saut dam, French Guiana - Nt197 P3 | ecosystem: Host-associated > Arthropoda: Insects > Digestive system > Gut ...
TGCGAGTTTACAACTTGGATGGAGCATGGTTTATCCCATTTTAAATCTGTAATATTGAATGAAAATGTACCTGAGCTCATTCGCCCTGAAACAGTAGAAACGATATCTTCATCTTGTAGAAACTCTGAGACAATCCCAGCGGCAACTGCACAATTCAATGCAATTGCTTCACTTGGGACATTTAACGAATCTAAACTTTGAATATATGACGGCAATGATACTCTTGTGATTAGGGGTTCACAAGTTTCAAACTTATGGTATGTATCAAAATGTGAAATAACATAATCCCCCCTTGTTATAGGGAGTATAGATAATTTGTTATCGGAAAAAATTTGAGGTAAATTGATAACATGATCAAACTTAGCCATAAGTCGCGGTTCTCTGAATTCCTTAATTTGCATTGCAGAAATTTCATAGCGTCCTTGTACATCAACTTGTCTAAGGATATCATACTTATAAAACAACTGTTCCCAGGCGATATCATTTAAACTTTTTGAAGAATTACTCATAATTTCTTACCACAACTTCATCTACTTCACCACGTTTTGATGCGTCAGAATTAATCGCTCTTTTTGCCTGTACGATAGAAATGTTATAATTAGCATACTGCTCTTTAATGAAATCTGTTGCAGAATTGGAAAGCATAAATTTATAGCCACGATTATTGAGAACATCGCAACACTCACGTAGTCTGATTTGTTCATCACGAGAAAAACCGCCTTTTGCATAACCTGTGAAGCTTGAGGTATCAGATACAGGGTCGTAAGGGGGATCGAGATATACAAAAGTCTCTTTTGGTAATGTCTGCAAAACATCTGCATAATCAAGAGATGTTAGATTAACTGAGGCAGAATTAAAGTATAGACTAACAGCTTTTAATGTCGGGGCATTAATAATATTAGGATTACGATAATTTCCGAATGGCGAATTGAATTCTCCGGCGTTATTTACTCTAAATAAACCATTATAACAAGTTTTGTTAAGGTAGAGTATACGGGCGGCTTTTTCAACGTCAGATAAAGTAGAATATTTTTTTTTGTCTCTGTCCCAATCACGGATAGAATAAAAGAAATCCGCGTCATTCCTAAATGTATGTAGAACATCTAAGAGAGCTTCAACATCGCTTTTAATTATCTCATACGTGCGTATTAGCTCATCATTAATATCGTTAATGAAAGCGGTCTTTGGTTGTAATTCAAAAAGCAGTGCTCCACCACCGACAAATGGTTCACAGTATGAAGTAACTCTTTGAGGAAGCAATGGTTTTAAAACATCTAATAGCTGTCTTTTGCCGCCTACCCATTTAAGGACAGGATTAACCAATTTATTTTTTTTCATTTAGCAATCCATTTCTTAAGAATATGCCCTTTGGTTGTTATCATTATATTATATTGCTTTAGACATGTCTACCGCCGTTACGGTTATATTGAGCGTCTAAAATATAATCTAAGTTCTGTGACAAATCGCCGTATAGATTTGACTGTAATGGTCAATGGTTGTTGATGTCATTTATCATTAAAGTTTCAATCATAACCATCATCCAATTCGTTCTCAATTATATAACTAAGCTTATTTTCATCTAAAAATATATCATTTGGTTCTATGAAATAAAATATTCGCTCATCAATTTGGGTCGCTTCTGGCGAATGATACGCGCCATTAAAATCAATAAGGGCATTATTTAATGCCGTGGTTGATATTAGCACTTCTCCTAAATTACAAATAGAAATATATCTCGTGGGATACTTAACACCAGCATTTGTAATAAACTCTATATCAGTAGTCATTTTTTAAATCTCCATTAAGCCACCATTATTTTATTCATACCACATCTCCCTTTTATAAACCCATCGAATATCACTTCAAAGCTTTCGGGACTTAGCTCAATCGAATCATATGAACAGGAATCTTTAACAAGCATGTCAAATCTTTGGAGTGGAGTAATTCTTTATCACAATAAATTTGCCAATCTTTTACGATTCTTTCGCTAAAAAGTTCATCAAGTATTTCAATTCTTTGATTCAACCCATCACCACCTAATTATTTTTTATCCCCATTGATTTCAGTATACTATAAAGGATTATAAATGTAAAGCACGAAAACGAACAAACGTTCTTAAAAGGTAAACTTATTAATGACTTGATTGCTAAACGCTCAGAATGCAAATGACGATTAGGTAAATCAATAAAATTTACTAATTGCTTATCCCTCAATCCCCTCAATCAACTCCCCTTCCGTAATCTCCCCATTCAAATACCGCCGCCGCATATCTTTAGCAATTTTACTCCATTCAGAAAAACTAAGATTATAAAACTTACTTTCCGGATATTTTTCAAACGGTTTCACTCCATCAGCGGTACGGGCGAAGTAACGCTTGTATATCTGCTGATACTTTTGCAAAACAGGGTCAGCGGCGACACGTTCATTATAGCTTTGCTTAGCGCCGACTTTTTTACAAGTTCGCTTGCCCCGATAAATCCGACCGCAGTAATCAGTTTCGTGTTTATTCCGTAAGATAAAGTAACGGCCGCATAATTTACATTTCTTTACTTGTAATCCCTGTTTGAGCATTTCAGTGAACTCAAAATATAGCATCTCATGCAGATTTTCAATGATGGTGTACCTTGCCAGACTAACGCCGCTCTTATAATCGGAATGAATCAGCTTAAGAAGCTTCTTTGTATCGGTTTCATCTTTCCGGTTAATCGTTTCCACCTTGTCAAAATCAAGATTGCCTTTGTAAGTTGGTGATATAGCCAATGACGTTTTCAAGATGAACTGACTATATTCCGGATAAAGCGTTATAAAACCAATAAATTTTTCTGCCATTGTATATTTGGGGAGGTTATCTATATCAAGGCACAAATTTAACGCGTAAGCAAAGCGCTTTTGATAGACGATTAAGTCATTGAGTACTCCGTTAGCCAGAATTATTTTCTCTATTTCCGGCATTGACTCATCAGCGAAGATATTATTTAATTCTCCGACTAAGAAGAAATATACATAACGGTGCCTTCCGTCTAATGTCTCTGCCATATCATAGATTCTGTTTCTGTCACCAATCTCTAACCCGGCTTCTATTTCCGATAAGTCAAGCGTTATGAAATCAATCAAGTCATCACCGATATTATTAACCATAACGTGTCCGGTTATCATATAAACTTCCGGAAAATTTGGCACGGTTATCTGATACCTTGGTAAAGATTGATAAAGCGATAGGGGGTGAAGTTGATGGCGATAGTGAGGCCGATTAATGTCCGCCGGGGTAATCTTGCCGGGCTTCGGGCGGTTATTGATTATGTAAAAGATATTGAAAAGACCAAAGGCGGTAAACTTGTCTATATGTCCGGCGGTATTGCCGGACGTGAATTTGATGATATGCTTCTTGCCAAAAAGGTTTTCGGTAAAACAACCGGCCGCCAATACGCCCATTTCATCCAGAGTTTTCACTCCGGCGATAAGTTGACGCCGGAACTAGCCTTCCGGATTGGGCGTGAATATATGGCCAGTCTGGAACAGTGGCGGGATTTCCAAACATTGATGGCGGTCCATACTAACACGGAACATCTTCATATTCATTACATTATTAATTCCGTCAATAGCAGAACAGGTTCCAAGTGGCAATGCTCAAAGCAAGATTTGAAACTTTTCCGTGATAGGTCGGATGAATTTTGCCGCCGGTATAATCTCCATGTGATTGAACACGGAAACCGCGGGCATAAATCATATGGCGAGAATAAAGCTTATCAGGAGGGGAACAGTTGGAAACAGCGACTTGCTACCGATATAGCGGAATGTCTAAATCATGCTAAATCAAGAACCGATTTTATTCACTGGCTTGCCGAGTATGGGCTTGATGTTGATTTTGGTTTTAAGAATGCGATGTTTTTCATAAGCGCCGGAACATATGGGCTTAGCAAAGATATGAAATGTAGTGATTATGCTTTGCGGTCTTATGGCGATTTTTCAAAAGAGAATATTTACAATCATTTCAAGGTGAATAAAGGGCTGATGGAATTGGCTCTTGAAGATATTCCGCTATTACAAGACGCGTTGCTGGAAGTTGGCAGAGCATTGTTTCCAGACGACTATCGAAAGCTTGAGGGCTTATATCTCGGCGGCACGGCACTTGCTGACTTTGACAAAATGACACGAGAGGAGATTGAAGCTTATCTGAAACGTGAAAAACTGGAGCAATTACGAAAGAAAGCATTGGTGGAAAGAGAAAAAGACTCGCAAGGAAGTGGACTTATTCTGGCTACTATCGCCGACACATTGGAATTGATTAATGATTATCGTAATGAAAATCAAATCGATTTTAATTTTGTGTCAGAACTCGATTTAAAACTCGAAAATGAATACGAGATGTAGTAATTTGTCTTTCATATTTATAATTCATCAGCAATATATTTAAAGGACATTAAAGGGGGTGGTGATTTTTCTTTGAATAAAGCAAAACTTAAAATCCGTTATCACAATCCTAATACGGAGGAAGAAACACGGAAATACATAACTAATATATTCATAGAAGCAAGTAAAATAAAATTTGAAAATATCTTGCGTGAAAGCTCCACAGAAAAAAGTGCAGAAGAAATAGTAAAGGAAGTTTCGTAATTTATGAAATTTCCTTTATTTTTTCTTGCGACTTATTATCAATCATGTTAATATAAGAAGTAACAGATAGGTCTTAAAAATTGCGAAAGATGTGATTATATGAATATAGTTTGCTACTGCCGGGTTTCTACGGACAAGTCCGACCAGTTAAACAGCCTTGAAACCCAAAAAATATTCTTTGAAGAATATGCCAAAAAGAACGGACATACGCTAATCCGTATCTACGCTGATGAGGGTATCTCCGGCACGAAAACAAAAAACCGCAAAGAATTTTTGCGGCTAATGCATGATGCTAATACCGGTATTTTTGACATGGTGGTGGTTAAAGACATTTCCCGTTTTGCCAGAAACACCGTTGACCTACTCAATAACACCCGGCAATTAAAAGCGTTAAATATCGAAACTTTATTTCTAACCTCTAATATGACCGTTTTAGGTAATTCGGAGTTTGTCTTAACCATATTCGGCGCGTTGGCACAAGAGGAGAGTGCCAATACATCCAAGCGCGTGAAATTTGGCAAGCAAAGGAACGCCGAAAAAGGACGCGTTCCTAATATCGTTTACGGTTATGATAAAACTAAAGGGGATTATTTTAACTTAACAGTCAATGAAAAAGAAGCAAAGGTTATCCAACGTATTTTTGATATGTATGTAAATAACGGGCATGGGGCGTTAAAGATTGCCAATATCCTAAACAGCGAAGGCTTAAAAACGAAACGAAATTCCGCCTGGTCGCAAAATGCGATTGCCCGTATTTTGAAAAATGAATTATATATTGGTAAAATCATAAACGGTAAAGAAGAAGTCGCTGATTTTTTAACCGGTGTTCGTAAAACAAAGGATGAAACAGAGTGGCAGATCGTTGAACGAGAGGAGTTACAAATTGTCGATTTCGATATTTTTGAGAAAGCACAAAACATCTTGACAGGACGATACGACGCTTTTAACTTAAACCGTGAAAGACACAGCAATAAACATATTTTCAGCACCCTTATTAAGTGCGCTGACTGCGGTTATTCATTCCGGCGTATCGTCCACACCTATAAAAATACTTATGTCCGTTGGGTATGTAATGGGCGTAACGCCAATGGCACCGGAAGCTGCGAAAACAAAACGGCTATTGATGAAGAAGAATTATTAGAATCCTTACGGGATTATTTCACGGGTATTATCAGTCAAATGCCCTCTGTTATCAAGTATGTTACTACCGAGTTTACCCGTATTTATAAAACTAAAAGCGATAATGAGAAGTATGGTGATGAACTTCGGCACAATCTGGATAAGCTAAATAAAACCAGACAAAAATACATGGATATGTACACAGATGATTTAATTAGCCGTGACGAACTTCGGGAGAAGATGAGTGTTGCCAATAATGCTATTGAAAAAACGGAAAATGAGTTGAAGCTAATTTCATATAACTTAAGCAAAACAGATCAGCTAACCGAAATTCTAAACCAAACCTTTAAATCATATAAAGATATCATCGCAATGGATGAGTTGACAAACGCGCAATTAAAGCAAATCGTGAAAAAAATTGAAGTAGACCATGAAGGCAACTGTGATATTTTCTTACGATTATTCGGTGACATCGGGCTGGATGAAACCTATTTGATTCCCGATAAACGTACCCCGACTACCGATCCCTATGCGTCTTCGGCTTCCTGCACCCTGGCTGCGATAACTAAAAGGTCATCTGGTTCCCATCAACACTAACGAAAACAGAGATAAATACTTTCGTTATACATCTAACCATACATAAAGACGTAACCGACCGCCTAATCCAAATCAACCCGTCCTTGGCGAAAAAAGCGAGAAAAGTACTGGATATCAATAAATCCGAGCGTCATATCCGTGGCGGTCTCGCGACCAAAGAAAAATATTTGCAGAAGCATGATGGGTAATTTGCAAAAAATACGGAACTCGCAAAAAGCAAAACTAGCAAAATACGAAACTCAAAAACGAGCGAAAGAACAAAAGAAAGACCTAAAAAGGAGATAGTGGCTTCACTATCTTCTTTTTTTGAGTTTGAAATGGTGAATGCTAAATTTGAATAAAAAATTTTTCAAAAATAAAATATTATTGCTAAATCTATTGCAAATAGATAAAAAATATCGCATAATAGAAATAATTATGTATAAATTATTAATAACAAATGAACGTTACAATCTATAATGCTGTACATAATTGCTAATAAAGCACCATGAATGAAGGAGATTTCATCCGATGATGCGTTACTCAACTTTTAAGCGGCTGATTGCCATGGTATTAGCCGTTGCTACAATCATAACTACATTTGCCAATCGCTCAATTGTATCCGAAGCCGCCGAATCACTAATTTCTATGGACGAACTATCGGAAATCGTCAGTACATACAATATTGATCGTTCGATTCCTTCTTATAAAAATTATCAGCAGCTTCATGCCGGTGCGGCTTTTCCGAACACTGTTATCGAAATTCCGGCCAATGACTATATCCGCTATGAAGAAAGCGGCGTATCTGCCACACCCGAGGTATGGGTAGATTTCGATGGAATGCCGGGTTCCAGCGTCTTGACGGGTGAAGATTCCCTGATCGAATTTAATTTTACCGTACCCGAAGCCGGTTTATATAACGTTTCAGTCATATACTATCCAACCGAAGGCAAAAATTCCACGATTGAACGTAGTTTTTTTGTAAATGGCAAACTGCCGTTTAAAGAATTAAACCAAGCCAATTTTTCGCGTGTCTGGAAAAGCGAAGTTGAAAATACCAGAATGAATGAAAATGGTGTCATCGAGAAAATTTGGGCAAAAGATAACCAAGGAAATGATAATAAGCCTAATGGAATCGAAATTCCGGAATGGCAGAGCCGGTTTGTTTATGATAGCCATGGGTATATTACTTCGCCCTTATATGTTTATTTTGAAGCCGGGGAGAATACGATATCGATGCTTTCCCGCCGGGAACCGATGCTGATTCATAAATTGGTTCTTAGTAATGAAGGTGCGCTGAAAACTTACGCGCAAGTGAAAGCCGAGTGGGATAAGCTCGGAGCGCAGAAGACATCCGGACATCATATCTTGATTGAGGGCGAGTTTGCAACGAAAACATCTTCGCAGATGTTATACCCTCAGCAAGTCCAAACATCTCCCTCGATTAATCCGATCAGCGCCAAAGAGCTTTTGAACAACGCCATCGGCGGAATTTCCTGGAGCCACGTCGGCCAATGGATTGAATGGGAATTTGATGTTGCGGAACCGGGCTTTTACCATATATCGATGTTTAATTGCCAAAACTTTGTCCGTGGTATCCATGTTTCGCGGCGTATCTATATTAACGGCGAGATTCCTTTTGCCGAAATGTCAGAGTATGCATTCCATTACAAGCAAAATTTCCGCGAAGATGTGTTAAGTGACGAAAAAGGAAACCATTATTTATTTTATTTTGAGAAGGGGCGTCATAATATTCGCATGGAAGTAGTACTAGGTGAATTTTCTGAAATCGTAAGCCTGGTTGATGAATCGGTCATGAAACTAAATAATATTTATCGTCAAGTAATCAGGGTTATCGGTACGAAACCGGACACATACCGTGATTACCAAATCGATAAAGTCTTGCCGAATTTGAATGGCGAGTTGGTTGAAGTCCGTGATATTCTAAATGAAGCGATTGCCCGTCTGGAAGAGGTAGCTGGTCATAACACGGACAAAAAAGCCGCATTATTATCGATGCGCGATATGGTCAATGATTTGATTAAGGATGAAGAGCGTTTCGTCCGCATTGTGAAGCAATACCGGATTAATGTCCGTGCTTGCGGCAACTGGATTGCCACAGTTATTAATCAGCCGCTTCAGGTAGACCGCATTAACGTTTATTCCCCTGATGTAGAAATTACATATGAAAAGACTTCTTTCCTGGCGAAATTATGGTTTGAGATAAAGCGTTTATTCTATTCCTTCATCATTGACTATAACCGGATTGGCTCGATTGTCGAAAGCGAAGATCAGAAGGCGATTACGATCTGGGTCGGCTCCGGCCGCGACCAGGCAAATGTCTTAAAGTCAATGATTGATGAAAGCTTTACTGCCGCCACCGGCATTGGTGTAAATGTCCAATTGGTTGATATGACGACCTTGCTTCGGGCATCGCTGGTCGGGGAGGGACCTGACGTGGCACTCCAGGTCGCGAATACGAATGCCATTGCCGGAGCGGTGCTGGTGACCGGAAATGACACTCCTGTCAATTATGGCATCCGGAATGCGGTGCTGGATTTGGCTCAATTTGATGATATTGATGTGATTTTGGAGCGCTTCCCCTTTGCGGCATATGAGCAGTTTACTTTTGGCACGGCAGTTTTCGCCTTGCCGGAGACCTTAACTTTCCCGGTCATGTTTTACCGCAAAGATATTTTGGCGGAAATCGGGCTGGAGGTCCCGAATACCTGGGATGAGGTGAAGGTTGCGATGACAGTGCTGGCGAAAAACCAAATGGAGTTCGGCATGCTGCCAACTGAGCAGGCTTTTGCTTCCTTGCTTTACCAAAGCGGAGGCAGTTATTATACGGAAGATGCCAGGGCATCGGCACTTGATTCTGATACCGCAATTAGTGTTTTCCGCGAATTTTGTGAATTTTATACCGATTATAAATTAGACAAAGATATCAGTGTGGAAGAACGTTTCCGGGTTGGCGAATGCCCAATTATGATTTCTGATTATACGACTTATAATAATTTCGCTGTTTCGGCACCGGATATCGCCGGATTATGGAGCTTTGTACCCTTCCCGGGTACGGTCCAGGCAGATGGCAGTGTGGATTATTCTGTCGCAAGTACGGGGTTAGCGGCGATGATCATGGCTGACACCGACGAACCGGAGGCGAGCTGGGAATTCCTTAAATGGTGGACCAGCAAAGAAACGCAGATAACATACGGACGGGAAATGGAAAGCCTGATGGGTGCCGCCGCCCGTGTTCCGACTGCGAACTATGAAGCCTTCCTGAATATGCCTTGGCCGGTAGACGATTTCCGTTCTTTGAAAGAAGCAAAGGAGTGGGTAAGGGGTATTCCGCAAGTTCCGGGTGGTTATTATAGCTGGCGCAATACTTATAACGCTTACTTTACTGTGTTTGATAAACCGGATACGAAATTGCCGCGTGAAGAGTTAATGGAAAAAGTTATTTATATCAATGCGGAAATTGCTTATAAGCGCGCTGAATTAGGCTTGGATTAAAACATGAAGAGTTTTGGTTGAGGAGAGCATAGTTGGGAAACATGGAAAAAGAACCAAATTCAGGAATAATCGCATCTGAGCAGGCGTTTGAGGTTGCCAAAAAGCAAGCGACGCTCCGCTATCAGATTAAGAAAAATAAGGCTTCATATTTTATGATGGCACCTTACTTTATCATGTTTTTCTTTTTCACCATTTTGCCGGTTATCATGTCGGTTGCTTTCAGCTTTACATATTATAACATGTTGGAAATCCCTCAGTTTATTGGGTGGGGGAACTATATCAAGCTCTTCCTTGAAGATGATATTTTCCTGAAATCTTTAAAAAACACTTTGCTTCTTGCGCTTGTCACCGGTCCGGTCAGTTATTTCATGTGTCTTTTGTTTGCTTGGATTATCAATGAATTTAAGGGCTGGCTGCGGGCTTTTTTAACTTTGATTTTTTACGCTCCTTCGATTTCCGGTAATGCTTTTATCGTTTGGCGTTTGATTTTGTCAGCTGACCGTTACGGATATCTCAATGGCTTCTTACTCGAATGGGATTTGATTGCCGAACCGATTCAGTGGCTGGTAACAGAGAAATGGGTTATGCCCGCCTTGATTGTTGTCCAATTGTGGCTCAGTCTTGGTACGGGTTT
>Ga0082212_10012966_pt1 | contig 10459 bp, 8 predicted proteins | sample TergutNt197P3_FD_71548 | JGI IMG/M metagenome (GOLD analysis project Ga0082212, IMG submission 71548) | Neocapritermes taracua P3 segment gut microbial communities from Petit-Saut dam, French Guiana - Nt197 P3 | ecosystem: Host-associated > Arthropoda: Insects > Digestive system > Gut ...
GGCGTCCCTATGACCGCCGGACAAAAGTATTCGGATATAGGCGCGCTGGAGCTTTCCGAAGAGAACAAAGAAGCCGTCCGCCTATGGTACGGCAAAGAAAGCCCTGCGCCGGAGGGGGCCCGCGAAGACAGGCTCCTTTGTGTGGACAATATCAGCTTTACCTATCCCGACGCAGCCAGCCCCGCCCTTGCAGACGTGAGCTTCTCCATCGCAGGAGGGGAAATCACCGCAATCGTCGGCGCCAACGGCGCGGGGAAAAGCACGCTTGCAAAACTTATCTGCGGATTCGAAAAACCAACGAGCGGGTCTATCTCCCTTGCCGGCGAAGACCTCGAAGAAACCAGCATCGCAAAGCGGGCCGAGCATATCGGCTATGTGATGCAAAACCCGAACCAGATGATATGCAAACCGATGATCTTTGACGAAGTGGCCCTCGCGCTGGCTGGCCGCGGCCTGCCCGAAGCGGAAATATCAGAGCGCGTGGAAGCAGTCCTCTCCATCTGCGGGCTGCGCCCCTTCCGCAACTGGCCCATCTCTGCTTTAAGCTACGGCCAGAAAAAACGCGTCACCATAGCCTCCGTGCTTGTGATGTCACCGGAAATAATCATATTGGACGAGCCGACCGCCGGGCAGGATTACCGCCACTATACGGATATCATGGAGTTTTTAAGGACGCTCAACAGCCAGGGCGTGACCGTGCTTTTGATAACGCACGACATGCATTTGATGCTCGAGTACGCGCCCAGGACCCTTGCCTTTTCGGACGGGAAAATGCTTGCGGACATCCCTTCCGCGGACCTGCTTTGCGATATCGCCCTGACGCGGGACGCAAGCCTTAAGGAAACCAGCCTTTTCCATCTGGCGTCACTGTGCGGGATCGCGGACGCGCCGGCCCTGATAAGGCGCTTCATAAGCAGCGAACCCGGAAAGGGAGAGACAGGCAATATAAGCAGCGAATCCGCAAAAGGAGGAGTCAGGTAATATGGCCAGAGGGCTGGGCCTTGGGTATATCCCGAAAAAATCGCCGGTCCACCGGCTGACCGGGGCGTCGAAACTTATCATGGTCGTACTCGTCAGCCTGGCCTGCATGATAACATATGACACCAGGTTCCTGATTGCTGTCATCGTCGGCTCCTGCACGATGTTCGCTGTTTCCAAGGTGCCCTTAAAGGACCTGAAAGTCATCCTCACCCTCATAGGGATCTTTATGGTATTGAATAATGTCTTTATCTTCCTTTTCTCCCCGGAGGAAGGGGTCGGGATATACGGCACCCGGCACCTGTACACGGAGCTCATCGGCCGCTACACCATCACGGCGGAACAGCTCTTTTACCAGCTCAATGTTACGCTCAAGTATTTCTCAATTATGCCGCTTGCCCTTATATTCTTTGTGACCACCGAGCCCAGCGAGTTCGCGTCCTCCCTGAACAAAATCGGCGTGGGCTACAAAGCCGCCTACTCCGTGTCCCTGGCGCTCAGGTATATCCCCACCCTCCAAAGGGAGTACGTGGAGATCAGCCAGGCCCAGCAGGCCCGAGGCGCGGACATGTCCAAAAACGTAAAGCTCCACCAGCGGCTGAAGGCCGCCGTCACGATTATTTTCCCCCTGATCGTCACCAGTATAGACAGGATCGAAACCATCGCGTACGCAATGGAGCTAAGAAGCTTTGGCAAGGAAAAGCGCCGTACCTGGTACAAGTACAGGGCATTCGCAAAAGCGGACTACGCCGTCATCATCATAAGCGCGTTACTTATCGCAGTGGCCGCGATACTGGATGCGCTGAACCACGGGCGGTTTTATAACCCGTTCATCTAATCAACTGCCATAAAGCCGTCTTCTTCTTAAAGCGTGGTCAGATCCCCTGGACCTGCACGATGACCGTTCTCTCGCGCGCGCGGATCTGGTCCCAGTCGCCGAAATAGATACAGCCAAACTCGCCCAGCTGCATCACCCCGTCGATCACCGGCACGGTGACTGAGCGCCCCATGATCACCGACCTTAGGTGCGCGTCCGTATTGAGGCACCAGCTTGAATGCTCCCCGCGCAGCCTCGCCGCGTCCTCAACGTGTTTTTGGCAGGGGTGCAAATACTGCCCTTCCGCGGTGCAGGTCGGCACGATCTTCGTAAGGACATCGACCAGGTCCTGCATGATGAGCTCTGTCTCCCAGTAAGTCTGCCCGTCCGAATACTCCTGTATCTGGACGGAGCATGTGGTATGGGGGGAATACACCAGCACGCTGCCGTTTTTCACTTCCGACGCGGCCAGGATCTCCCTGACTTTTTCCGTCACGTCGTCAAAGGTCGGGCGCCTGTCCGACTGTATCTTAAATGTTTCATTGTAAACGATCATTGTATTCCCTCCATTTTTATTACCTGTTCCAGCACTCCCAGCATTTATTACCTGTTCCGGCACTCCCGGCATTTATTACCTGTTCCAGCACTCCCAGCCGCTCCTTACGGCGGCCACCATCTCATCGATCATTTTCACCGGGTCCTTTGCCAGCGCTACACCGCTTGAAGTGCCCGTGGCCTCGCACCCCTTCGACATCACGTTGTACACATCCTTGCCGTTGCTGATGCCCGCGCTCACCAGGACCATGACGTCGGGGTTGACGGACCCTATCGCGTCAAGCGCCTCCCTCATATAGGAGGTGTCCACGCCTTTGCCTGTGCCGATCAGCCCGGCCGGCTCGGCCACGATGATATCCGGCGCCAGCAGCGCGACCGCCTTTGCCTCGCTGATCGTATCCGCGCATACTATTGAATACAGCCCCGTTTCCCGCGCCCGGGCAATGGTCCTCTCAAGGACGGTGTAAGTCAGGGGCTTCTCCGTATGGTTGAGCATCACACCCTGCGCGCCCGCGGCTTTGACCGATTCGGGCAGCACGTTTGCCAGGCCGCGCCCGACAGGCTCCGCGTCCATATGGGGCGCAAAGACAAAGATGCTTTCCGTCTGCTCGGCCACCCTGCGTATATCGGCATACGGCGTCGTGAAAATGACATCCACGCCGTACTCCCTTGACGCCCTGTCCGCGGCAAGCGCCAGCTCCAGCACCTGGTCGCCGTATATATAGTTCTTTACCCCGATCTCAAAAAAGGGCGGTTTTATCCGATTGCTTCCGGGCATAGTTTTCCTCCGAATACCTTTCCCGGCCTATCCCAGCCCGTCAAGGAAATCAAGGTGGTCGGGATGGTAGCCCGAAAACCAGGTTTCAGGCATGCCGGTAATGCGCTGCATATCCTCTTCGCTCAGCTCAAAATCGAAAAACGCCAGATTCTCCGCGATCCTTTCCGGCTTCACGCTCCTTGGCAGGGGCAAAAGGCCGCGCTGGTTGCTCCACCTGAGCGCAACCTGGGCCGCGGTCTTGCCGTACTTTTCACCGATTTCCGTCAGCAGGCTGTCTTCGCTGAGCATCTTGCCGTTGGCCAGCGGGCTCCAGCATTCCACCACGATCCCGTTCTTTTGGCAATAATCCACAATATCCGACTGGTTGTACCCCGGATGGATCTCAAGCTGGTCGACCATCGGGTAGACCGTGGCCTTTTCCATCAGCGTCTCGATGTGGTGCTGCAAAAAATTACTCAGGCCTATCGCGCGCACCTTCTTTGCCTGGTACAATTCCTCAAACGCCCGCCACGTATCCCACATGCGCTGGGGGTACTCGTCGAAAAACACAAATGTCTGCGGCCAGTGAACCAGGTAAAGATCCACATAGTCAGTATTCAAATTTTCAAGCGACAGCTCAAAATTCTCCAGCGTCTCTTCATAGCCCTGCTCCGTGTTCCAGAGTTTGGTGGTAATGAAAAGGTCCTCCCTTGCCACCCCGCTCTTTTCCACCGCTGACGCCACGCCTTTTTCATTATAGTAAGCATAAGCTGTATCGATATGGTTGTACCCGCTTTGTATGGCGGCGAGCACCGCGTTCTCTGTATCCGGCCCGTCCGGTATCTGCCACGTCCCAAAACCGACCTGCGGTATCTCCACTCCATTGCTCAATTTGTAATTCGGTAACATGATCTCTCTTGTTCTCCTTTCCTTGCCAAAGACATTCAGATAAAGTGTATCCCTTCGCCGAGCCAGCATTCCGCCGCCTCCATGATGCTTTCGCTTACCGTGGGGTGCGCGTGTATGGTGTTTGCGATGTCCTCCACACAAGCCTCAAGCTTTATTGCCAGCGCGCACTCCGCGATGAGCTCCGTAACATGGGGGCCTGTCATGTGCACCCCCAGGACCTCGCCGTATTTGGCGCCCGCCAGGATTTTTACAAAGCCTTCACCCTGGCCCAGGACCAACGACCTTCCGTTCGCGCGGAAGGGGAATTTGGCCGTTTTGTAATCGATCCCCTCTTCCTTTGCCTGCTCTTCTGTCAGGCCGACCGCCGCTATCTCCGGTTCGGCGTATACGCAGGCCGGCACAATGCCCTGTGCGACGCCGCTTCGCTTTCCCGCGATCTGCCCGGCAACAGCCATGCCCTGTGCGCTTGCCGCGTGAGCCAGCATGCATATGGCGTTCGCGTCGCCTATGCAGTACACGCCTTCCACATTTGTTCGGAAGCCGCCATCCACTGCCACATGGTTTTTTTCGGTAATCACGCCGGCTTTGTCCAAGCCCAGACCGCCGATATCCGCTACGCGCCCGACCGCTGCCAATACCTTATCCACCCTCAGCTCTTTTTCTTCCCCGCCCCTCTCATATACGACCCGCTTCTGCCCGCCTTCCGCATCGGCGATCTCTTTCACGAACGCGCCGGTATCGATCCTCATTTTCTTTTCCGCCTGCAAAGTAAACCCTGCAACCACCTCGCCGTCAATGCCGGGCAAAAGGCCGGGCATCGCTTCGACTATGGATACTTCCACGCCAAAGCCCGCATAGGCTGAGCCTATCTCCACGCCGATGACGCCGCCGCCGATAACAGCCAGGCTTCCCGGCAACCGTAGTCCGGCAACATCCAGGGCCTCTGTGCTCGTGATCACGCCCCTGCCCTCGATGCCGGGGATCTTCGGGATGGCTGCGCGCGATCCGGTAGCGATCACGATATGGGGGGCGGACAGCCTTTGCGCCTTCCCGTCCGGCAGGGTTACAGAAACCTCGTGGGGCGATACAAAGGCAGCTTCGCCTTTTACCACCTGCACGCCGCGGGCCTTCAAAAGACCCTGCACCCCGCGCACGAGGCTGTCCACGGTTTTCTGCTTGTAAGCGTTCACCTGCGCGGTGTCCAGGCTGATACTCTCCGCTATCACGCCCATCCCGGCCGCGTCTGATTTCATCCGGGCATACAGCCCGGCACTGTGCAGCAGCGCCTTCGTCGGGATGCAGCCCCTGTTCAGGCATGTGCCGCCCAGCCTGTCCCTTTCGACAAGCAGCACGGACTTGCCCAGTACCGCCAGCTTGAGGGCGCATACATAGCCTCCGGGCCCGCCGCCTATAATGATAACGTCTGCGTCCTTCATATATTGTCCCTTCAATCAACCAGCAGCAAAAACGGTTTTTCAATAAAGCGTACCACCGACCTTAGGAAATACGCGCCCGGCGCGCCGTCTATCACGCGGTGGTCGTGGGTGAAGCTGAGCACGGCCCTTTTCTGGATGACGATTTGCCCGCCTTCCACAGCCGGTTTTTCCACAGTCCGCCCTACGCCCAGTATGGCGCTTTGCGGATAGTTGATGATCGGGTTGAATGCGTCGATCCCGAATGTCCCAAGGTTGGTGATGGTGAACGTGCCGCCGCTCATATCGTCCGCGCCCAGGCGCCCTGAGTTCGCCAGGCCCACCAGCCTCTTTGTCTCTTCGGCGATCCCGCTTAGGCCAAGCCTGTCCGCGTGCCTGACCACAGGGACTACCAGCCCTTCCTCAAGCGCAACAGCGACATTGATATTCACTTCATCGTGGTAGACGATCTCATCTCCGTCGAGCGAAGTGTTGACGACCCTGTGCTCAAGCAGGGCCTTTGCCACAGCCTTTACCAGCATGTCCGTCACTGTAATTTTCACCCCGCCCGAAGCGAACTCCTCATTCCATTGCTCGCGCATCAAAAGGAGCGCGCCCATATCCGCATCCGTGGTCAGCGTCACTGTCGGATAGGTGAAATAACTTTTTGTCATATTGTCGGCGATGGCTTTGCGCATGCCCTTCATCGGCGCCCTGCGCCCTTCCTGCGGCAGCCCCCCCTTCGCCCGCGGCGGGCCTTTTTGCGCTAGATCTTCCCGCGGCGGGCCTTCCCGCGACGGGACGTCCCCCCGCTCAGGCGTTTGCTGCACATAATAAGACAGCACGTCATCCTTTGTGATACGCCGACCGTCCTTCGGGACGATGGCCGTTATGTCAATACCATATTCTTTTGCGATTTTCCTCGCGTACGGCGATATCCTGATGCCTTCGTCACCGGCGTCGTCTGCATCACCGGCCCCACCAGCAGCGCCTGCGACACCATCAGCGCCAGCAGCACCAGCTCCACCGGCTCCATCTGCAGCGCCAGCAGCACTGGCTCCACCGGCTCCACCTGCAGCGCCCGCAGCGCTTGCGTCACCGGCTTCAACTGCAGCGCCTGCAGCGCCGGCATCTTCTGCGGCGCCAGCATCGCCCTTTCCCGTCAGCGCCGCCTGGTACGCCTCAAGGTCCTGCTTCGTCACCCTCTCGCCGTCCCGGGCCAATTCCCGGATGTCGATGCCCATCTGCCTTGCCAGGCTGCGCACAAAGGGGGTCGCGACCACCTGCGGTCTCTCGCCGCCGGCTTCCGCGCCTGCTTCCACTTCCGCGCCCGTACCCACTTCCGTACCCGCATCAGCGCCCGTTTCCGCGCCCGAATCTGCTTCCGCTTCCGCGCCCATATTCACTTCCGCGCCCGCATCCGCATCCGCTTCGGCTCCTATTTCGGCTCCCGCATCCGCTTCGGCTCCTATTTCGGCTCCCGCTTCCGCTTCGGCTCCTATTTCGGCTCCCGCTTCCGCTTCCGGTGTTGCTTCCAGCGCACCCGTCTCAGGCGCATCCACCTCAAGCGCGCCGCCCTGGGCGGCGTTTGCAACGCTGTACGCGCCCCTGGCCATGGAGGGGTCAAACTCCTCACCGCCCTCCAGTATCACCGCAACGGCTTCCCCAAGCGGTGCGACAGCACCTTCCTCATAGAGGAGTTTTATTATCCCGCCTGCCCTGGCCTGCACAACGCTCGTCGCCTTGTCGTATTCCAGTTCGTATATATCGTCCCCCGGCTGTACAGCCTCGCCGTCTTTTTTGCACCATTTGGCAATCAGCCCCTCTGTCATGGTCTGGCCCATGCGTGGTATTACAACCCTCTGCGCCATTTATACCCTCCTTTTATCCCCCGGGCGGCCCCGTTACATTATGCCCTTCACTGCCTCTACCACATTGTCGGCGTTGACGCGGAACTCCTCTTCAAGCGGCGGGCTGAACGGTATTGTAGTATCCGGCCCGGCCACCCGCAGTATCGGGGCGTCCAGGTAGTCGATGCAGCCGCACGCCACATCCGCCGCGATTTCCGCGCCCCACCCGCCGGTCTTGTTGGCCTCATGGACAATGACCAGCTTGTTCGTCTTCTTCACCGACCTGTATACGGCCTCTTTGTCATACGGGCGCAGTGAACGCAGGTCGATGATTTCGCAGTCTATGCCTTCCGCCGCCAGCCTTTCGGCCGCCTCTATGCATTTATGGCGCATCAGGCTCCATGTCACTATCGTCACATCGCCGCCGCCGCGCACCACTTCCGCCTCGCCTATGGGCACGAAGTACTCGCCTTCGGGACACGGGCCTTTCATATTGTAAAGGCCCTTGTGCTCCACCACTATCACCGGGTTGTTGTCCTTGACCGCGGAGGCGATAAGGCCCTTTACGTCGGCCGGCGTCCCCGGCATCACGACCTTGAGCCCGGGTATGTGGCACAAAAGGGCCTCCAGGCTCTGCGAATGGTGCGCCGCCCCGTAGACCGTGCTCCCCCCTACCATGCGGAAGGTGACCGGGACCTCAAACTGCCCGCCGAACATATAGCGGAATTTAGCCGCCTGGTTCATCAGCTCATCCATACAGACGCCGATGAAGTCCATATACATTATCTCTATGATGGGCCGGTACCCCAGCACTGCCGAGCCGACGCCCAGCCCGCTGATCGCAGTCTCGCTTATGGGCGTGTCAATCACCTTGTCCCTGCCGTGCTTTTCCAAAAGGCCGGCCGACGCGCCGAACGCGCCCCCGAAACAGCCGATGTCCTCGCCTGCCAAATACACTTTGGGGTCGCGCGCCAATTCAATATCCAAAGCCTCTATCACTGCGTCCCTATATGTGATCTCCCTCATGCCTTGTCACTCCTTCCTGCCTTTGGCAAAGCGGTCAAACCGCGTAAACATCCGTATAGGTTTCTTTAATATCCGGCCAGGGGCTCTGGTGCGCAAACGCGACGGCCGCCTCGACCGCCCTGCCCACCGACTCCTCAATGGCCAGAAGCTCCCCTTCGGTGGCGGTATTGTCCCCCAGAAGCTGCCTGCGCACAATGGGGATTGGGTCCCTTGCCATCCATTCCTCGTGTTCCTGCCTGCTCCTGTATATCCACTGCCTTGCGTCCGGGTCGCCCTCGTAATGGCCGTAATGCCGCCAGGTCACATACTCAAGGAGGGACGGGCCTTCCCCGCACCGCGCACGTTCCATGGCCCTGCCTGCCGATTCATACACCGCCCACGGGTCGTTGCCGTACACCGTTTCGCCCGGCACTCCATAGCCCGCCGCGCGCACGGAGAATTTTTCTATATTGGTCATGTCGCGGGAGCACTCGGATATGGCGTAAAAATTGTTTTCCAGCACATAGATAATTGGCAGCCTGAGTATTGAGGCAAGATTCATGCTTTCGTGGAATGTCCCCCTGTTGGCCGCGCCATCGCCGAAGAAACAGACAGCGACCTGCCCCCTGCCGTTCTTCTTGGCGGCCATGCCGGCGCCCGCCGCCAGCGACATATTTGAGCCCACTATGCCGATCGAGCCCATTACATTGTGGTCGGCGACCGCAAGGTGCATGGAGCCCCCCTTGCCTTTGCAATAACCGTCGGCCTTGCCGAACAGCTCGGCCATCATGCGGTTCATGTCGCAGCCCTTTGCGAGTATGGTCCCGTGCCCCCTATGGGACGGCAGCATGATATCATCCTCGCGCATCGCCATCGCGACCCCCGCGCCGATTGCTTCCTGGCCTACATACAGGTGCGCCGAATTTGGGATGAAGCCTTCTTCATACATCTGCTGCACTGTCGCTTCAAACACGCGCAGCTCCAGCATCTTCTGGTACATTTCCAATTTGAATCTCTTTTCGTAAGGCATAACCCTTCCTCCTTTGTCAAGGGAATACATTCTTCCGCCGCCTACCCAAGGCCGGTGGCATTCTTCATTATAAGCTCCTGCGTCACGCTTTCGTCAACATCGATCTCACCTGTCTGCCTCCCCTCATACAGCACGATGATCCTGTCGCTGGCCCCCATGATCTCGGGCAGCTCCGAGGAAATCATGATGATGGCTATCCCTTCCTTTGCGAGCCCCTCTATCAGTTTGTGTATCTCGGCCTTCGCGCCTACGTCCACGCCCCTTGTGGGCTCGTCCATCACTATCACGCTCGGGTTGACCGCAAGCCACTTCGCCAGGCAGACCTTTTGCTGGTTCCCGCCCGAGAGGTTTGCGATCTTCTGTTCCGTCGTCGGCGTCTTGATGCTGAGCTTATCCACATACTCCACCGCAAGCGCCTCTTCTTTCTCGTTGTCCACAAAGCCCCTCTTGCTGAGCCTGGAAAGCGAAGGTATTGTAATGTTTTCGCGCACGCTCATGGTCGGGATGATGCCCTCCCTGCGGCGGTCTTCGGATACAAGGCAGATGCCCGCGTTCACGGCGTCGCGCGGCGAGCGGATGTCCACTTTTTCGCCTTTGACGTATATCTCCCCCCCATCGGCTTTGTCCAGCCCGAAGAGGCAGCGCATTATCTCCGTGCGTCCGGCGCCCATAAGGCCGGAGAACCCCAGCACCTCGCCCGCGCGGACCTTAAAGCTGATGGGCTCAAACACGCCCTTGCGCTCAAGGTTTTTCACCTCAAGCACGACCTCTTTCTGCTCCGCGCGCTCCCGCGCGAACACGTCGGTGATCTCCCTGCCAACCATATGCTTGATGAGCGCGTTCTCGTCCATCTCGCTCATGGGCGCTGTGATAACGTGTTTGCCGTCGCGCAGCACCGTCACCTCGTCCGCGATGGAGAATATCTCAGCCATGCGGTGCGAGATATATACGATTGCCACGCCCTGCCCTTTCAGGTCGCGTATGATATCGAAGAGTTTTTCCTTGTCGTCCTCGGTCAGCGCCGCAGTGGGCTCGTCCATTACCACCACCCACGAGTTTGCGCCGACGGCCTTTGCGATCTCAACCATCTGCTGCTGGCCGACGCGGCAGTCCTGCACGGACTTTTTCACATCCAGCTTCAGGTTG